>Ga0068871_100002382_pt1 | contig 12811 bp, 8 predicted proteins | sample KBSMisM72_FD_72750 | JGI IMG/M metagenome (GOLD analysis project Ga0068871, IMG submission 72750) | Miscanthus rhizosphere microbial communities from Kellogg Biological Station, Michigan, USA - KBS Miscanthus M7-2 | ecosystem: Host-associated > Plants > Roots > Rhizosphere > Soil ... | reverse complement strand
ATCGCGTCGCCGGCGGCCTCTCTCGTCTTCTTCCCAGCGTCGTCCGACATGTTCCCCATACTAAGCGTAAATCGGCACGAAATCGCGACTTACACCGGCGCCTCTACAAGGTTTTGACGCAAAGTTGTAATCTGGGTTCCACAAAGACAATGTGCCTACTGAGTGCCTAAGCGGAGACAGCCAAGCTGGCAGCTTGACCGTAAGTTATTGATTCTAAATGGTCGGGATGGCCGGATTCGAACCGGCGGCCCCCTGACCCCCAGTCAGGTGCGCTAGCCAGGCTGCGCTACATCCCGTTTGAAGAGCACGCCCGGCCTTAGCCGGACGCTTCGTGCAAGCCGATCAGCGCCGCGAGCGAGACTTCGGCGCCGCTCGCCGGCTGGCCGGTGGCGCGGCCTTCCGACGCGGCGCCTTCGCGCGGGCGGCCGGCTTCGACCGCGACCGCGGTTCAGCGGCCGGCGGCGACAGCCGGAACTCCCGAGTATCGCCGTTTGGCCCGATCAAGTCCAGAATCGACCGCAGACCGCGTTTGACCGCCGTCAGCCGCTCCCGCGCATTCTTCCCGACGAGCTCGACGATGGCTGGTTGATCGGCCGCGACCGGCGCGCCTTCTTCGTCCAGCTTCCGCCGCGCGCCCGCAAGCGTCAGGCCTTCGACGAGCAGCAGGTGCCTGATCCGCACGACCTGCTCGACATCGGCCCGGCGATACACCCGTGGACCGCCGCCCGCCTTCGCCACGCCGAGATCCGGGAACTCGGCTTCCCACGACCGCAGGACGTATGGCTGCAACTTCACCAGATCGCACACCTCGGACGCTTTGAACAGCGACCGATCGGGGATCTCGATCTGAACGAAACTGTCCGGCATGGACCTGGAAACTGCATGAAAAGTATAGCCCATCGCCGCGTGCGGGTCATGCGGATCCGCGCGGCCGCGATCTCTTTTACACGGCGTTCGTCGCGTTTGCGAACAGAATAGAACGACCGAGAGGCCTGCCATCGCCCTGATTCCCGCCTCGGAACGTATCCGCGTCATCCTCGCCACGAGGACGCTGGTCTCGTACGTCCCGATGTGGCGGGCGGCGGCGCGCGCCCTCGCGGAGCTCGGCTGCGCGGCGTTCTTCATTGCGGGAATGGCCTCCACCGGCCTCAGCGCCAGCCCGTGGGCCGTGCTGGCCGTCGTGCTGCTCAGCTTCGCCGTACGCTCCGCCGACCTCGAGGCCCGCGCGCTGTTCGTCCGCGGCGGGCTGTACGGCAGCGTCCGCGACACGCTGGGAAACCGCCCGGCGGCCGTCGCCGCCGCGGCCCTCCTCGCCGACCGCCTGATGCTCGGCGCGCTCGCCGCGGTGGTGGCCGGCCACTACCTGGTCGCGTTCGGCCGGAGCGTCGCCGGCGTGACGTCGCCGACACTGGTTGGCGACAGCGGGCCGATGACATTCGCACTGGCGGCCATCGGCGTCGTCTGGTTGATGCAGCGCCAGGGACGGTCGCCAAACGAGCGGACGGTGGCACAAGCGGTCCTCGCCTCCGTCGGCGTGCTGCTCTTCCTCGCGGTTTCGGCGACGATCTCGGCCCTGTTCTCGAGGACGGCCGTCGGCCCACTGCCGTCGCTTTCACCCCGTCCGCTGGCGCTGGCGGCGGCGTTCGGGTTCGTCCTGTCGGCGATCGGCAGCGTCGAATCGCTGGGCCAGGCTGCCCTGGATCTCGAGCAGCCCAGGATTCGCAACCTGCAACGAGTCCTCCGGCTCATCGGCGCCTACGGCGTCGTCATCACGGCGGGCCTCGCCTTCCTGTTTGCGTTGACAGTTCGTGATCAGGACGTCTGGGGCCGGGCGCCGCTTCTCGGTGTCGCGAATCACCTGGCGGTTCCGGTGTGGCTGCGCCAGGTCCTGGTCTCGCTGGTGGCCGCGGCAGCCGTCGCCTTCCTGGCGGCGACCATCCGGTCTACGGCCCGGGGCGCTTACGGCGTGCTGGCGCGACTGGTGGACGAAGGGTTCCTCGACGAGCGCTGGCGTGCCTTGCATCACCAGTTCGGCACGCCGTGGCGCGGCATCGACGCGGTCGCCGTGAGCCAGATCGCCATCGTGCTGGTCTCCGGCGCCGAAGCGTCATGGATTGCGCGCGGCTACGCGATCACGGTCGTCGTCACGGCGGTCCTCAAACTTGCAGCGCTCGTCCGGTACCGCGGGATCCGCACCGAGCCTCGCGCCTACCGGATGCCCTGGAACGTCAAAGTCCGGGGGCACGAGTGGCCGCTCGGGCTCATCGTCACGGCAGCGCTCCTCGTCCTGGCGGCCGGCGGGCTCGTGGCGATTGCCGACCCGCCTTCGCTCGCCGGCTTCGCCCTGGTGGCGGTGCTGACGGCCGCCCTGGTGGTCTCGAAACGGTCCGTCGCCGCACAGCCGGAGCGCCCGGGCCTTGCGCTCGACGAATTTCAGCTGCTGCCCTCGGACGATGTGGACTTGCGCCACACGGAGGCGCGCCCGGGGAATTTCCTCGTGCCGGTGCGCCGCCCGCACGTGCTCACGAATCTCATCAGCGCCATCCGCGCCGCAGGCGATCGCGACGTCGTCGCGATGACGGTTCGTGTGATCGGCGTCGACGTCCCTGACGATCCCACGCAGGATCCGCGCGCGACCGAACACGAACGGCAGTTGTTCTCCGCCGTCATGGCGGCGGCAGAACGCGAAGGGCGTGCCGTCCGGCTGATGATCGTGCCCGGTGTGAACGTCTTCGACGCGGTCATCGAAACGGCCCTGCGGCTGAAGTCGGCCGAAATCCACACGGGCGAATCGGAAACGCTCTCCGCCGACGACCAGGCGCGGCTCCTCGGCGAAGCCTGGGAGCGCGCGAGCAAACCGTCGGGCGTGGATGTTCGCCTCGTCGTCTATCACCCCCGCGGCACGACGGCCGCGTATCACCTGGGCGCGCATGCGCCCGCGCTCCGCCCCGAAGACTTTGAACAGGTCCACCGGCTCTGGCTCGACGTCGTCCGTGCCGTTGGTTCGAGCGTTCACCACCACGATGTGGTGCGCACAGCGTTGATGCTTATGGAACACGAATTGAGTGGCCCCAACCGCGATGCCACGCTGGAGCTGGTGCGCGAAACGGCGCGGCCGGCCGACGAGATCGCCGCCATCATCCGCGAGCGCGACTTCGGCCGGCTCCGCGACGTCCTGCGCAACCGGCCCGGAAGCGACGTCGCCGCCGTGCTCGCCAACCTCTCGCTCGACCAGCGCGTCCTGGTCTTCCGCATCCTGCCCCGGAACACCGCCGCCGACACCTTCGCGTACTTGTCGACCGACGAGCAGAACGCGCTCCTGCGAGCGATGGCATCCGACGAGGCCGCCGCGCTGCTGAACAACATGGCGCCCGACGATCGCACGGCGCTGCTCGACGAGCTCCCGGCCGAAGCGACGCGCCAGCTCCTCAACCTGCTCACGCCCGAAGAGCGCGCGGAGGCGGTCCAGCTGCTCGGCTACCCCGAGGGTTCGATCGGCCGCCTGATGACGCCGCATTACGTGAGCGTGAAGGAGGACTGGACGATTGCGTCCGTGCTCGAACACATCCGCGCCCACGGCCGCGACAGCGAGACGCTCAACCTCATTTACGTCATCGACGAAGGCGGGCTGCTGATCGACGACATTCACATCCGCGAGTTTCTCTTCGCCGAGCCGTCCAGCACAGTCAAGAGCCTCATGGACAAGCGGTTCGTGGCGCTGAAGGCCACGGACAACGAGGAAACGGCCGTCCGGGTATTCAAGGCGGAAGATCGCACCGCGCTGCCGGTGACCGACTCGGCCGGTGTGCTGATCGGCATCGTCACGGTGGACGACGTGTTCGACGTGGCCGAACAGGCGGCCACCCAGGAAATCCAGCGGTTCGGCGGGTCCGAGGCCCTGAACGAGCCCTACATGGACATCGCGTTCACGCGGATGGTGCAGAAGCGCGCGGGCTGGCTGACGGCGCTCTTCCTCGGCGAGATGCTGACAGCGACAGCGATGGGCTTTTTCGAAAAGGAGATCGCCAAGGCGGTCGTGCTCGCGTTGTTCGTGCCGCTGATCATTTCGAGCGGCGGCAACTCCGGCTCGCAGGCGTCGACGCTGGTGATCCGCGCGCTGGCGCTCGGGGAGGTGACGCTGCGCGACTGGTGGCGCGTGATGCGGCGCGAAATTGGCGCAGGGCTGGCGCTCGGCGGCATCCTGGGCGCGATTGGCTTCCTCCGGATTACCGTCTGGTCGGCGTTCTCGACGATTTACGGCGAGCACTGGGTGCTGGTCGCCACGACCGTCTCGCTGGCGCTGGTCGGCGTCGTGTTGTGGGGCACGCTGATCGGATCGCTGCTGCCGTTCGCGCTCCGCCGGCTCGGATTCGATCCTGCCACGTCGTCGGCGCCATTCGTGGCGACGCTGGTCGACGTGACGGGTCTCGTGATCTATTTCACGGTGGGCATCGTCATCCTGCGGGGTACCGTGTTGTGACGGTCAGCGGAACCCGCCTGAGACGATGACTCCGCCTACCAGGATGAAGGCGCCGCCGACGAGCGTCGACGCGCTGGGCACTTCGTCGAACACCGCCCACCCAAGGACCTGCGCGACGAGGAAGAACAGCACGACGTAGACGCCGAGCAGTCGGCCGAACTGCCAGGCCGGCGTGTTCACGATGACGCCGTAGGCCAATAGAACCGCTCCGCCGCCCGCGATCCACAAGAACCGCCCCGCAGTCCCGGGCGCGCGAAGTCCCGTGCGCACGAGGGCGTCGCCGCCGGTTTCGAGGAGCGCTGCGATCAACAGGATAAAGAGAGCGACGGGCTTCGCCATATCGCCCATTCTCCAACGATTCGACCGGTTTTCGTTCAGTCCAGGTCCCATGCGGCCGCGACGTCGATATCGTCGCGCGAGATGTCCTGCACGGTCAGACCACGTTCGGGTGTCTTGCCCTCGCTCCACAGGTACGCCGACAGCAGATGCTCGGCCTGCGCCCGCCAGAACGACCCGCCGGGCTTCAGCTGATGGTGCGTCAATCGCTCCACGCGGGCCACAGCCTCCGGGTCGATCTGCACGACCACTCGCGTCGTGACGCCTTCCGGAAAATGGGTGACGTCGAACGCATGTTCGCCCTTGGCCGGATCGGGCCTCACGTGAGGCCGAACGACGCGGAAGCCGTTCAGCGTCACGATCTCGACGCCGGCTTCCGCGTGTTCCTCCGCCGCGCCCACATGCTTGATCGGCGTGCGCGGACGGCTGGCCAGCGCGGCTGCGACGGCGCCGCGCAGCATTTCGGGTGTCATCGGCTTTCTCAGGAAATCCGTCGCGCCGAGCCGCATCGCGTCCACGGCGAGCTCAATCGAGGCGAAGGCCGTCACCATCACCACGCACGCCTCGGGCACACGGGCTTTCAACTGACGCAGCGTCTCCAGGCCGTCGAGTCCCGGCATCTTCTGATCGAGCAGTACGACCGCGACCGCCCGTCCATCCCCGAACAGCGCCAGCCCGCTCGCTCCGTCGGCGGCCTCCTGCACCTGATACCCTGCCGCCTCGAGCGTCAGCCGCATCATCTGGCGGATGTGCACTTCGTCGTCCACGATGAGAATCTTCACGATTGCACCTCAGATTCGACGGTTGGCGCCGACACTGCGCGGCCGTCGGCAATTGGAATCGAGAAACTGAAGGTCGATCCCTTGCCGGGCTCTGACTGAGCGGCCAGCTGCCCGCCGTGCGCTTCCACAATCCGCTTCGAGATGGTCAAACCCAGCCCTGAGCCGCCTGCGGCCGCATTCGGCACCTGGATAAACGGCTCGAACACTCTCGCGAGATAGTCACGCGGGATGCCGGCGCCGGTGTCGGTCACGGAGAACACGACGTCGCTCCCCCGGTGCAAGGCGGCCACCGAGATGGATCCGCCCGCCGACGTCGCGCGGCCGGCATTGGTCACCAGATTGACGATCACGCGTTCGACCTGGTCCCGATCCGCAAACACCGGCAGCAGATCGGGCGGCGCGTCCACCTCGAGACGCAGTCCTTTCGACTCGAGCTGAAGACGCAGCGACTCCGTCGCTTCACGAACCAGGACCGACGGACGAACCGGTTCCCGGACCGGCGCCGCCGCGCCGGATTCGATCTTGGACAGATCGAGAAGCTGCCGCATCAGGCGATCGAGGCGGGCCGTATCGTCGCGGCAGACCTGCAGAATCTCCTGCTGGCGTTCCTCGAGGGAGCCGGCCGCGCCCTCGAGCAGAAGATGAATGCCCATCTGGACGCTCGTGAGCGGCGTCCTCAGCTCGTGGGACGCCGCGGCGATGAACTCGGACTTCAGCCGGCTGATCTCACTCAGGTGGGTGACATCCTCGAGCAGCGTGACGGCGCCGACGAAACGGCCGTCGGCATCCCGCATCGGAGTCGACCGCACACGGAACGCGCGGCGTGTCCCGTCAACCGCCCAGGGGAGCACCTCGGCCGCGCTTTCGGACGCGACGGCCTGCCCGGACTGCAGCACGCCGGCGACCGCGCGCGCGACGCGCCCGTCGCGGGCCACCTCGGCGATGGGCTTGCCGACCGTATCGGCCCGCGCACCGAACAGCCGCTCGGCGGCGGCGTTGATGCGCGTCACACGCCCTGCGCTGTCGGTGACGACCACCGGATCGTAGAGCGAGTCGATCGCGGCCTCCGTTGTCTGCTGCGCGACGAGCAGCTTGCCGAGATCCGAACGGCGCAGCTCGCGGATTCGCCCGGCCATCCGGTTGAATCCCTCGGCGAGGACGCCGATCTCGTCGGCGGACTGCACCGGCACGGCCGCGTCCAGGTCGCCGGCCGCGACCCTCGTCGTCGCATTGGTCAGCTGCCGCACCGGTCCGACGATCGCGTTCGACAGGCTGAACTCGACCGCCACGCCAACCACCATCAGGGTCAGCGCCAATCCCAGCGTGATGAAGTACCAGCGGCGCGCGGTGCCGGACGCACGATCCGCCTTCCGGCGCATGGCTTCCTGATTGAGGTGCAGGAGCCGATCGCAATCCGCGCGGACGGCGTTGAAGCGCGGCTCGAGGTCACGGAAGTAGAGAGCGGTTCGGTCGCCCGATGCGCTGAGAAAGGCGTCGAAGCGCTCGTAGTAGTCGTCGCGGCCGTTCCGGATCGCAGCGATCGTTTCCCGCTCTCCTGGCTCGGTGATGTTCGCCGCCGCCTTGTCGAGCCCCGCGTTGAACCGCAGGCGATGCTCCGCCGCCTGCCGCGCGGCCCGTTCATGCTCGCCGAGCAGCGAGAAGACCGCTGCCGAGTCCTGGCGCTCGAGGCTCTCCTTCATGTCCTGCGCGGCGACGACCGAGTCGTAATTCTCGGAAATGATCAGCCTCGACACCGCGCTCATCTGACTGAGCGTGCGGGCGCTCCACGCGCCCAGCAGGCCCAGCGCGAGGATGAAGCCGGAGTAGCCGAGCAGCAGCTTGGTCCGCAGTTTCATCGTGCTCTCTTCAACCGTCCAGCGTGTCGTCGTTCACGGGGCCCCCGGCGGCGCCGGCGTCGCCGTCCATGGGCACGATCTGCACGGTCGCGTTGCGCACATCGCGCAGAAACCGATCGACGATGGACCCGTGCATCAGCAGGTCCCAGCGCGATCGCGCGGACTGGCCGAAGATCACGTGGGTGATGCCCTCGCGCTTCGCGAACTCGACGAGCGCGTCAGCAACCCTGGAGCTCTTCAGCTTCACGACCTTGGCGCCGAGCTGCTGCGCAAACCTGATGTTGTCGGCCAACGCCACATGGTCCTGCGGCACGATGCGCCCGGGCTCCTCCCTTGGGGTTTCCACATACACGGCGTACCAGTCCGATGCCAGGCGCCCGGCGATGCGCGAGCCGACGCGGAGCAGCGTTCTGGCACTGCCGCGGGAGGCCATCGCCACCATCACTTTCTCGGGGATGACCGGACGGTCGAGACCCTCGCGGTCCCGGTATTCCTGCGCCTTGCCCGCCTGATCAGTGGCGAGCTGCCGGAGGGCCAGTTCGCGAAGCGCCGTCAGATTGCCCTTTCGAAAGAAGTTCGACAGGGCTTGTTCGACTTTTGCGGCGTCGTAGATCTTTCCCTGCCGCAGGCGATCACGAAGCGTCTCGATCGAGACATCGACGTTGACCACTTCGTCCGCCCGCTTCAGTACCCAGTCAGGAATCGTCTCGCGGACGCGCACGCCGGTCGTGGACGCGATTGCGTCGTTCAGCGACTCAATGTGCTGGATGTTCACCGCCGAGATGACGTCGATGCCGGCGCCCAGCAGGTCGACGACGTCTTCGTAGCGTTTCTGGTGGGCGGAGCCCGGGGCGTTGGTGTGCGCCAGCTCGTCGACGACAACGATCCTGGGGTGGCGCGTCTTGACCGCTTCGACATCCATCTCCCGCAAGGTGACGCCGCGATACTCGAGCTCGCGCAGCGGCACCTGCTCCAGATCGTTTACCAGAGCCGTCGTGTCCGCCCGGCCGTGGGGTTCGATGAATCCGATGACCACATCCACTCCCTGGCGGCGCAACTGGTGAGCGTCCTCCAGCATCCGGTAGCTCTTGCCCACGCCCGGTGCGGCCCCGATGTACAGACGAAACCGCGCGCGTCCCTCTTTCTTGACGCGCGCGAGTGCCGACAGAGCGGCCGATGGCGACGCAGGCTCCATTCGGGTACGCCGCTATTTCTTCCTCGGGAATTGCCCGTCCAGCGCCAGATTGAGCTCCAGCACATTGACCGTGGGCTCGCCAAGGAATCCCCACTGCCTCCCGGCCGAGTGGGCCTCGACGACGCCGCGAATCTCGCCCTCCGGGACGCCGCGTTCACGAGCAACGCGCGGCACCTGGAAGTCTGCCGCCGCCGGAGAAATGTGCGGATCGAGCCCGGACGCCGACGAGGTTACGAGATCGACTGGCACCGGCACGCCGGGGTTTTCTTTCTGCGCGGCCTCGGCCGCAGCTCTCACCGCGTCGATGAGCTTCTTGTTCGTCGGACCGAGGTTCGTCCCGCCCGAGCTCGCCGCATCGTAGCCGGTCCCGGCGGCCGACGGCCTCGAGCGAAAATACCCCGGCGATGAGAACGCCTGTCCGATGATGCGCGACCCGATGACCTTCCCGTTCTGCTCGATCAGCTGCCCGTTCGCCTTGTCGGGGAAGAGGGCCTGCGCCAGGCCCGTGACCACGAGCGGGTAGACCACACCGAAGACGACCGTCGTCACGACGGTCATCAGTGCGGCCACAACGAGATTTCGCCTGATGTTCATGCCAGCCTCAGTGTCGTGATAATGACGTCGATGATCTTGATGCCGATGAACGGGATGATGATCCCGCCGACACCGTAGATCCACAGGTTCCGGCGCAGCAGCGCCTCGGCGCTCATCGCCTGGTATTTCACGCCGCGCAGCGCCAGGGGCACCAGCGCGACGATGATCACGGCGTTGAAGATGACGGCCGAGAGGATTGCCGACTCCGGCGTCTTCAGCCGCATGACATTCAGCACCGCCAGCACCGGAAACGCGACCGCGAACATCGCCGGGATGATCGCGAAGTACTTCGCCACGTCGTTGGCAATCGAGAACGTCGTGAGCGCCCCGCGGGTCATCAGCAGCTGCTTGCCGATCTCGACGATGTCGATGAGCTTGGTCGGGCTCGAGTCGAGATCGACCATGTTGCCCGCTTCCTTGGCGGCCTGGGTGCCGGTGTTCATGGCCACGCCGACGTCGGCTTGCGCGAGCGCCGGCGCGTCGTTGGTGCCGTCGCCGGTCATCGCCACGAGCTTGCCGTCCTGCTGCTCTTTTCTGATCAGCGCCATCTTGTCTTCCGGCGTCGCCTGCGCCAGGAAGTCGTCCACGCCGGCTTCCTCGGCGATGGACGCGGCGGTCAGCGGGTTGTCGCCTGTGATCATCACCGTCTTGATGCCCATCGCCCGCAGATCGGCGAACCGCTCGCGAATGCCGCCCTTGACGATGTCCTTGAGATGGATGACGCCGAGCGGCCGCATCTTCTCGGCGACCACGAGCGGCGTGCCGCCCGACCGGGAGATGCGATCCACGATCGGTCGCAGTTCCGGAGAGACGCCCCCGCCGTTGCCGACGACGTACTTCTCGATTGAGTCCGCGGCGCCCTTCCGAATCTGCCGGCCGTTGAGATTGATCCCCGACATGCGCGTCTGGGCGGTAAACGGCACGAACACCGCGTCCTTGTCGGCCATTTCCCGTCCGCGGATGCCGTACTGTTCCTTCGCGAGCACGACGATCGAGCGGCCCTCGGGTGTCTCGTCGGCGAGCGAGGACAACTGCGCAGCGTCGGCAAGCTCCTGGGCCGTCACGCCGGGCAGCGCCACGAACTCGGTGGCCTGGCGGTTGCCGAACGTGATCGTGCCGGTCTTGTCGAGCAGCAGCGTGTGCACGTCGCCGGCCGCTTCGACCGCGCGCCCCGACATCGCCAGCACGTTGCGCTGCACGAGGCGGTCCATCCCGGCGATGCCGATGGCCGACAACAGGCCGCCGATCGTCGTCGGAATCAGGCAGACCAGGAGCGACACGAGCACGAAGACCGACTGCGGCGCGTTCGAGTAGATCGCGAACGGCTGCAGGGTGACCACCGCCAGCAGGAAGATGATCGTCAGGCCGGCCAGCAGGATGTTGAGCGCGATCTCGTTGGGCGTCTTCTGGCGTTCGGCGCCCTCGACAAGCGCGATCATGCGGTCCAGGAAGGTGTGGCCGGGGTCGGAGGTGACGCGAACCTTGATCCAGTCCGAGAGCACCCGCGTACCACCGGTCACGGCCGACCGGTCGCCGCCCGATTCCCGGATGACTGGCGCCGATTCGCCGGTAATCGCCGACTCGTCAACCGACGCGACACCCTCCGTGATTTCGCCGTCTGCGGGGATGAATTCCCCCGCCTTCACCAGCACCATATCGCCCTTGCGAAGGCTCGCCGCAGGCACCGTTTCCATCCTTCCGCCGGCGACGATCCGGTTCGCCACCGTCTCGGTCCTCGCTTTGCGAAGGGTGTCGGCCTGCGCCTTGCCCCGCCCCTCGGCCATCGCCTCCGCGAAGTTCGCAAACAGCACCGTGAGCCACAGCCAGAACGTAATCTGCAGCTCGAAGCCGAGCCCGGGCCTGCCCCCGACGGCGTCGAGAACGAACCGCAGCGTCGTCAGCACGCTGCCGGCCTCGACGACGAACATGACCGGGTTCTTCGCCATCGTGCGCGGATGGAGTTTCCGCAGCGCGTCCCAGGTCGCGCGCTTCACGATTTGCGAATCCCAGATGGACTTTGCTCGAGCGTGTGCCATTAGAACACCTGTCCGTTCGCCATCAGGAAATGCTCCACAATCGGCCCCAGACTGAGAACCGGGAAGAAGGTCAGCGCGCCGACGATCACCACCACGCTGACGAGCAGCGCCGCAAACAGCGGCGTCGTTACGGGGAACGTCCCCGGCGACGGCGGCACCCGCTTCTTCCGCCCCAGGCTGCCGGCAATCGCCAGGGGCGGAATGATCATGAAGAACCGGCCGAAGAGCATCGTCACGCCGATCGTGGCGTTGTACCACTTGGTGTTCACCGTGAGGCCGCCGAACGCCGAGCCGTTGTTGGCCGCTCCCGACGAGAACGCGTAGAGAATTTCCGACAGGCCGTGCGGTCCTGGATTGAGGATGCTCGCCGTCCCGAAGCTCGGCGCCACCGACGAGATCGCCGTGAACACGAGAATGAACAGCGGGAAGATCAACACGCTGAGCATCGCCATCTGCACGTCGAACGACTGAATCTTCTTCCCCAGATATTCCGGCGTGCGGCCGACCATCAACCCGGCGATGAACACCGCGAGGATGACGTACACGAGCATCCCGTAGAGCCCCGCCCCGACCCCGCCGAACACCACTTCACTCAGCTGGATGTTTGCGAGCGGCACGAGCCCCCCGATCGGAGTGAACGAGTCGTGCCAGCCGTTGATCGCGCCGCAGCTCGCGTCGGTGGTCACGGTCGCGAACAAGGCGGTGTTCGCGATGCCGAAACGGACTTCCTTCCCTTCCATGTTCCCGCCGGACGACCTCGCCGTGACGGTCTGGTCGGCGCCGGCAGCGGTCAGCATCGGGTTGCCGCGCGCTTCGGCCCAGTACGCCGTGGTCACGCCGGCGAGGAACAGGAACGCCATCGCCGCCCACAGGGCCCACCCGTGCCTGGGCGAGCCGGTCATGACGCCGAGTGTGTAGGTCAGGCCAGCCGAAATGGCGAAAATGCCGAACATCGCGAGGAAATTCGACAGCGGCGTCGGGTTCTCGAACGGGTGGGCGCTGTTTGCGTTGAAAAACCCGCCGCCGTTGGTGCCGAACTGCTTGATGATTTCCTGGGAGGCAGCCGGTCCCTGGGCAATGGTCTGCTCGCTCACGACCTGCGTTTGCGCCTTGCCTGCCGCGTCGGTGGTCGTGACCGACTGCGGGTCGATCACCGCGGCCTTGTCGTACGGACGCAGGTTCTGGACGACGCCCTGCGACACCAGCACGAGCGCGCCGACAATACAGATCGGCAGCAGCACCCACAACAGGCCGCGCACCATGTCCACCCAGAAATTGCCGATGCTGTCTTTCTCTTTCTGTGCCACTCCGCGAATGAACGCGATGGCGACGGCCATGCCGGCCGCGGCCGATACGAAGTTGTGATAGGCGAGCCCGGCCATCTGGGTGAAATAGCTCATGGTCGACTCGCCGCTGTAGGCCTGCCAGTTCGTGTTGGTCGTGAACGACGCCGCCGTGTTGAACGCGAGGTCAGTCGGGACGGCGCCGAACCCCTGCGGGTTCCACGGCAGCCACTGCTGGACGCGCTGCAT
>Ga0068871_100002379_pt1 | contig 12828 bp, 14 predicted proteins | sample KBSMisM72_FD_72750 | JGI IMG/M metagenome (GOLD analysis project Ga0068871, IMG submission 72750) | Miscanthus rhizosphere microbial communities from Kellogg Biological Station, Michigan, USA - KBS Miscanthus M7-2 | ecosystem: Host-associated > Plants > Roots > Rhizosphere > Soil ... | reverse complement strand
CAAATGCCAAACAAAGGTTGATCCGCCGCCAAAATCTCCTTTACAGTCTTTACTGCATAGTCCATTGGTTCAGGGTCTCCCGGGCCGTTGCTGATAAAATAACCTTTGGGGTTAAACGATTTTAATTCTTCAAAACTGGTTTTAGCATTGTGTACTTTTACATAGGCGCCTCTTTCAACAAGGCAATTAAGGATATTTCTTTTCACACCAAAATCCAAAACTGCTACCCTGATTTTACTGTCCACATCTCCAAGAAAATAAGGTTCCGTGGTAGACACGACAGAAGCCAGTTCGAGCCCCGCCATAGATGGCACTTTCTTCAGCTCTTCTTTTAATGAGTCTATATCGGGGTTATCAGAGGAAATGATGCAGTTCATAGCTCCCTGCGTACGTACATGTGCTACCAGCGCTCTTGTATCCACGCCATCTATCGCCACCACATTTTGCTGTTCAAAATATTGCTGTAAAGAACCATCAGCCTGTAAGCGGGAAAACTGCTCTTCCAGGTTTCTGCCTATCACTCCTTTTACTTTCACACTGTCACTTTCCACATCAGCGGCTTTTATACCGTAATTACCAACATGAACATTATTCATGATCAGCACCTGCCCGTAATAACTCGGATCAGTAAACACTTCCTGGTAACCTGTCATACCGGTATTAAAACAAATCTCACCGGTAGTGGTGCCAATCTTTCCAAATGCACTTCCATGTAATACTGTACCATCCTGTAATAATAACACTGCTTTATTTTCGTTCTTCATCCTTTGGTTAAATTGTTTTATGTAAAAATAAGGAGTAAAATAAAATTCAAAAAAAAAGCAAACGTTTTAAAGTTTGCTTTATATAATTTCAATTGTTACATATTATACTTCTCTGCCGCCTTTTAATTTATCCTGCAATTCTTTTAGTTCTTCCATTTTACCATCAGCAGCTAACTGGGCCTGTTCTGGCCATGTAGTTGCATCGGCAGCATTAAAGTTACCTTCAGCAGCATCTAAAATTTCTTTTATCTTCTCAGGCGTTGAAGCAGCAAGGTCAGCAAAACTTACGACACCAACCGCAGTTAATGTTTCAGCAATCTTTGGACCGATACCTTCAATTAATTTCAGGTCATCACCTTTTGCTTTTTTAGTTTTAGGTGCAGCTACCGTTGCTTCCGCATCTCCTTCAGCTTTTTTCTTTCCACCACTTCTTCTTGTTTTCTTAGCTGGTTCTGCAGCTTTGGTGATTCCTTTTCCGTAGATCTCGTTAAAGTCAACCAGTTCTATCATTGCAATTTCAGAAGCATCGCCTGGTCTTGTTCCTAACTTAATGATACGTGTATATCCACCCGGGCGGCTTGCTACTTTTGGACCTACCACCGTAAACAACTCCTTTACTGCTAGTTTATCCATCAGGTAACTGAACACAATACGGTGATTGTGCATGATAGCTTCCTTACTGGCAGTGTTTTTGGTTTTTGTGATTAGGGGCTCAATGTAAGTACGTAAAGCTTTTGCTTTAGCTAATGTAGTCGTGATCCTCTTGTACGTGATCAGCTGGCTTCCCAGGTTCGCAAGTAATGCCCTTCTGTGAGAGGCGGTCCTGCTTAAATTGTTGTTCTTGTTTCCGTGACGCATGACATTTGTGTTTTAATTCCCCCACACCGTGTCAGGATTTGTGAGGTACTTGTGTTATAAAAAGCTAACATCTATAAGCTGATAGCTAATAGATGCTTTTATTTATTCATCATCTAATTTCAGCTTGCTCAGATCCATTCCAAAGCTTAAGCCTCTTTCATTCAATACTTGCTCAATTTCGCTCAAAGATTTCTGACCAAAGTTTCTAAACTTCATCAGGTCTTCCTGCTCATACTGTACCAGTTCGCTTAAAGAATTGATCTTAGCTGCTTTTAAACAGTTGAACGCACGTACAGAAAGATCCAGGTCTTCTAATGGAGTCTTCAATACTTTACGCAGTTGCAAAGTTTGTTCATCAACAAGATCTTCTTTCTTATCTTCTTTAGTATCGAAAGTAATATTCTCATCTGTAATGATCATCAGGTGCTGTATCAAAATACGGCTGGCCTGTTTCACTGCTTCTTCCGGGTGAATGGTACCATCAGTAACCACTTCCATGATCAGTTTTTCATAATCCGTACGCTGCTCCACACGGGTATTCTCTATAGAATATTTTACATTCTTGATCGGTGTGAAGATGGCATCAGTAGAAATATATCCAAAGTGTGCGTTCCTTTCTTTATTATCTTCTGCGGGTACATAACCACGACCCTTAGAGATAGTGATTTCGATGTCAAGTTTAGCACTTGAATCCATTACACAGATAATCAACTCAGGGTTCATTACTTCAAATGCGGGAGAAGCTTCTCCAATCATTCCAGCAGTAAACTCTGTTTTGTTTTTGATAGACAGCGTGATCTTTTCAGTTGCAATTTCATGATCCACTTTCTTTTTAAAACGAACTTGCTTCAGATTCAGGATTACCTCTGTAACATCTTCCGTAATTCCTTTGATAGTAGCAAATTCATGATCTGCACCAACAATGTTGATACCAGTGATTGCGTAACCTTCTAAAGAGTTCAGCAATACACGGCGCAAAGAATTACCAATGGTTACACCATATCCTGGCTCCAATGGACGAAATTCAAATTGAGCTTCAAAGTCATTAGCTTTCTGAAGAACAATTTTATCTGGCTTAACAAAATTTAATATGCCCATTTGTATTTTGTTTTTTTCCTGCCTTTTATTAATGGGCAGGGGTGTTTGTGATTATTTTTGTTTCCGGCATTTGCAGCGCTTGTCAACATCCTTGTGTCACTTCCCGAAATTTTTCGGGATACTATTTAGGCTTTGTCAGCTCATAGCTCATGGCTAAAAGCTCACAGCTTATTTAGAGTACAATTCCACAATCAATTGCTCCTTGATATTTTCGGGAACACTTTCTCTTTCTGGATAAGCAATAAAAGTACCTTTCATTTCAGTTTCATTAAAATCTAACCAGTTGAATTTTGGATTTTTTCCACGAATCATACTAGTAACAGAAGTATTAACAGCGCTTTTATTTTTCAATCCAATAGATTGACCTGGCTTTAATGAAAAAGAAGGAACATTCACCACTTCCCCATCTACAGTAATGTGTTTGTGACTTACTAACTGCCGTGCAGCCTGGCGGCTAGGGGCGATACCCATGCGGAAAACTGTGTTATCCAAACGGGCTTCTAATAATTTGATCAGGTTTTCACCTGTTACGCCTTTGCGTCTGGAAGCTTCATCAAATGTTTTACGGAATTGTTTTTCCAGCAAACCATAAGTATATTTTGCTTTCTGTTTTTCACGTAACTGTAGGGCGTATTCGCCTAAAGTTTTACGTTTACGGTTTGCACCGTGAATTCCCGGAGGGTTACTGTTTTTAGTTAACCATTTTCCGTTGCCTGTAATCGGCTCTCCAAAAATCCTGGAGATCTTTGTTTTTGGTCCTGTGTACCTTGCCATAGTTTATTTCATTTCGATTTTTTTTGAAACGGTGGACAAATCGGTAAAAAATCGTAAAAAATTAATTAGCCACCCTTTGATTAAATGAATTCCGCCCCGTTACCTTTTTCAAAAGAAAAAGTGAGGCTGAACTTATGGTTATAATATTGTCAGTAATGCTGACAATGAAAATTAAAGAACTAATATGAATCAGTAGAGTCTGTAAGCCTCCGTCCCATTGGGGAGATTTGGAGGAGTTTCTTTATACTCTTCTTTTCTTTGGAGGACGGCAACCATTGTGTGGCAACGGCGTAACGTCTTTGATCATATTCACCTCAATACCAGACTGAGATAATGACCTGATAGCACCTTCCCGACCAGAACCTGGTCCTTTTACAAAAACATCCACACGCTTCAAACCAGCATCCAAAGCAGTTTTTGCTGCATCTGCTGCTGCCATCTGTGCTGCATAAGGAGTATTTTTCTTACTTCCTTTAAAGCCCATTTTACCAGCACTTGACCATGAAATTACCTGGCCATTCTTGTTAGTTAAACTGATGATGATGTTGTTGAAACTTGCAACGATGTGTGCATCTCCGTAACTGTCAACTTTTACAATTCTTTTCTTGGCGGCTGTTTTGCCGGTTGCGGCTTTTCCGCCTTGTGCTTTTGCCATAATTAATTTGAATAGGTAGTCTTTTAAATAATTCCCGGGTTAACGGGACTGAAACAACCCTCCTGCTGACTTACCAAGCTATCTGGTGTTATTTCAAAAAATGTAAGTCTATTTTATAACAAAATTTGCAAACGGTTTTTTTAGCCTGTTTGCAAATTTAGATTATTACTTCTTAGCTACTTTCTTCTTACCAGCAACTGTCTTACGCTTGCCCTTACGGGTACGGCTGTTAGTACGTGTACGCTGACCACGAAGCGGCAAACCTTTACGGTGACGTAAACCACGGTAGCAGGCAATATCCAGCAAACGCTTGATATTGGTCTGTACTTCACTGCGCAATGCACCTTCTGTTTTGAATTCGTTGGTAATGATATTACGAATAGCGGACAACTCTTCATCGTTCCACTCATTCACTTTTTTATCATAGTTGATGTTAGCCTTATCTAATATATACCTGGCAGTAGAACGGCCAAGACCATATATATATGTAAGACCAATTTCGCCTCTTTTGTGTTTTGGTAAATCAATACCGGCAATACGAGCCATAGAAGTTTATTAAATTTTTATTTGCAAATGTTGAAATAGTGGTGATTACCCTTGTCTTTGTTTAAAACGGGGATTCTTTTTGTTAATAACAAACAAAACGCCCTTTCTTCTAACGATTTTGCAATCAACACTTCTTTTCTTGATTGAAGCTTTAACCTTCATTGTAATAGTTATTTACTTGTTATTTATCTGTTGCCAGTTCACAAATGCCTACCGGCGTTTATTTGTACCTGAAAATTATTCTTCCTCTTGTTAAATCATAAGGGCTCATTTCAACACCAACTTTATCGCCAGGCAATATCCTGATGTAATGCATCCTCATTTTCCCAGAGATGGTGGCCAGAATTTCATGCCCGTTCTCCAATTTTACCTTGAACATAGCATTGCTGAGCGCTTCTAAAATTGTACCATCTTGTTTAATAAGTGCCTGCTTAGCCATAATTTTGGAGCGCAAAGATAAGAGGTTAATTTTAATTATTAGTAAAAAAATCAGATATTTACTTACTGTAAAGCAATTTTACAAATGAAATTGCCCTTTCCGGCTTTTTTACCCGGAATTAGTGGCAAAAATAGTGACCTAATTTAGACTTATAGACAATAATTCCTCTTAGATCCGTTATTGATTAATTGAAAATCTTAAAAAAGTAGTTATGAAACACGCCTTATTATCCGTTTTAACACTCTCTATAGTAAGCCTTTCCTGCAAAAAAGACTCCAATCCGACGCCGCCCCCAGTTACCCCTGTAGATAAGTATATGACATTTACAACGGGGAGTTCCTGGAGTTTTGACAAGGTATCAAACCCTTCCTCCGCCAGCCCTGTTACTACTTCTTATTCGATAACTTCGAGCAGCAGGGATACCACTATTAATGCGAAACAATATCACGTATTCACCAATAATAATGGCGGGGCAAATGAATATTATTACAATAACATCAATGATTATTATACCTACAGAACCTTGCCAGCAGAGTTTGGTGGTAATTTTGTTGAGATCATTTACCTGAAAGACAATGCAGCGGTGGGCGCCACGTGGAGCCAAACTTATCCAATTACATATTCAGGCGTACCGTTCAGCCTCACACTGAATAATAAAATAGAGGAAAGGGGTCTTACCAAAACCGTTAATGGAAAAGACTATACAGATGTTATCAGGGTAAGTACAAATATCACCGCAACCGGTATTTCTATACCTTACACGTTAACCAATGAAATAAATTATTATTATGCCCCCAAATATGGTTCCATAAAAGAGGAGACTAAAATAAATTTAACTATTTTGGGAAGCTCATCAAATTTTGAAGAGGATAAAAAATTGATGTCGGCCACCCTTAAATAAAATTATTTAAAAGGATCCATCATTCAGGTGGACCTTGGTCATTTCATAAAAATGGTTCTGCAGTTCATGAACATTGATTGGATGTGTTACATGCCTCCTTTCATCCCTGTACCATATCTCCATTTTAGAAAAATCTCCGGCAGCGGGTAACAATAATCTAAATGCCCCTTTGGAATACTTAACAGTACCATCAGGATTATCCTGCTTTGTAAATTTAAGATTAGATAATTCTTCTTCATTTAGGGGAATGGGCTTTAGCTGCTCCATTTCATACCAAAACTCCTGCACACCAATATTAAGGCATACCTGGTTTTCTCCGTGTTTGAGGTTAGTAACTTCTCCTTTTAATACATCGCCGTCATTATCGGCCATTAGGTAATCTCCTACTTTAATGTTTTGAAATTTCAGCATGGCATTCATTTTTTTAGACAATTTAAGAATTTTATGAGAATAACAAACGAAGCTTTAAGAAAAATTAAGAACCCTTGCGATAACTGAAAACTGCCCAGCCCTTAAATAATACTGTAAATCCTGCTACTTTCATCAAATGATTTAATATAAGCCCATGAACGGCCTTTTAGACCGCCCACCGCATTACATTAAACCCATTCAGGCATGCTGTCAATTGATGTGTATAAACCTCCAAGTTTTTTGATTGTTTAAACTTAATTTGTATTAACTGGTTTTCCGATAGTTTAAAATCGCACAGCTGTTAAGCAGTAGAGCAAAGCCAATCAGGTAAAACAATTCAGTCTTAACTTGCCAAAATCCGCTTCCTTTTAGGACGATCAACCTAACGACAGTGATAAAATGAGTGACGGGTGTAAGACTGGAAAATTTCCTCGCCCAATCAGGCATACTATCAATACTTGTGAAAAAGCCACTCATAAGCATAAAGATCATCATGAAGAAGAAAGCGACGAACATGGCCTGTAATTGGGTATTGCAGAAAGTTGAGATCAGCAAACCAAATCCCAAAAGTGCCACGAGGTAAACTGCAGCAAAAAGATAAAGCAGAGGAATGCTTCCCGCAGGAAAAATACCGTACACAATATACATAACAGTAAGCCCAACTGTGAAGACAATCATGCCTACGATCCAGAAAGGTATTAGCTTTCCAAGAATAAACTGCCATTTTTTAATAGGTGTAACATTGATCTGTTCAATGGTGCCGATCTCTTTTTCCCTGACAATATTTAGTGCCGTTATAAAACCGCCTATCAGTGTAAGGAGTAATACCAATATACCGGGCACCATATAGTATTTGTATTCCCTGCGGGGATTAAACCAATCAGTATAAGTGATATCAATAAGGGAAGATTGTACAACCGCACTGCTATTTGTTGATTTGATATTCACATCCAATGATCTGTTGAAGTCCGTTAAGACGGCTGTTAGATAGCCGCCGCCAATAGATGATTTTGTTCCGTTAATAGCATCTACAGACATATTGACTTGCTGACTACCTTCACGTACCAGGTTGCGTTCAAATCCGTGTGGTATTTCCAACATGATATCCGCTTCGTTTTTTTCGATCATTTTCAATGCATCATTGTACGAAACTGTATTGCCAACAATACGAAAATAGCCGGAAGATGCAATTTTGTTGATTAGCTTTTGTGAATAAGTGCTGCGATCGTAATCAACAAAAGCAACATTTATATTTTTCACTTCAAAATTTGCTGCAAAAGGTAAAATGATGAGCTGCACAATCGGTAGTGCGGACATCATAGCAAGGATCGTCTTATCACGAAAGATCTGCCGGAATTCCTTTTGGAGAATAAAGCTTAACACTTTCATGATAACCTGGTTTTAAAGTTTTTCAAGGCAATGGTCAAAAGGAAAATAGCCATGCCTGCTAAGATCAGGGTCTCTTTCCAGACATAACTGAATCCCAGTCCCTTAAGCATTACAGCCTTAATGATGATAAAATAATACCTGGAGGGAAGGATATGAGATATGGCCTGGAATATCCATGGCATATTTTCAAGCGGAAACATAAAACCTGTGAGCAGCAAGGTTGGCAACATCATCCCCATCATAGAAATTAGCATAGCAGTCTGCTGGGAATTCGTAATATTCGAGATGAGCAGCCCCAACGATAAACAGGTGATAATAAAAAGAATACTTTCGGCAAAAACCAGTACAAGGCCACCTTTGATATGCACGTCAAGCAGGTAAACGGATAGTATCAAAATGATAATAAAATTTACGATAGAAAGAACTAAATAAGGAACAGCTTTAGCAATAAGTACCATAATAGGCTTAAACGGAGATACCAGCAGTATTTCCATTGTTCCCAATTCTTTTTCTCTCACGATTGAAACAGATGTCAGCGCTGTACATACGATCATGAAAATTAACGCGATTACGCCCGGAATAAAATTGAGTGACCCATTTTGTTCCTCGTTATATAATAGCCTTACCTGGGGAATGATTTGATAAGATAGGCGAGAAGCAGGTTTAAGTTGTTGCTGGTAACTGGAAATAATGGCAGTAAGGTAATTTACCACAATGGTTGCAGTATTGGGATCGGAGCCGTCGGTAATGATCTGGATCTGCGCCCTTCCAAAATGACTTAATTCTCCGCCAAAACCAGGCGGAAAAAGTACCGCACATTTAATACTGCCCTCTTTGAACTTTTCTTCTATATCTCGATAATTCAAAACGTGATCTTTAACCAGGAAGTAAGAACTCGCTTTTATCCTGTTTATGATCTGCGCTGAATTATTATCATGTGCATTGTCTAATACTGTTATGCCAATATTTTTTACTTCGCTGCTTAATGCAAAACCAAACAGAACAATCTGTACTACAGGCAAGCCGAATAAAATAAGAAGCGTCATTTTATCCCTGAACACATGATAAAATTCTTTTTGGATAAAAGCGAGTAATTGTTTCATAGTTAATCTCCGGTTCTTTGGGCACGACGTGCCAGTTGATAAAATACGTCATCCATAGATTGGGTATTAAACTCCTTCTTGAGATTAGCGGGCGTATCTATGGCTTCTACTTTCCCGTCTACCATTACGGAAATACGCTTGCAATACTCTGCTTCGTCCATGTAATGTGTAGTAACGAATACAGTAATCCCATTGGCAGCAGCTTCATAAATGAGATCCCAGAATTGACGTCTTGTAACCGGATCAACCCCACCCGTTGGTTCATCCAGGAAAACTATTTTTGGCCGGTGAAAAATGGCAACAGAAAAAGCTAGTTTTTGTTTCCATCCCAACGGTATTTCACCAACCAGCTTTTTAGCTTCATTGCTCAATCCAAGCGTAGAAATCATTTCTTCGCCACGCTTCCTGATCTCTGATCTTGACAAGCCATACACCCCGCCATAAAATTCAATGTTTTCAAACACTGTAAGATTTTCATACAGGGAAAACTTCTGGCTCATATAGCCAATACTGGCCTTGATTTTTTCCTGCTGCTTGTATACGTCGAAGCCTGCTACTGTTGCTTTGCCGGAAGTGGGGAATGAAAGACCGCATAACATGCGCATAGCAGTAGTCTTTCCTGCACCGTTTGCACCGAGGAATCCAAAAATTTCTCCCTGCTCTACGTCAAACGTTATTTGGTCAACAGCCTTAAAGTCACCAAATTTTTTGGTCAAGTTGTTACAGATGATTGCTTTATTATCCATTGTTATTTTTCAATTACAGCACCTTTCTCCTGCTCCTGCATTAAGCGAATGAAACTGTCTTCTATTAGCGGCGTGATAAGTTGAGCTTTAAAGTCCTCTGCCTGGTATTGAGCTGCCATTTGTTCAAGAATTTTATTGCCGTCATTCGCATCTTTAAATGTCAGGTGCAGTTGTTCACCAAATGCGTAACAACTTTCAACAGCAGGGTTCGAACGAAAGTCCTTTAACAAGCCGTAAATATCTTTTGCCTTAACAGCATATAATGGAGCAGGAAAACTATTAATGATATTCCGGGGAGTATCTAACGACATAATATTTCCCTTTTGAATAAGGGCAATCCTGTCACACAAAGAAGCTTCATCCATATAAGGCGTAGAAACCAAAATGCTTATACGTTGCTCTTTCAAACGTTTAAGCATATCCCAGAATTCTTTTCGTGAAACTACATCAACACCAGTGGTTGGTTCATCTAAAAAAAGAACTTCCGGCTTATGAATAAGTGCGCAGCAGAGTGCTAGTTTCTGTTTCATGCCACCAGACAATTTACCGGCTGGCCGGTTTTTGAATGGTTTGATCTGCTCGTATATATCTTTAATCAGATCGTAGTTTTCTTCGATAGTAGTTTTGAAGACAGTAGCAAAAAAAGTTAGGTTCTCAGCTACTGTCAGGTCCTGGTAGAGGGAAAACTTACCAGGCATGTAACCAACTTTGTTACGGATTGCCCGGTAATCTTTTACAACGTCCAGCCCTTCAACCGTCGCCTGTCCTTTATCTGCCAGAAGAAGTGTTGTGAGGATTCTGAATATAGAAGTCTTGCCTGCTCCGTCCGGACCGATAAGTCCAAACACTTCCCCTCGCTCTACTTCGAATGAAACGTCATTAACGGCATTTACCTTGCCGTTATCATACGTCTTAAAGATATTTTTCAATGAAACAGCATGCATACATTATTGTTTATTCCATATTACTTCGCCGTACATGCCAATTTTCAGGTATCCGTCATTTTTAACCTTTACTTTGATAGCATATACCAGGTTGGCTCTTTCGTTTTTGGTTTGAATCGTTTTTGGTGTAAACTCCGATTTATCATTTACCCATGTAATTAAACCTTCCGTTTCTCTATACCCGCCTTTGCCATCATCAGTAAATACTTTTACTTTCTGGCCGATCTTAACCTGCTGCAATTGGTCACCGGTTATGTAAGCACGCAATATAATAGTTGAAATGTCTGCAATTTTATACAATGGCCTGCCCAAAACAGCCATTTCATACTGCTCCACATATTTGGTTAATACAGTTCCTTTAACCGGGTTAATTATGACACATTTTTTTAGCTGATCATTAATTTCCTTCATCTGGGCATCAATCGTACTACCTTGCTCATTCAGCGATGAAGTGGTGGTGCGCAAAGAACTTTCCTGAGCATTTATCTTAGCTTGCAGCGTTGCAATTTTTGCATTCTCATCATCTAATTGTTTTTGTGAAGCAACGCCACCTTTTACAAGTCTTTCTGTTCGGTCATGATCACGTATTGCATTTGACAACTCTGTTCTTAAAGCTTCTACCTGGGCATTTGCTTCTGGTCTGCCGCTGAGTATGGCTTTTTTGCTTTGCACCAGTTGCAACCTGGTTAACTGCAATTGTGTACTGTCAATAAAGCCAATCAATTGCCCTGAATCCAATGGCTGGCCTTCTTCAATATTCAATTGCAAGATCTTTCCGGTTGCTTCGGCAGCAATAATTGTTTCTTTTGCTTCAAACGAACCGGAAGCATCATAGTTATTGGCTTTTTCTTTACAGGATACAATGCTTAAGAGCAGCAGAAGCGAATATATAATGTTCGTGTTTTTCATTTCAATACTATTAATTTCCGGAGATTGTTTTATAGTCGTATAATGTCATCAATAATTGCATTTCATGCAAAGCTTTTTGTCCGCGTGCTTCACTTTCTTTTTCTGTTGCGTTTAGTAAATCTATGAGAGGACCGGTACCGGTGTCATATTTTAACTGGTAACCTTCCCGAATGGTTTTTCTTAAGTTTACGATTTCTTCATCTTCCGAAAGAACTGCTTTTTGTTTTTCGATATTGGCAGAAGCCTGCGTCAGTTGCAGCCTTGTGTTAAATAAAAAAGTTTCTTCTTGCACGTTTATTCTTTGAATTGACTGTTGCGTCAATTCCTTTTCATTTGAATTTTTATATAATGCACCTATGTTCCATGATGCGCTTAATCCCGCAACGCCAATAGTTGTCACTTTGCTGCTTCCCCGATTAATTCCTGGCGCAAGCAATGCACCTGCACCTAACAAATCTATTTTCGGCATAAGGTTTACGTGTTGCACGTCTAATTGCGTATTTATCAGGTTGCGTTGGTTTTTATATAGTGAAAGTTCCGGGCGAATGATCGGTTTGTCAGAAAATTGGGTGCTTCCCGGCGGTTTTTGCAATATGGTTTGCTCATTGATCTTTGCGCCAATCAAGAGCGAGAGCATTATTACATATCCATTACGGGTATAATTAAATTCAGTTCTTTGTTGACTTATTTTTAATTGCTCAACTCTTATTTCATCGACATCTGTTTTATAAGCGAGACCATTATCGTTTAGTTGTTTTATGCGGTTGACGTTGTTGCTTAAGATTACATTCTGTATTTCTAATTGCTTCAATTGTTCGTCAACGAGTAATATGCCAAAATAAAGCTGGTTTACTCTTGATTTAAGGTCATGTAAGGCTACATCAACATTAGCTTTATCCGTTTCGGATTGAGCATTTATGATCTTCTTTTGTGTTTTAGTTGCGCCCCCGTCCCATATAGTTTGATTAACCTGTCCCAGGCCAATAAACTTAAAATTACTGCCTTCAGATGTTCCAAAATTGGGTAACCCGCCAAAAACATATCCTTCAATCGCAGTTACACTTACCTGGGGCAGGTAGGCTTTGCCAGCGTTGCTTAATGTATATTCTTTTGTTTTTTCTATCAGCCCGTATTGCTGAATTAAAGGATAATTTCTGGTAGCAAGTGCATAACAGCTATCAATACTGAGCGTCTGTGCGGCTACTGAACCAACAGAGACCAGTAAAGACATAACACTGATGATGTATGACTTTATCATATTTAATCCGTTCATTTAACATTTGATCAATCA
>Ga0068871_100002372_pt1 | contig 12840 bp, 7 predicted proteins | sample KBSMisM72_FD_72750 | JGI IMG/M metagenome (GOLD analysis project Ga0068871, IMG submission 72750) | Miscanthus rhizosphere microbial communities from Kellogg Biological Station, Michigan, USA - KBS Miscanthus M7-2 | ecosystem: Host-associated > Plants > Roots > Rhizosphere > Soil ... | reverse complement strand
CTGGATTTTCTCGCCCAGAACCGCGAGGACCTCTTCGTCGGGACGCCGGTCGTCTTCTTCACGAGCGGGCGGACCGAGCGTCCGTTCGCAAACTCCACCGGATTCCGATCCCCGACCGACTATGTCGCGACGCTGATGCTGGCGGCTCGCCTGCAGCCGGGACTCGCGCATGTGTTCGTCGTGTCGGGGGCCGGCGTCGACGACCGGACGGTCGGGGTCGCCGTCCGCGCGCAGCTCCGCGCGTACGAGTCGAAATTCGGGATTGAGTACCTGAGCGGCCTGACGACTTCCGAGCTCGACACGCGGCTGGCGCACCTGCCGGCCAAGTCGATGGTCTATTACACGGTGGTCGACAAGGATGGCGCGGGCCACGTCTTTCACCCGCTCGAATATCTGGACCACGTCACCGCGGTATCGAGCGCCCCCGTCTACACCTGGGTGGACTCCGGCCTGGATCACGGCGTCGTCGGAGGCAGCGTGAAGGTCCAGAAGGCGCAGGTCGAGGCGCTGGGCACGCTCGCGTTGCGCGTCCTTCGCGGCGAGTCTGCCGACGCCATCCCGATCGTCACCCGCGACCTGAATGTCGCGCAGGTGGACTGGCGACAACTGAAGCGCTGGGGCATCAACGAGACCCTCCTGCCCGAGGGCACCGAGGTACGATTCCGCGAGGCGACGGTGTGGGATCGATACCAGGACTACATCCTGGCCGTCGCGTTCATCGTGGTCGCCGAGACTGCCCTGGTAGTGACCCTGCTCGTCCAGCGGCGCCGCCGCCGGCAGGCCGAGCAACAGCTGCGGGGCAGCGAGGCCCAGCTGCGATCGAGCTACGAGCGCATTCGCGACCTCGGCGCGCGGCTCCTGACCGCGCAGGAAACCGAGCGCGCCAGGATTGCGCGCGAGCTCCACGACGACATCAGCCAGCAGGTCGCCCTCCTCGCCATCGACCTCGAGCTCCTCCAGCGTCCGGCCGTGCCGCACGTCAAAGACCTTTCCGCCGCGGCGCTCACACGGACGGAGTCCATCGCTCGCAGCGTCCACGACCTGTCACACCGCCTGCATCCCGCGCGCCTGCGCCTGGTCGGCCTGGTCAACGCGCTCGACGCGCTCCGGCGGGAGCTCGCCCAGCCAGGCCTCGATATCACGTTCACGCACGAGAACGTGCCGCAGGAGCTGTCGCCTGACCTCACGCTCTGCGTGTATCGCGTCGTTCAGGAGGCGCTGCAGAACGCGGTCAAGTACAGCGGCGCCCGGCGCGTCGCGGTGTCGATGCGGAGCGGGCCGGGCGGCCTGACGCTGAGCATCGCCGACGACGGCGCGGGATTCGAGGTGAACGGCGCATGGGGCCAGGGGCTGGGGCTGATCAGCATGCGTGAGCGGCTCGAGGCGATCGGAGGCACGTTCCACATCCTGTCGACGCCCGGCGCCGGCACGCGCATCGACATCGCAGTTCCGCTCGATGCCGAGGCCGCCTCGCCGGCCGTCGTGTGACGCACGTGCCGAATCTGCATAGCCCGCCGGATCGCCGTTCGCTAGGGTGGGTGCGATCGCCGCGCCGGAGCCAGCCCGGCGCCCAACCTTCACGACACCGGGTACAGTAGGCCGCGTCATGCCTCGACCCCGGGTGCTCCTCGCGGACGATCACGCGTTGTTGCTCGCAGCGTTCGAGAAACTGCTCGCCGACCACTGCGAGGTCGTCGGCGTGGTGTCGGATGGCCGCGCGCTCGTCGACGCCGCGGAACGGCTGAGACCGGACGTCATCGTGCTCGACATCGCGATGCCGCTCCTGAACGGTCTCGACGCCGGGCGGCAGATCAAGCAGAAGCTCCGCGAGGTGCGGCTGGTGTTCCTGACCATGAACGAAGACCCCGCGCTCGCGGCCGAAGCGTTCCGGGCGGGCGCGTCCGCGTATCTGCTGAAGCGATCGGCGGCGTCCGAGCTGCGCACGGCGCTGGACGAGGTCATGCGCGGCCGTTCCTACGTGACGCCGCTCGTGACAGGCGGCATGGTCGAGGCCCTGCTCGACCACGGCAAGGGCCCGCAACCGGTGGAGCTGACGCCGCGCCAGCGCGAGGTGCTGCAGCTGCTGGCCGAGGGACGTTCGATGAAGGAGGTGGCGACCGTGCTGAACCTGGCGCCGCGGACGATCGCCTTCCACAAGTACGAAATGATGAAGCAACTCGGCATCACGTCCACGGCCGAGCTCATTCAGTATGCGGTACGGCAGCACATTGTCTGACGTCGCGCGCGTGCTGCTTGTCGACGACAACGAAGAGATGCTGGCGCGGAGCGCCGCCGCGTTGGCGCCCGCCTGCGAGATCATCGGCGCCGTGAAGGACGGCCCCGCCGCGCTCCAGGCCGCCGAGGCGCTTCACCCCGACGTCATCGTGCTCGATATCTCGATGCCGGGCATGACCGGCCTCGAAGTCGCGTCGCGACTGCGCACCAGCGGGTCCAAGGCGGCGGTGGTGTTCCTGACCGTCCACGACGAGAGCGACGTGATTCAGGCGGCCAACGGCGTTGGCGGGATCGGCTACGTGCTCAAGCGGCGACTGGCGTCGGACCTCGTGATTGCGGTGCAGGAAGCACTGGCAGGACGACCTTTCGTCTCCGCGACGCACTGACGGGCGCTTCGTCCCTGCCCCTCAGCGCGATGAGCCGCGCACATCCTCGACGAAGTCCACGCCTCGCACGCCCTCGGGAAGCGTGAACTCGAGGCGGGGCGCCCGGTCGGTGGCTTCGAGCAGTGTCGCCAGGCGCAGGAATGCTTCCGAGCCCACGCGGGCGCGCAGGTCGGCCTCGGATTCCCATTCTTCTGTATACCGAACCGCGCCCCGGGTCGTCAGGTCGGTCGACACCGAGCATCGCAGGCAGCCGGGCGTGTCGCGCAGGTCGGCCGAGAGCGAGTGCAGGGCGAGCGCGATCGAGCGCGCCTGGCCCGCCGGTACGAGCCACTCGACGGTCATGCGCACGGTCCTCGTCGCCATGGAGCGCTCTGGCGGGCCGTCCGCGGCCCCTTCCCCGATCGGCGGTGTGGTCCCCAGCACCGCAGAGGAATGAGCAGGGTGCGTGCCAGCGAGGCGAGCGGCTAGGGCAAACCCGTGGTCAACCTTTCTTAACAACCAGTTTCGGCCGGCGAGGCACTCCCGTCCTACCCGGCGGCCATCCGATCTGCGCTCCGGGATGACAGAGCGCCTCCGAAATTTGGTGGGAATGGCGCCTCGCGGTGGGCGTCTGTCAGTCGGAATGCGGCTCCAGCCCGCGACGCCGTCCGAGGTGAATGGCACCGCGCGTGCAGTGCGTCCGCCAAATGGGTCCATCGCCGCCAACGGCCTGTCACAACGGGCCCGTCGGTGCCCGACGTCCGTCGACGCGGGATCTGGTGCAGAATTGGCGTCCGCGCTGTTTGGAGCGACTGGCGGCGGGGACATCACGACCGGGCGTCCGACGCCGTAGAGAGAGGGAGTGACTGTGGGTACGAGGATCTCTTCACCGGCTGGCCGTCGCGACGGCGCCCGGGCTGCCATCGGCGCGGCCCTGGTCTTCGCGGCTCTCGGCGCCGCCGGGTGCCAGGAAAAGCAGGCCCCGCCACCGGCGGCACCTCCAGAGGTGATGGTCACCAGCGTCGTCCAGCAGGACGTGCCGATCCAGATGGAGCTGGTGGGCCAGACCAAGGGATCCCAGGACGTCGAGATCCGCGCTCGCGTGGAGGGCTTCCTCGAGGATGTCGCCTTCACCGAGGGCTCGGTCGTGCGGAAGGGACAACTTCTCTACCGGATCGATCGCAAACCGTTGGAGGCGAGCCTTGCGAACTCGCAGGCCGACCTCGCGACCGCCGAGGCTCGCCTCGCCAAGACCACGAACGACGTCAACCGCTACCGTCCGCTCGTGGCGCAGCAGGCCGTCAGCCAGCAGGAGCTCGACAACGCGATCTCGGCACAGACCGCCGCGCAGGCGCAGGTCGAGGCCCAGAAGGCAAAGGTCGAACAGTCGAAGATCGATCTCGGCTACACGACGGTGACGAGTCCGATTGACGGCATGGTCGGCACGACTCAGGTGAAGGCCGGCAACCTGGTCGGGCGCGGCGATGCCACGCTCTTGACGACAATCTCGGAGCTCGACCCGATCCTCTTCCGCGCTGGCATGAGCGAGGCCGAGTACCTCCGCCTGTCTCGCCGCGTCGATGAACTGAGGAAGGCACGCAACGGCGAGCCGGTCCCTGTCAACCTCGTGCTGGCCGACGGCACCGTGCATCCGCATCCCGGCCGCCTCGACGTGATCGAGCGCGCCGTTGACGCCACGACCGGCACGCTGACGATCCAGTTCAAGTTCCCGAATCCGGGCGGCCTCATCAGGCCGGGTCAGTACGGCCGCGCCCAGTTTGTCCTGGAGACTCGAAAGGGCGCGCTGCTCGTTCCGCAGCGTGCGGTGCAGGAACTCCAGAACCTCTATAGCGTCGCCGTCGTGTCCAGCGACAACAAGGTCCAGTTCCGCAACGTTACCGTAGGCCCTCGCGTGGGGAGCCTCTGGGTGATCACCGACGGCCTGAAGCCGGGCGAACGGGTGGTGGTCGAAGGCGTGCAGAAGGTTCGTGACGGTGCGCCCGTGACCCCGAAAGACGCGCCACCGACTTCCGCCGGCAGCGGCAGCCCCGAGCCGGCGCCCGCGGCGGAAGGGAAGTAGAACATGGCGCGTTTCTTCGTCAACCGGCCCATCGTGGCCATGGTGCTCTCCATCATCATGGTGCTCCTTGGGACGGTGGCCATGAGCCGGCTTCCGATCGCGCAGTACCCGGAGATCGTCCCGCCGATGGTCCAGGTGACGACGACGTTTGTCGGCGCCGGTGCCACCGACGTCGAGGCCGCAGTCGCCACGCCGCTCGAGCAGAAGATCAACGGCGTCGAGCAGGGCATCTACATCAAGTCCACCAACGCCAACGACGGCACGCTGACGCTTCGTGTCTCCTTCGAGGTCGGATCGAACCTCGACATGGACAACGTGCTCACGCAGAACCGTGTCTCGGAAGGCACGCCGCAGCTGCCGCAATCGGTGAAGAACTACGGCGTCTCGGTCAAGAAGGCGCTGTCGTTCCCGTTGATGGTCATCTCCGTCAAGTCGCCCAACGGGACCTACGACAGCAACTTCCTGTCGAACTACGCGACGATCAACATCAACGACAACATCGCCCGCATCAAGGGCGTCGGCCAGATCAACCTGTTCGGCGGCAGCGACTATGCGATGCGCGTCTGGATCAGGCCGGACCGGATCGCGAAGCTCGGGATCACCGTTCCCGACATCGTGAACGCGGTCAACCAGCAGAACCAGCTGAGTCCGGCCGGCCAGATTGGCGGACCGCCCGCGGCAAAGGGCACCGAGTTCACCTATGCCGTCCGCACCCAGGGGCGCCTGCTGGACGACAAGGAGTTCGGCAACATCATCATCCGCTCCAACCCGGACGGCTCCCAGGTGCTGCTGAGGGACGTGGCGCGAATCGAGCTCGGCACCCAGCTGTACAACTCGATCGGGCGTCACGACAGCAAGCCTGCCGCGGTCCTGGCTGTCTTCCAGATCCCGGGAACCAACGCCCTCGAAGTCGCCGACAACATCAAGAAGACGATGGAGGACCTGAAGACCAGGTTCCCACGGGACATGGACTACACGATCTCGCTCGACACGACGCTCCCGGTCACCGAGGGCATCAACGAGATCCTGCACACGCTGCTCGAAGCGGTCGCCCTGGTCATCATCGTCGTCTTCGTGTTCCTCCAGAACTGGCGCGCGACGCTGATCCCGCTGCTGACGGTGCCGGTCTCGCTGGTCGGCGCGTTCATGTTTTTCCCGCTCCTCGGCTTCTCGATCAACGTGCTGTCGCTGCTGGGCCTCGTCCTTGCGATCGGCATCGTCGTCGACGACGCGATTGTCGTCGTCGAGGCGGTGATGCACCACATCGAGCACGGGATGGAGCCGAAGGAGGCCACGCTCAAGGCGATGGAGGAAGTCTCGGGCCCTGTCATCGCCATCGCGCTGATCCTGAGCGCCGTGTTCGTGCCGGTCGGGTTCATGGGCGGCATCACCGGCGCCCTCTACCAGCAGTTCGCGATCACGATCGCGATCTCGGTGCTGCTCTCGGCGGTCAACGCGTTGACGCTGTCGCCGGCACTCGCCGCGCTGCTGCTGAAGAAGCCCACCGGCAAGAAGACGCTTCTGACGCCGTTCTACAACGGCTTCAACAGGATGTTCGGCAAGGCGACCAACGGGTACATCAGCGTCACGACGGTGCTGGTCCGGAAGTTCGTCATTGGCCTGGTGCTGATTGGCGGCCTGTCGTACCTGACGCTGGGGTTCGTCAAGCGGATTCCGTCCGGGTTCGTGCCCGAGGAAGATCAGGGCTACATCCTGGTCAACGCGCTGCTTCCTGACGCGGCCTCGCTCGAGCGCACCGACGCGGTCATGCGACGGGCGGAGGCGGTCCTCAGCGCCAATCACGCCGTCGAGGGATTCAACACGGTCACGGGCTACAGCCTGCTGACGGGCGCCTACTCGTCGAACATCGGATTTTTCTTCGTGGCGCTCAAGCCCTGGCACGACCGTCATTCGGCGGAAGAGCAGGCCAACGGCGTGGTCGCGGCACTCAACCGCGCGTTCGCACAACAGATTCCCGAAGCCGTCGTCGTGGCGTTCGGCCCGCCCGCCATTCCGGGCCTCGGCACCGGCGCGGGATTTACGATGCAGCTCCAGGACCGCGTCGGGCGAACGCCGCAGTTCCTCGGCGAGCAGGCGGCCCGCTTCATGGAGGCCGCGCGCAAGCGGCCCGAGATCGGTCGTATCTCGACGCTCTACCGAGCGACCGTGCCGCAGATCTACGCGGACATCGATCGGTCGAAGGTGCTCAAGCTCGGCGTGCCGTTGCAGGATGTGAACACCACGCTTGGCGCGCTGCTCGGCAGCTCCTACATCAACGACTTCAACCGGTTCGGTCGTGTCTACAAGGTCTACGTGCAGGCCGAGCCCGAGTACCGGCGCGACCCGAAGCAGTTCGGCTTGTTCTTCGTCCGCGGCAGCGGCGGGCAGATGGCGCCACTCGATACCCTCGTCACGGCGCGCTCGACGTCGGGGCCCGAATTCACGAACCGCTTCAACCTCTATCGTTCCGCCGAGCTCACCGGGATCCCCGCTGAAGGGTTCAGCTCGGCGCAGGCGCTGACGGCGCTCGAGGAGGTCGCAAAGGAGACGCTGCCGCCTGAGATGGGCTACGACTGGGCTGACATGTCGTACCAGGAGAAGCGCGCGCCGAACCCGCTGGTCGTGTTCGCCCTGGCGATCTTCCTGGTGTTCCTCGTCCTGGCCGCCCAGTACGAGAGCTGGGGGCTCCCGTTCAGCGTGCTGCTCGGGACTCCGTTTGCGGCGTTCGGCGCTTACTTCGGGCTGTGGGTCGCGCGGCAATACTCCACGAGCTACGTGAACAACGTCTTCGCCCAGATCGGCTTGATCATGCTGATCGGACTTGCCGCGAAGAACGCGATCCTGATCGTCGAGTTCGCGAAGATGCTGCGGGAGCAGGGCAAGGACCCCGTCACGGCAGCGCTCGAGGGCGCCAGGTTGCGCTTCCGGCCGATCCTGATGACCGCCTTCGCGTTCATTCTCGGCGTCGTGCCGCTGTTGCGCGCCAGCGGCGCCGGCGCCGAAGGCCGGAAGGTCATGGGCATGGCCGTCTTCTGCGGGATGCTCATCGCGACGTTTCTAGCCGTGTTCCTGATTCCGGTGCTCTTCGTGGTCGTCGAGAAGATCATCGGCAAGGATCACAAGGCACCTGATCCGGCGCCGCCTTCGGGCCACGCCGTTTCGCACGGAGCCGAGGCATGAGCCGCCCATCTTCGTTCCGTGTTGGCAGCCTCGGCGTCGCCGGTCTGCTCCTCTGGTCGATCGGCTGTGCGCCGGTCGGGCCCGACTACAAGCGGCCGGACCTTCTGCCGCCGGTCCAGCATCGGTGGGCCGAGAACACGCAGACGGCAGCGACGCTCGCCGACACGCCCTGGTGGCAGGTGTTCGACGACGACGCGCTCCAGGCGCTGATTCGCGACGCCGTCGCGCACAACCTGGACCTGCGGGTCGCGCTGGCGCGCGTCCAGGAGTCCCGTGCATTGGCCGGCGTCGCCAAGTCGTTCCTGTATCCCGAGATCAACCTGACTGGCGGATACACCGGCAACCAGGCGTCGAGGAACTCTCAGCCGCCGGGGGCGCAGCCCGACACGGATCGCACGTTCAACAACTCGTCGGTTGGAGTGTCGGTCTTCTGGGAGGCCGATCTCTTCGGCCGTCTGCGTCGCAACAACGAAGCCGCCTTCAACCGCTACCTCGCGACCGAAGAAGGCCGTCGGGCCGTGCTCGTGACGGTCGTGAGCGACGTCGCGACGTCGTATTTCCTGTTGCGCCAACTGGACCTGCAGCTCGACATCGCGAAGCAGACCCTCGCCATCAACGACCAGACGGTCTCGTATTACACGACGCGCCTTGGCGGCGGCGTGTCGAACAAGCTCGAGCTCGACCAGGCGCAAGCCAACCGATCGATCACTGCGGCGTCCATCCCGGAGATCGAACGGCAGATCGCCCTCGTCGAGCACGCGATCAGCGTCCTCGTCGGCCGGGCTCCCGGCGCCGTGATTCGCGGCCGCTCCTTAACGGAGACGCACGTGCCGCCCACGGTTCCAGTCGGCATGCCGGCCATGCTGCTCCAGCGGCGGCCGGACGTCGTCGAGGCCGAGCGGTTCCTCATGGCAGCCAACGCCGACGTCGGCGCGGCGAAGGCGCTCTTCTATCCGACGATCAGCCTGACGGGCGCCCTTGGCGGGCTGAGCGGCGACTTCGGGAAGCTGCTGGCAGGCGACTCGATCATCTGGTCGGTGGGCGCCGGGTTGTTTCAACCGCTCTACAACCACGGTCGCAACAAGCGCAATTACGAGGCGGCGCAGGCGCGCTTCGACCAGGCGATCGCCCAGTACCAGCAGGCGGCGCTCAACAGCTATCGCGAGGTGGCTGATTCCCTGGTGACGATCCAGAAGCTCGCGCAGGTTCGGACGGAGCAGACGACAGGTGTCGTGGCCCTGGAAGATGCCGCGAAGCTCTCACGATCGCGCTACGACACGGGGCTGGCCAACTATCTCGAAGTGCTGATCGCGGACCAGCAGTTGTTCCAGCTGCAGCTCCAGCTCGCCAAGACGCGCGGGGACGAGCTGCAGGCATTCGCGCAGCTGTATCGATCTCTCGGCGGCGGATGGCAGGCCGAGGCCACTCCGGGGCAGCCCGTGCCGTTCACACCCGTGCCGGCGCCGCCCCCCGTGCCGGTGCCGAAACCGTAGGGCGTCATGTCCGAGCGCCCTGCCGCGCTCGCGTGGCTTCGCGCGTACGACCGCGGCTGGCTCTCCGCGGACGTCGTGGCGGGAGTCACGACGGCGTCCGTGATCATCCCCAAGGCGATGGCGTACGCGACGGTCGCGGGCGTCGCCGTGCAGGTCGGCCTCTACACGGCGCTCCTGCCGATGGCGGCGTACGCGCTGGTCGGCTCGTCCCGTCTCCTCAGCGTCAGCACGACGACGACGATCGGCATTCTCACGGCCGCGGCGATTGCCGATGTCGCGCCGGATGCCAATCTCGCGCAGGCCGCCGTCGTCGCCGCGACCTTGGCGGTGCTCGTCGGCCTGATGCTCGTTGCGGCCGGCCTCCTCAGGCTCGGCTTCGTCGCCGACTTCATCTCGGAGCCGGTGCTCACCGGATTCAAGGCCGGCATCGGCGTCGTGATCCTGGTGGACCAGGCGCCGAAACTGCTTGGGCTGCACCTTCCGAAAGGCGGCGTCGCGCGGACGGTCACGACGCTGCTCACGTCGCTGCCCGAGACGCACGTGACGACGCTGGCGCTGGCGGCCGGCACGATTGCCGTGATGCTCGCCATTGCCCGCTGGGTGCCCCGCGCGCCGGCGCCGCTTGTCGCCGTGGCCATGGGGATCGCGGCGTCCGCGTATCTCGCGCTTGGGGCACGCGGCGTATCGACGGTTGGGATGATTCCGGCGGGGCTTCCAGCCGTGACATGGCCGGACGTCCCGCTGCTGGCCAGACTATGGCCCGAGGCGTTGGGCATCGCGCTCATCAGCTTCACGGAGTCGATCGCGGCGGGCCGGGCGTTCATGCGGCCCGGCGATCCGAGGCCCGAGGCGAACCGCGAGCTGCGCGCGCTCGGCCTGAGCAACGTGCTGGGCGGACTGACGGGCGCGATGCCCGCCGGCGGCGGCACGTCGCAGACGGCCGTCAATGCGCGAGCCGGCGCGAGGTCCCCGCTCGCGTCGCTGATCACCGTGGCGACGACCGTCGGCGTGCTCCTGTTTCTGGCGCCGCTCATCGGGCTGATGCCACAGGCCACGCTGGCGGCGGTGGTGATCGTGACCTCGGTCGGACTGATCGACGCCGGAGACTTCGCGGCGATTCGTCGCGTCCGAACCGTGGAGTTCCGCTGGGCCGTGGCGGCGATGGTCGGCGTGATCGTCCTCGGCACGCTCAGAGGCATCGTCGCGGCGATCGTGTTGTCGATGGTGAACCTGCTGCGCCAGGCGAACGACCCGCCGGTGCACGTGCTGGTGAGGAAGCCAGGGACCGATGTGTTCCGTCCGAAGACGGAGGAACATCCAGAGGACGAGGCGTTCGAAGGCGTGATCGTCCTGAGGCCCGAGGGCCGCATCTACTTCGCCAACGCGCAGCGCATCGCCGACAAGATTCTTGCGCACGTCAAACCCCATGCCTCGGCGATCGTCGTGCTCGACCTTGGAGCGGTGCCGGACATCGAGTACACGGGGCTCAAGACGTTCGCCGAGCTCGAGGCGTCGCTGCAGAGGAGCGGCAGCGAGCTGCGGCTTGCGGCGCTGAATCCGGCGGCGCTCGCCGTCGTCCAGCGCGCGCCGCTTGGTGCGACGCTCGGACGGGAGCGGATGTTCTTCACCGTGCCCCAGGCCGTGGCTGCGTCGGTGAGGCGTGATCGCGCGTGAGGCCACGACATATCGGACCTGCCTACGGGCGTTCGTGCGATGGCCTCCGGAAGCGCCCTACGAGACGGCCGCAAGCGGTCCCGGCAGAGCGTGTTAGCGTTGTCTGTCGTGCCGGACGGACCGGCATGCGCCGTGCAAATGCCCGTTCCGGCATGATCCGCCTGCCAGCGGCGGACACCGTGGAGGTCCACAGACATGAGACGTTCTCGTAGCCAGGCCGCAGTGGCGCTGGTGACGTGCCTGGCCTTCGGCACCTCGGGCCCAGTCGCCAGCGCGGCGCAGGCGCCCGCTGGAAGCCCGGCGCCGAAAGCTGCCCCAGCGCCGGCCAAGCCGGCGACGACTCCCGCGAAGGCCGCGACGCCGGCAAAGACCACGACCGGCGCCAAGCGGGCCGCGGCATCGACACCGGCGCCCATCGATGGCGGCTGGCCGCGCGCCTATCGAACGCCCTCTGGGGGCGAACTGCTGCTGTACCAGCCGCAGGTGGCCAGCTGGGAAGGCCAGAAGCGGCTGGTGGCGTATGCCGGCGTCGCCTATCAGCCCAACGGCGCGCCGAAACCGGAGCTCGGGACGATCACGATCGAGGCCACCACCAAGGTGTCGCTCGAGGATCGCCTCGTGAAATTCGCGACGCTGCAGGTGACCGAGGCGCACTTCGACAAGCTCAGTCGCGATCAGACGCGGGAGGCGGTCACCGAGATCGTGGACGGCATCCCGGATGCCGAGCGCGTCATCGCGCTCGATCGGGTGCTCGCCAACATCGACAAGAGTCAGATCATCCCGAAAGAAGTGCCCGGCCTGAAGTCGGACCCGCCGCCGATCTTCTACAGCACGCGTCCCGCCGTCCTCGTGAATCTCGACGGCGAAGCGATCTGGAGCCCGATCCGCGACAACGACCTGAAGACCGCGATCAACACCAACTGGGATCTGTTCCTGCACGACCCGTCCAAGACCTTCTATCTCCGCAACGAGAAGACGTTCCTGAAGGCGACCGATCTCGACGGGCCGTGGACCCCCGCCGGCAAGCTGCCGAAGAGTTTCTCGGCCCTGCCGGCAGACGACAACTGGAAGGACGTGAAGGCGGCCCTGCCCGGTCAGCAGATCGGCGAGAAGGATGTGCCGTCGGTGTTCATCAGCCGGAAGCCGGCCGAGATGATTCTGCTGAAGGGCGCGCCGGTCTATCAGCTCGTCGCGGGCACGAAGGACCTCTACTGGGTGCAGAACACCGAGAGCGACGTCTTCCGCGTCGGGAAGACCGGGCCCGTCTACTTCCTCGTCGCAGGACGGTGGTTCTCGGCGGCGGATTTCACGGGTCCGTGGACGTTCGCGACGCCGTCACTGCCGGAAGCGTTCAAGGACATCCCGCTCGAGCACCCGCGCTCGCGTGTGCGTGCTGCCGTTCCCGGTACGTCGGAGGCGGCCGAAGCGATTCTGGTCTCGCAGATCCCGCAGACCGCGCGCGTCAACAAGAAGACGATGAAAGCGCCTGAGGTCGACTACAACGGCGATCCGAAATTCGAGACGATCGAGCCGACGAAGCTCTCGCGCGCCGTCAACACCGACAAGACGATCATCAAATCCGGCGACCTCTACTACATGTGCTTCCAGGGCGTCTGGTTCATGGCGCGATCAGCGGAAGGCCCGTGGGAAGTGGCGTCGAGCGTGCCCAAGGAGATTTACGAGATCCCGGCCAGCTCGCCCGTCTACAACGTCACCTACGTCACCGTCGTCGAGGACGACAGCGACGACGAGTGGGTGACGTTCGCCGCCGTCGCCGGATACACCGGCATGATGGTCGCGTACGGTTGTGTCG
>Ga0068871_100002371_pt1 | contig 12842 bp, 10 predicted proteins | sample KBSMisM72_FD_72750 | JGI IMG/M metagenome (GOLD analysis project Ga0068871, IMG submission 72750) | Miscanthus rhizosphere microbial communities from Kellogg Biological Station, Michigan, USA - KBS Miscanthus M7-2 | ecosystem: Host-associated > Plants > Roots > Rhizosphere > Soil ... | reverse complement strand
ATCGCCGAACGCATCGAGGATGCCAACACCATGGCGGTGGTCTGGCAGCTGGGCGTGCAGTACATCCAGGGCTATCTGGTGCACGCCTCCGAAGAGGTGGTGCTCAAGTCGTGATTCGGCGGCGCGCTGCCGGCCTCCTCTCGCGCAGGCGATGCGCGCCGACTGTGGCTGTGATGCTGCTGACGCTCACCGCTTGCGGTGCGCATGAGCCGGGCGCCTCTGGCCGCTCGCAGCAACTCACGGTGGGTCGAGCGCTCGCCGCGGAGCAGGTGCTGACCAGGGGCATCGATGCCGGCGGCCTGCGAAGCCTGGATCCTTCGATATCCACCGACGTGTCGGCCGCGCACGTGCTCGATGACCTGTTCGAAGGACTGACGCGCCTTGACGAACGCGGCGAGCCGGCGCCCGGGGTCGCCTCCAGCTGGGAAACCAGCGCTGACGGGCGCACCTGGACCTTTCACCTGCGCGATGCGCGCTGGTCCAATGGCGAGCCGGTGCGCGCGGGCGACTTCGTGTTTGCCTGGCGCCGCACCGTCAACCCGGCCACCGCCTCCGAGTACGGCCAGGCACTGGCGGCCGTAGTCAACTGCGTGGCGATCAACGAGGGGAAGCTCCCGGTCAGCGAACTGGGCATCAGCGCACTCGATGAGCGCACCGTGCGCGTGCAGCTGATCGCGCCCACGCCCTACCTGCTGAGTCTGCTGACCAAATCCTACGCCTATCCACAGTACGAACCGGTCGTGCGGGCGCACGGCGAGGACTGGGTGCGGCCCGAGCACATCGTCAGCAACGGCGCCTTCACGCTGCGCGAGCACGTGATTGGCGGGCGCGTACGCTTGCTGAAGAACCCACGCTACTGGGACGCCGCCAGCGTGCGGCTGCAGGAGGTGGTGTATCTGCCGCTGGATCGCGCCGTGCAGACGGCGCGCTTCTTTGCCGGCGAGCTGATGTTCACGGATCCGTTCTCCGCCGAACAGACCGCGTGGCTGCGCTCGCGACTGGGCAATCAGGTGGTGAGCGCTCCGTACCTGGGCAACGTTGTGCTCGGGCTCAACGTGCTGCGGCCACCTTTCAAGGGCAATCGCAACCTGCGCATGGCGCTCACCTTGGGCGTCGATCGCGAAACCCTGGTGCATTTCGTCAGGCAGGGCCTGTATGAGCCGGCCTGGACGCCCACTCCCCCGCTGCCCGGTTACGACGCGCCAGTCCCGGACTGGGCTCGCCTGTCTGAGGACGCGCGCCACACGCTGGCGCGCCGCCTCTACGCAGCGGCGGGTTATACACGTGAACGCCCGCTGCGGATCCGGCTTCACTACCCGACCGACACCGACAACCGACGCACCTATGAGGCGGTGGCGGCCATGTGGCGTGCGAATCTGGGTGCCGAGGTGGAAACCTACAACGACGAGTTCCGGGTGCAGCTCAATGAGCGGCAACTGAAGAAGCTCGAGCTGTTTCACTACGCTTGGATCGGAGACTATCCCGACCCCTACACTTTTCTGCAGTTGTTCCAGACCGGCTTCGGGCAGAACGACGGCGGTTATTCCAATCCGCGCTACGACGCATTGCTCAACGCCGCGGGCGAAGAATCCGACGCCACGCGGCGCCTGCAACTGCTGTCGCAGGCCGAGGCGCTGCTCAACGAGGACGTCGCCTGCATTCCACTCTACTATTACGCGACGCGCCACCTGATCAAGAGCTACGTTCGCGGCTGGACCAGTAACATCCAGGATCGCAACCTTTCGCAGTACATGTATTTGCTTGAACATCAGGGGCATTGAGGTGGGACGCTACCTGCTCGGCCGTTTGCTCACTGCCATCCCGACGCTCCTGATCATTGCGACGCTGGCCTTCGTGCTGCTGCATGCCGCGCCGGGTGGGCCCTTCGATTCGGACCGGCAGCTGGTGCCACAGATTCAGCACAGCATCGAGGCGCGCTACCACCTGGACGAACCCGTGTGGCGGCAGTTTGTCCGCTACCTTGCCAACCTGGCCCGCGGCGATCTGGGACCCTCCTTTCAATACCGCAACACCTCGGTCAACGAACTCATCGCCCAGGGCCTGCCGGTGGATGCGGCAATCGGTCTCACCGCCATACTGTTCGCACTGCTTGTGGGCGGCGCCGCCGGCCTCTTCGCCGCCACGCGGCCGGGCAGCAGGGCCGATCGCGCGGCCATGAGCCTGGCAATGCTGGGGATTTCGGTACCCGTATTTGTCACCGCGCCGCTGCTGATGCTGGTGTTCGCCATACGATTGCACTGGCTACCGGCCGGCGATTGGGTGGCGGGATCGTGGCGTCACCTGCTGCTGCCTTCCTTAGCCCTTGCTCTGCCCTACTGCGCCTACATTGCCCGCATCGTGCGCGCCGCGGCGATCGAAGCGCTGCACCAGCCGTACATTCGCACGGCGAACGCCAAGGGACTTCCTGCCTACCTCATACTCTGCCGGCACGCTTCGCGGGCCACGCTCATGCCGCTGGTGTCCTTCCTGGGCCCAGCGCTTGCGGGCCTGTTGACCGGCTCGATTGTCGTGGAGCAGGTCTTTGGACTTCCCGGAATCGGCCGGCTGTTTGTCGTCGGCGCGCTCAATCGCGATTACACCGTGGTCACCGGCATCACCGTGCTCTATGGCGCATTGATCATCGTGTTCAATCTGCTGGTCGACCTGTGCTATGCGTGGCTCGATCCGCGCATCAGGTCGCGGGTATGAGCGCGAATCAGCCTGCGGGGAGTCTATGGGCGCACAGCTGGCGGCGGTTGCGCGCTAGCGCGGGCACGCGCTACGCCGCGCTGCTGCTGGGGCTAATTATTGCCGCGGCGGTGACCGTTCCCTGGCTGTCCCCCTACGACTACTCGACGCCGGTGTGGACGCAAATATTCGCAGCGCCTTCGCTGCACGGTGGGCGCCTGTTTGGAACCGACGCTCTGGGCCGCGACCTGCTGGTGCGCGTCATGTGGGGTTGCCGGATTTCGCTCCTGGTTGGCATCGCCGCGAGCCTGGTCAGCGTGTTCATCGGGGTGCTGTGGGGTGCCACTGCCGGATACCTCGGCGGTCGCATCGATGGCGTGCTCATGCGCATCGTCGATGTGCTCTACTGCGTGCCGTTCATCCCGCTGGTGATCGTGCTCGAAGTTTTGTTCGGGCGAAATTTCCTGCTGGTATTCGTAGCCATCGGCGCCGTTTCCTGGCTCGACATCGCACGCATGGTGCGTGGCCAGACGCTGTCGATCCGCGCCGAGGAATATGTGGAAGCGGCTCTCGCCCTGGGCGTGCGCACTCCAACCATGATCTGGCGACACGTGCTGCCGAATCTCATTGGGCTGGTGGCAGTGTATGCCACGCTGACCATTCCGAGCGTAATTCTGTTCGAGGCGGTGCTGAGTTTCCTCGGCCTTGGAGTGCATGAACCGCTCGCCTCGCTCGGCTCGCTGCTCGCCGAGGGCTTCATTGAGATGCAGGCGCATCCGGCGCTATTGATTTTTCCGGCGCTGTTTCTCGCGGCCATCATTCTTTGCTTCAACCAGCTCGGCGACGCACTGCGCGATGCGTTGGATCCGCGCCAGGAGCTGCCGTGAGCGCCTCCCCGCCGATGCTGCTGCAGGCTCGCTCGCTCACCGTGGGCTATCAGAGCGCCGGGCGCGAACTGCTGGCCCTCGACGCCGTTGATCTTGACCTTGCGGAACATGAGTGCCTGGGCGTGGTCGGGGAATCCGGCTCGGGAAAGTCGCAGTTGCTGCTGGCGCTGCTCGGCCTGTCCGGCGGGGCGGCCCGCATCGCCGGGAGCATCCGCTATCGGGGTGAAGAGCTCGTAGGCGCCGGCACCGAGCGCCTCGCCGCGCTGCGCGGCCGCCGAATCGCCATGGTATTCCAGCATGCGCTTAGCGCTCTCAATCCGCACCTCAACCTCGGCACCCAGCTCATGGAGGGCGCGCGCTATCACCTGCATCTGGGGCGCCGCGCGGCGCGCGCCCGAGCCAGTGAGTTGCTCGCCACCGTGCAGATCAGCGATGTGGCCCGGCGGCTGCGGCAATATCCTCACGAACTTTCCGGCGGCATGCGCCAGCGCGTGCTGATCGCGATGGCGCTGATGTGCGATCCGGAGGTGCTGCTGCTGGACGAGCCCACTACCGCCCTCGATGTCACGGTCCAGGCGCAGGTGCTGCAGCTCCTGCGCACGTTGCGCGAGCGCACCGGTGTGGCCTCCATATTCGTGACCCACGATTTAGCGGCGCTTGCGCCGATGGCCGATCGCATCGCCGTCATGTATGCCGGACGTATCGTTGAACAGGCGCCAGTGAGGGATCTGTACGCTATGCCCGGCCACCCGTACACGGCGGGGCTCCTGCGCTCGCTGCCGCGCTTGGACACCCCGATTCCGGAGCGGCTTCCGGCCATTCCCGGTCAGCCTCCGGACTTAGCCGCACTGCCTACAGGCTGTGCATTCGCACCGCGCTGTCCGCTGGTGTTTGAGCCTTGCGCGGAGCGGCCCGCGCTGCGCGAGCGCGGAACGGCTCACCAGGCGGCTTGCCACCTGGACGGCGCGGCCGCCAGAAAAATCCGGGAGGCGTGGCCATGAGTCTCGCCGCCGCGCCGCTCCTCGAGGTCCGCGATCTGGAGGTTCGCTACTGGGAGGCGGGTGTTTGGGCAAAGCGCGCCTTCACCGCGGTCGAGGGCGTAAGTTTCAAGCTGGGAGCAGGCGAAAGCCTAGGGTTGGTCGGCGAGTCTGGAAGTGGCAAAACCAGCATCGCGCGCGCGCTCTTGCGCCTGATCCCATCCAGCGGACAGGTTCTATTTCAGGGCCGCGACCTACTGGCGCTCGACGCTCGTGAGTTGCGCGCCGCTCGCGAGCACCTGCAGATTGTGTTCCAGGACCCGCTCGCCGCGCTCGATCCACGCATGACGGTGGCCGAACTCGTTGGCGAGCCCTTGCTGGAATTCCGGCCTGCCTCGCAGCGTGAACGGCAGGAGCAGGTGGCTCGGATGCTGGAGCTGGTGGGGCTGGGGGATGAGCTCTTAGGGCGCTTCCCGCATCAGCTATCGGGAGGCCAGGCGCAGCGCGTGGGCCTCGCGCGGGCACTGATCCTCCGACCTCAGCTCCTGATCTGCGATGAGCCGGTGGCCTCTTTGGACGTATCAATCAAGTCGCAGATCTCGAATCTGTTGCGCGACATGCGCGAGCAGCTGCACCTGGCTCTGCTGTTCATTGCGCACGACCTGGCCACCGTGCGGTTCCTGTGTGATCGGGTGATGGTTCTCTATCTCGGGCAGGTTATGGAGACGGCCACGCGTACCGCACTCTATGGCGCGCCGCGCCATCCCTACACGCGCGCCCTGCTGGCCGCCAACCCGGTGCCGGATCCGGATATTCCGCAGGCAGCCCTTGCGGCAATAGGCGAAATGCCCACCGGGGCCGACCTGTCGCGAGGCTGCGTATACCGGTACCGCTGCCCCCTCGCCGTGGAGCGTTGCGCACAGGAAACCCCAGTGTTGCGGCCCGTGGGCCAGAGCCTCGTGGCCTGCCACCGCGCCGACGAATAGCGCCGGGCCGTTGCCGCGGCGTGTCCGCGGGGCGGGGAAATCATGCAACCGCGCCCTTAAACGCGCTAACATCGCGGCGGCGCATGAGGCCGACAGAGCCGCCACGCCGCAATTAAACGTTGAGGAGCATGATCGAAATGATGCATCTAAAGAACCGGACTTTCGCGTTTGTGGCGACCGCCGCGGCGTTGCTGCTGGCTGCCTGCGCTAACCAGATGGAGCCCGCCAAGCAGGCGATTGCCAACATCGAAAGCGCGATCGCCGCCGCCGCTGACGCGCCCAAGTACATTCCCGACCAGCTCGCTGCCGTACAGACCAAACTGGCAGATCTCAAGACCGCCTTCGACAGCAAGGACTACGCAGGGGTGCTGGCCAAGGCGCCGGCAGTGCTGTCCGAAGCTCAGGGCCTGTTGGGTGCGGCCATGCTGAAGAAGGAAGCGATGGTCAAGGCAGCGACCGCCGAATGGCCCACCCTGTCGGCTGCACTGCCGGGACTCATGGCCACTGTGAAAAAGCGGGCCGATGCACTCGGCAAGTCCGCGCATCCGCCGGCCGGTGTCGATGTGGGCGCCGCCAAGAGTGCGGTGAGCGATGCGGACATCGCCTGGACCAAGGCGCAGGCCGCCAATACCTCCGGTGATGTGGAAACCGCCGTGGCCAGCGCGCACGAGGCGAAGGCCAAGCTCGAGGCTGCCGCCGGCGCCATGAAGATGACCCTGCCGGCCGCACCCGCGGCCAAGTAAGGTCGATTAGATCCGCAACCCGTGGAGGCTGGCGCGGTCGCCGGCCTCCGCGGTTTGCCTCCGACTGATACTAAGGTTCAGACGCCGCGATTCGGTCGACCGTGCGCCAGCCGCGCGGCAACACCGCGCCGCGCTGCGCGCGTTCGCCGCGATAGTGCTCAAGATCGTTGGCACCGAGAGTCATGTGCCGCTCCCCGGAATAGACGATCAGCGACTGAGCCGGCGTCAGCACCCCCACGTGGGTCATGGTCTCCTCGCGCGTGGCCGCTTTCTTGCCAGGTATACCGAAGAGCTTATTGCCCTTGCCGCGCGATAGTTCCGGCACCTCGCTGGCCGGGAACATCAGCAGCCGCCCGTCGCTGTTGATCGCAACGATGAGGGCGTCGGGGCCTGGCACGGGAACCGGCGGCAGCACCAACGCACCCTCGCTGACATTGATGACGGCCTTGCCGGCCCGGTTGCGCGATTGCAGTTCAGCCAGGCGCACCGTGAAACCATAACCCGCATCGGTGGCTAGCAGCCATTGGTCCGTCGGCTCGCCGATCAGCACGCCCGCAAAGCGCGCGCCGTCCGGTGGATCGAGACGCCCCGAAAGCGGTTCGCCCGCGCCACGGGCTGATGGCAGGCTGTGCGCGGGCAGCGTGTAGGCTCTACCAGTGGTGTCCACGAACAGCGCCGACTGGGTGCTGCGGCCGCGCGCCGCGGCCTGAAAGGCGTCCCCGGTCTTGTAAGTGAGCGCGCGCGGATCGATGTCGTGGCCCTTGGCCGCCCTCGCCCAGCCGCCGGTCGATAGCACGATGGTCACCGGTTCGTTGGCGAGCAGGTCGGTCGGCTCGATCGCCTGCGCGGCGGCGCGCTCCACAATGCGGGTGCGACGCGCGTCGCCGTACTCTTCGGCATCAGCGATTATTTCGCCGCGAATCAATTTCGTCAGCTTGGCCTTGCTGGCCAGCAGCGCCTCGATCTCCTTGCGCTCAACCGCCAACCGCTGCTGCTCGTCGCGGATGCGCATTTCCTCGAGCTTGGCGAGGTGCCGCAGCTTGGTTTCGAGTATCGCCTCAGCCTGTTCGTCGGAGAGCTTGAAACGCTTGATGAGCACCGGCTTGGGCTCTTCCTCGCGACGGATGATGCGGATCACCTCATCGAGGTTGAGATACGCAATCAGCATGCCATCGAGGATGTGCAGCCGGCGCGCCACCTTGTCGAGCCGGAACTCCAGGCGCCGGCGCACAGTCCGGCGGCGGAATTCCAACCACTCGGTCAGCAGCGCCCTGAGGCCGCAGACGCGTGGCCGGCCGTCGAGCGCGATCACGTTGAGGTTGACCCGGTAGCTGCGCTCCAAATCGGTGGTCGCGAACAGGTGCGCCATCAGCTGCTCAATGTCGACGCGATTGGAGCGCGGCTCGATGACCAGGCGGGTTGGATTTTCGTGATCCGATTCGTCGCGGATGTCTTCGACCATCGGCAGCTTTTTCTCGCGCATTTGCTGCGCGATCTGTTCCTGCACGCGGCTGCCGGAAACCTGGTAGGGGAGCTGCGAGATAACGACTGCGCCGGATTCCTTGTCGACCTCCCAGGTGGCACGTGCACGGTAGCTGCCGGTCCCCTTGTCGTAGAACTCGATGAGCTCGTCGCGGCTCGAGACGATCTCGGCGCCGGTCGGCAGATCCGGCCCCTTCACGTGCTTGAGCAACGCGCGCGTGGTGGCGTCGGGCTCGTCCAGCAGGTGGATGCAGGCGGCGGCGACCTCGCGCAGGTTGTGCGGCGGGATATCGGTCGCCATGCCCACCGCGATGCCGGAGGCGCCGTTGAGCAGCAGGTTCGGCAGCCGAGCCGGCAGCCAGAGCGGCTCTTCGAGCGTGCCGTCAAAGTTGGGCCCCCACTCCACCGTGCCGTCGGCCAGTTCATCCAGCAGCAGGTCCGCGTAGCGGGTCAGGCGCGATTCCGTGTAGCGCATGGCCGCGAACGATTTCGGATCGTCGGTCGAGCCCCAGTTGCCCTGCCCGTCCACCAGCGGATAGCGGAACGAGAAATCCTGCGCCATGTGCACCATGGCTTCGTAGCAGGCCGAGTCGCCGTGCGGATGAAACTTGCCGATCACATCGCCCACGGTGCGCGCCGACTTCTTGTGCTTGGCCGCAGCCGAGAGGCTCAGCTCGCTCATGGCGTAGACGATCCGCCGCTGAACCGGCTTGAGCCCGTCGCTCAAGGCCGGCAGTGCGCGATCCAGGATCACGTACATCGAGTAGTCGAGGTACGCCTTCTCGGTGTACGTCGACAGCGGCCGTTTCTCGACCCCCTCGAAATTCAGCTCCTGGGCTTTCACGCGTTTCCTGACACTCGCCGCGCCGCGCTCAAGGCGCGACCTCGGCCAGGTTGCCGCTGCGCTCGAGCCACTCGCGCCGGTCGCTGGAGCGTTTCTTGGCGAGCAGCATGTCCATGAGTTTGTCGGTGTTGTCTTTGGCCAGAATGGTCAGCTGCAGCAATCGCCGGGTCTGAGGATCGATGGTCGATTCGCGCAGCTGCGCCGGGTTCATTTCGCCCAGGCCCTTGAATCGCGTGACCACGGGCTTGGCGCGCGAATGCTCGGCGCTCAGGCGCTTCAAGACCGCGTCGCGCTCCTCGTTATCGAGCGCGTAGAGCACTTGTTTGCCGGCGTCGATGCGATAGAGCGGCGGCATCGCGATGTAGACGTGGCCGTTGGCCACCAGCGGTCGGAAGTGGCGCAGGAACAGCGCGCACAGGAGCGTGGCGATGTGCAGGCCGTCCGAGTCGGCATCGGCGAGGATGCAGATCTTGTGGTAGCGCAGTTGCGAGAGGTCGGCGGAGCCAGGATCCACGCCGATGGCGACGCTGATGTCGTGCACTTCCTGCGAGCTGCCGATCTCGCCGGGCTCGAGCTCCCAGGTGTTAAGAATCTTGCCTCGCAAGGGCATGATCGCCTGAAACTCCCGCGAGCGGGCCTGCTTGGCCGAGCCACCGGCCGAGTCCCCTTCCACCAGGAACAATTCGGAACGCTCCGGATCCTGGCAGGTGCAGTCGGCGAGCTTGCCGGGCAGCGCCGGACCATTGACCGCGCGCTTTCGGCTGACACGCTGCGCGGCGCGCAGCCTCTCCTGCGCATTGGCGATCGCAAACTGGGCAATGCCCTCGCCCGCGTCCGGGTGCTGGTTGAGCCAGAGCCCCATGGCATCGCGCGCATGTGTTTCCACCAGCGCCGCGGCCTCGCGGGAACTGAGCTTTTCCTTGGTCTGTCCGGCAAACTGCGGATCGCGCAACTTGATCGACAGCACGTAGCAGGCCCGGTCCCAAACGTCCTCGGCGGTCAGCTTGATGCCGCGCGGCAGCAAGTTGCGGAATTCGCAGAACTCGCGCACCGCATTGACGATGCCCGAGCGCAAGCCATTGACGTGCGTGCCCCCGGCCACCGTGGGAATGAGATTCACGTAGCTTTCCGCGATCAGCTGCGGGGCGTCGGCCGACCAGGCCAGCGCCCACTCCACCACGTCCTGCTCCGAGGCGTGCCGGCCGGTGACGGGTTCGGCAGGCAGCCGCTCGTGCTTCTCAAGTTGCTCGTCGAGGTACTCTCCCAAGTGCCCGGTATAGAACCACTCGTCCTTTTCTCCGGTCTGCTCGTTGCTGAAGGTCAGCTTCAGGCCCGAGCACAGCACGGCCTTGGCCTTGAGCACGCGCTTGAGATCGGGCACGGAGAAACGGTCCGAATCAAAAAACTTGGGATCCGGCCAGAAGCGCACGGTCGTGCCGGTGTTGCGCGCCCCGACGGTGCCGACGACCTCGAGCTTGGAGCTGCGCCGGCCGTCCTTGAAGGCGATATTGTATTCCTTGCCGCCGCGCCGCACCCAGCACTCAAGATGCTTGGAGAGCGCGTTGACGACCGAAACGCCGACCCCGTGCAAGCCGCCGGCGAAGCTGTAGGTCTGATCGTTAAATTTGCCGCCGGCGTGCAACCGCGTGAGGATCAGTTCCACGCCGCTGATCTTTTCCTGCGGGTGGATATCGACCGGCATGCCTCGCCCGTCATCAACCACCTCGAGCGATCCATCCTTATATAAGGTGACGTCGATCTGCTTGCAGTGCCCTGCGATGGCCTCATCGACGCTGTTGTCGATGACTTCATGCGCGAGGTGATTCGGCCGGGTGGTGTCGGTGTACATCCCCGGTCGGCGACGCACCGGCTCGAGGCCGGCGAGCACCTCGATATCAGCGGCGTTGTACGACTGTGCCATTACGCGGGATTACTCACCTCATGCGGGGCGCGCGAATTCTAGCAAACCTCGGCACGCCATCACGCGTGTTAGACTCAATCATGCCGAATAAAACTGACCCGGATCGTCGCGGGCGCGTCGGTCTCGGGCCGGTAATCGCCTGCCTACCAGGTCTGGCGCTGTCAGTGATGGTCGCCATCGCATGCACCTGGGCTGCGGTAAGCGGCGGGCGCGCGCTGTTCGCGACCGAAAGCAGCCCCATCAGCCCGGTGCTCGCGGCCATTGTGATCGGCGCCCTGCTCGGCAACTGCGTTCGCTGGCCCGCCATCGTGTCCCCGGGGCTGCAGTGCGCGATTACGCTGGTGCTGCGCATCGGCATCAGTCTGATTGGCCTGCGGCTCGCGCTGATTTCCCTGGGCACAATCAGCATTCGCGCCGCCCCGGTGGTAGTCGGTTGCCTGCTCGTCGCCGGGGTTGCGATCCCAAAGATCTGTCGCTGGTTCGGCGTGAACCGCGTGAGCTCGATCCTGCTCACCGTCGGCACCGCGATCTGCGGCTGCACCGCCGTTCTGGCAATCGCCCCGATCCTGCGCGCATCGGCGGCTCAAACCGGCTATGCCGTGGCTACCGTGATGCTGCTCGGGGTGTGCGGTGTGATCGCCTATCCGTTCCTGGCCCATTGGCTGTTCGCGCAGCAGCCTTTGGCGGCCGGGATCTTCCTGGGCACGGCCATCCATGACACCTCGCAGGTGGTGGGTGCCGGGCTCATTTATTCGCAGCAATTTCACAGCCCGCAAGCGCTGGCCGCCGCCACGGTTGCCAAGTTGCTGCGCAACCTCTCACTCGCGGTGGTGGTCCCGGCTTTGGCCTGGCGCGAGGCGCGTGAGCATCAAACGCAGCGCTCGGCGGCGGGTCTTGCCACTTACGTGCCGTGGTTCGTGACGGGATTCATTCTCTGCGTAATCGCGAGAACCATCGGCGACACGATGGTGGCAGGCAACGGCGTGGAGCAGCAGCACTGGGACGGATTCCTGTCCCTAGCTTCGCACGCAGCCGACTGGTGCCTCACGATCGGCATGGCGGCCACCGGCATGACCCTCTCGCGCGCAGGCTTGAGCTCACTCGGCCTCAGGCCGCTGTTGGCTGGCCTGTGTGCCGCGATTCTAGTCGGGGGCTGCAGCCTGCTGCTGTTGCTGGCGATCTACTGAGATCGCCCGGATTCTTCAATCCAGGTCGCGAAGCAGCGCGGACCGCAACGAGTCGGGAACCGGATTGACGGACTGCTGGTAGGCGGGATGATCGATGCCGGCGGCCAGCGCGGCGCCGGACTTCAGGCCTTCGACCATCGGCGGAGCCAGTTCAAAGCGCAGGAAATGTACCGCCGAGGTCTTCTCTTCGTTGCTGCGCTCCAGGTCCTCGTCAGCAATCGCAAAGAGCTTGGGGTGGCCTGAAACCTGTAGCCACGAACGTGTTTCGATGCCGCGCAGTTCGCTCAGGCGCTGCGTGCGCTCGACGCGGTCGGGATACTCGAGCAGAAAGGTGGCCTTGAGATTCCGGCCATCCGGTATCAGCGGATTGTAGGCCGACAGTTCTTCGGCAATTCCGGCCGATTCGAAAATGCGTTCGGTACGCAGCATCTCCTGCACCTGGTAGCGCACTGTCTCGCGATCTTCAAAGCTCCAGGTGCAATTCGGCCCGAGCTGCAGCCGGCGCGCGGCGCGGTACTGGATCATGCGCGCGCGGATGGCATCGCGTTCGCGGGCATACTGCTCCAGCGACAGGAGTTCGTTGGGGTTGAGTTGGGCGGCCACGTCAGATCCCGTAGGCGTGCCGCAACAACTGCAAGGGCGGGGTCGGCTCCCGCCGCTGCTCATCGGTCAGGCCACTCTCGATCTGGTGACCTGCCATCGGACAATCACTGGAGTAGTAGTCGGCCTCGCCCGCCGCGACTCGCTGCACGACCGGCCGGCCTATTTTCATCGAGGCCTCCCGATATTCGCTCTTGACGGCGTAGGTGCCGTCATGGCCCGAACACCGCTCGATGACCTCCACCGTGGTTCCCGGCACCAGGCGCAGCACGTCGCGCGTCTTGAGGCCGATGTTCTGCACCCGCAGGTGGCAGGGCACGTGGTAGCTGACCTTGCCGATCTGCTGCTTGAAGTCCGTGCGCAGCAGCCCGGCCTTATGGCGCAGCATCAAGTATTCGAAAGGGTCGAAGATGCGCTGCTTGAGTTGCTGGACCGCAGCATCGTCGGGAAACATCAGCGGCAGTTCCTGCTTGAACATCAGCACGCAGGAGGGAATGGGCGCCACGATGTCATAGCCCTGTTCGACC
>Ga0068871_100002370_pt1 | contig 12842 bp, 14 predicted proteins | sample KBSMisM72_FD_72750 | JGI IMG/M metagenome (GOLD analysis project Ga0068871, IMG submission 72750) | Miscanthus rhizosphere microbial communities from Kellogg Biological Station, Michigan, USA - KBS Miscanthus M7-2 | ecosystem: Host-associated > Plants > Roots > Rhizosphere > Soil ... | reverse complement strand
AATCTGGATTACAACATCTACTCCAACGCGCAGTTCAATCTCAAGAGTGCCAATCAGTATCCCGTCAAGATGAACGGCGAGAATCCGGTGTTGATGTCGGATATCGGGCAGCTCACCGATGCTCACGCGCTGCAGTACAACGTCGTGCATGTGAACGGACAGCGTTCAGTCTATCTCCCGGTGATGAAGCAGGGCGGCGATTCGAATACCATCGCGGTGGTCGACGGTGTCCGCAAGACCGTCACGCATCTGGTGGATGTTCCACCGGCCATGAAGACCGATGTGGTATTCGATCAGTCGCGCTTCGTACGTACCGCCATCGAAACCCTGTTGGACGAAGGAGGCATCGGGCTGTTTCTCACCTGCTTGATGATCCTGATCTTCCTGGGCAGTCTGCGCGCCACCGTAGCGGTATTTTTCTCCATTCCGCTGTCGATCTGTGCGACTTTCTTCGTCCTGCAAATGGGAGGGTCGTCCATCAACAGCATGGTACTCGGCGGGCTGGCGCTAGCCCTATCGCGCCTGATCGACAACTCCGTAGTGGTTCTGGAAAACATCTATCGCCATCTTGAAATGGGGCAGCCTCCACCAGTCGCCGCCGAAACTGGAGGCAAGGAAGTCGCTCTGCCGGTGCTCGCGTCGACGCTCACGACGGCGGTCGTTTTCTTCCCAGTAACGCTGCTAGCAGGGGTGAGCAAGTTTCTTTTTTCCGCGATGGCCTTGGCCGTCGTGATTTCTCTTTTCGCCTCGTACATCGTTGCCATGACAGTGGTGCCGCTCTTCTGCGCCCGCTTTCTGAAGCTGCAAACTCCGGAACACCTCGGCGAGTCTGACGCTGCCGAAGCCCGCACGCTGCAAGGCAACCAGCCCGGCTGGGGAGCGCGCTTCAATGCGGCCTTCAACGCCGCTTTCCATCGCATGTTGGGAGCATACGAAGTCCTGGTTAAACAAGTCCTTCGCATCCCCGCAACTGTGTTGGTAGTGTTCTTTCTGGCCTTTGCAGCCAGTCTCCTGCTATATACGCAACTTGGTTTTTCCTACTTTCCGCAGACCGACGCCGGCCAGTTTGTGATCACCTTTAAGTCGCCCTCCGGAACTAAGCTTACCGTGACCGAAAAAGAAGTCGCCAAACTGGAAACCCTTATCAAGGAAATCGTCCGGCCAGAGGACCTCGGTACTATCGTCGACAACATTGGCGTCGACAACGGCTTCTCGGCTGTCTACACCTCCAACGCCGCCATGCACACTGGCTTTATTCAGATAGGATTACGCCCGGAACATCGTGTCGGCAGCTATGAGTACATTCGCCAGATTAAGAAACGCATGGCTGGAGAGATGCCGGAACTCACGCCCTTCTTTTCGACGGGCAGCTTAGTGGACGCGGTCGTGAGTATGGGCGCGCCCGCTCCGATCGATGTGCAGGTGGTGGGCGCCAACCTCGAAACTGATAACCGTGTCGCGCAAGATATCGCAAGCAAGCTACAGTTGTCGCCGGCGATTGCCGATGTCTTTATGCCGCAGGATCTTGACTATCCATCGCTACGTGTTGACGTCGACCGCCTCCATGCCGCCAAGCTCGGTCTTACCGAGCGCGAGGTGCTCACCAATGTCATCACGTCGCTGACGTCCAACCAGATGATCGCCCCCAATCTGTGGATCGACCCGCGCAACGGAAATAATTATTTCTTAACCGTCCAATACCCTGAGACCCAGATTCGATCAATTCAGGATTTACGATCCATTCCGCTGCACGCCGATGGCGTCGCGCGGCCGACCCGCCTGGACATGATCGCGAACATCGAACGCATCAAAGCGCCTACGGAAGTGGACCACTACCAAATCCGTCGCAAGCTCGACATCTATGCGCGCCCCGCCAGCGAAAATCTCGGCGCCGCAGCCGACTACGTCCGCAACGTGATCGCGCACGAAGATATTCCAGGCAACGTAAATGTGGCCGTCAGGGGAAGTGCGGAGGCCATGAACGCCTCGTTCAGAAGCTTTGCACTCGGCCTCACGCTCTCTGTGGTCCTGCTGTACCTGATTTTGGTTGCTCAGTTCAGGTCATTCATGGACCCATTCCTCATTCTCCTCGCGCTGCCGCCCGCGATCTCAGGTGTGTTGATCGCCCTGGTGCTGACGGCGACAACCCTGAACGTCATGTCGCTGATGGGAGTGGTGATGCTGGCCGGAATCTCGATGTCCAATAGCATCCTGATTGTCGAATTCGCTCACCATCTCAAGATGGAGGGCAGAAGCGTGAGCGAGGCCATCATCGAATCCTGCCGCGTACGCTTGCGCCCTATCCTGATGACCTCGCTTGCCACGATCATCGGGCTGATGCCGATGGCGATGAAACTCGGTGAGGGTAGTGAATCCTACGCGCCTTTAGCTCGCGCCTTGATCGGAGGTCTGCTTACGTCGGTGCTTTTTACTGTGTTTCTGGTGCCGGCGGGATTCTCCCTCGCCTACCGCAATCGGCCTGCGAGGTAGTGCGGAGCAGCAATACATTCGTTTCCGATAATGCTGCATATCGGGCACATGTACGGTTTGCGCGTTACACGGCTACGTGGCAGATCTGTTCGCCAAAGCGCTTGTCGCCCTTCGGAAACTCGGTTCGCACAATTGAGCTGAAAGCGCGTGGCTGGCGAAGCGAGGAACATTTCGACCGGTGGCCGGATTAAAGTAAACTGTGGATGGAACGATGGGAACGCAGAAACTGCCGGTGGTTTGCTTTGGCTGAGCGCTAATGGTGGAGGATGGATGATGAACAAGGCGATTGCTACAGGTCTCGCAGTGCTCGTGACGGGTGGTCTCCTCATGGCTCAGCCGCGCCGCCAACTGAGTGGCGAAGGGATCGCCTCGGCGCACGTGATGGGGAAGTGGGTTAAAACCGACAAAGAATCGTATACGCTCGGAGGAGAGATCTTTCAGGGCGGGAAGTGGATCGATATTATTTACGGACGTCCACTGCTGCGTGGACGAGAAGCGTTCCCGGGCACAGGAGCGGAGTACGGAAAGGTCACGTATGCTGGGGCTCCGGTTTGGCGTGCCGGAGCGAATGCATCGACGCGACTGAAGACTGAAGTGCCGCTAGCGATTGGGGGCAAGACGGTGCCGGCGGGTGAGTATAGCTTGTTTATTGAGCTGAAATCCCCTAAAGAATGGACGCTGATTGTTTCAAACTGGGCGGCGGCGCAGAAGTTCAATGAAGCGAGTAAAGACGCGCTCTATGGAGCGTTTGAATATACACCGGATAAGGACGTGACGCGGGCAACCATGAAAGTCGAAACGATGCCGTTCCGGATGGAGCAGTTGACATGGGAGTTCCTGGATGTGACAGATGCTGGCGGACGCATGGCGGTGCTGTGGGACAAAAACATGGCTTCTATTCCGTTTAATATCGTTCAGTAAGGCCCGTTCATCAGCCGCGTCCAAGCGACGACTCAGCAGAGTCGTCATCACGGGCTGAGCGGGTCCGACCGGTAGTGGCCCTCGAAACTTTTCCGCGACACGATGTTCATGCGATCTCTGTTTCGGCAATCCCAGAGTCACATGGGCACGCAAGGGAGTTCTTTCCTTCTTCTTAACTTCCCTCTTACTTTCCCTTTGCAAGGGTCAAAGATATTTGCCCCGCATGATTTGAGGTGTGAAAAAGCGCATGGGCAAACAATCTAATTCTCGAGACCGTGCCAAAGAAAGGTGTTTCAACTGGCGTCAGCCAATCTTCCTCGGGACTGTTTTCTACGAGATGGTTCAATGCTTGAAATCCTCGCTCAATCAGATCTTTGCTGTAATCGACGTCATAATGCTGACCCTTATCGATCTGACCTATCGTCGTGTTGCTTACATCGGTTGGTATGCCTAAAAACTGACCGAACAGGTTGATCGTTTCCCCAATGTGACGATAAATGAAACCGATCGATGCCGTGTTTTCGTTCAACCTCAGGCTCGCGTTTTCTTCACTGACTCTGCCGAGTGAAAAGGAGCTGGTAAATTGGTTTTGCTTCAACATTTCCGAAAGAAGTTGCTTTTGCATAATTCCACCCATCAGCTTAAAGGATCGCAAACGAATGCTTGCAGACCGGACGTGAGCACTCCAATAGTAACAACGACCCCCGGGCCTCGAAAAACGACAGAACCCGCGCAACGTCGCAGTGTTTAGGCAAAGGTCGCCCAGCCCTTTCGTAGCTCCGCGCCATATGTGAGGCGAGTCACCCGGCCGGTAAGTCGGCAACCGTCGAAATGGCTTCTAGCTGCGTACGGATTGCATTGATTGAAGGCCTTTTCGGCTTGATGTTCTCCCTCCTTCAGAGGTAATGTTCTCATGACATAGCTTCCGATAATGCCCAATAACAGGAGCCTGGATGACCGAATTGATTAGCCTTGAAAAGATAGCGCAGTGGCAGAAGTTGAAGACGCTAGTACTCGATAGCGTCTCCTCGCCGATCACGAAGCGTGTGTACAACATGGCCCTGGATGAGTTTATGGGATGGGTTCCAGCAGGCTCGGCGGCCGGGCTTCACCAAGGCCACCGTGAGCGCGTGGCGGGTATCCCTAGAAGACCGTCGCCTCGGGTCATCCTCCATCATTATTAGAATGTCGACGATCCGCAAGCTCGCGGCCGAGGCGGCGGACAACGGAATGCTGGCACCAGAGCTGGCAGCCGGCATAAGTCGCGTGAAGAGCGCGAAGACGCAAGGCATCCGCGTTGGGAACTGGCTATCGCTCCGGCAGGCACAGGCTCTGCTCAGCTCGCCGGACATAACGACGGTCAGAGGGCTGCGAGACCGGGCCATCCTTGCCGTGCTCCTAGGCTGCGGGCTCCGACGTTCTGAAGTGGCGGCGCTCACTTTCACCCATATGCAGCAACGCGATGGCCGGTGGTGCATTGTCGACCTGGTTGGTAAGCACGGCCGGGTCCGCACTGCGCCGATGCCAACCTGGGTCAAAGTAGCCATCGACGCTTGGGCCAATCCCGCAGGTGTAACGCAAGGTCACATTTTCCGATCTGTGAATCGCGCCGATCGCGTCATAGGCGAAGGCCTCGGTGAGAAAGTCGTATGGCAACTCATCAAGCCTTACGCCAAAGCAGCCGGGGTCCCCGGTATCGCGCCTCACGATCTGCGCCGGACGTGCGCCAAATTATCCCGCGCCGGTGGCGGCGAGCTTGAGCAGATTCAACTCCTCTTGGGTCATGCGTCGGTTCAGACGACGGAGCGGTATCTGGGCACGAAGCAGGATCTGGTTCACGCACCAAATGATGCGATTAAGCTAAGGGTAGCGGTTTAACTGATCCTTCATTGAGTGAGTTGTCTGATCTGCGCGAACATAGAATAATGACGCCGCGACCATTGGTGACTTTGCTGTTTTGTTGCGTCGTCGTTCCTCTGAGTTCGTGTGCCAGACAGCCCAAGCCGCCAGTCGAGGATCTGAGTGGGCGCGAGAATCTGTCCTCGTTCACTCTCGGACAGGTGCGTGGGACGCGGGATGGCGACCGCCTTGACGCGGAGGCCGAATTTGCGGATCGATCCTCAAAGCTCACGGTAAAGATGACTTTCACTATTGGGGCTCCCACCAAGCTGAAGTTGGGGCGTTGGCAGTGGATGCACGACGTTGGTTTAACAAGCGGAACAGTGACGGAGCGATCGGTCATGTTCCTCGGCGGTCAAGACGGGCCGCCTAGCATAGGAGGCAGGTTCGACCTGCTTGACCCCGCCGGGGAAGCGAAATATCGCATCACCATTCCGGCGACGGAACTAAAGATAAAGTTGCCGTTCGATAAGGACTGGATCAATCGCTGATCAGATATGAATCGAGAGAAGGCGGTCTTGGCTATGCCTTCGGATCTTCGCCTTTTCTTCGCAGCCGTGCTAGAATTGAGGTCGGCCAGCCAAAAGGCTGGCCACTAGAGCAACAAGGTCAGGGCGCAGGAACGGCCTGGCGGGTGAAGTTAGGGTCCGGTCGACGAGCGAAACACCGCGCGTGTATTATTCAAGTTGACTCCGCGATTTAGAAGTCGCACCCTTTGGATCGAGGAAACTGGCGAAATGAAAAGACACACTGCGCTCGGCGTGGAGGAGGGTTTTTTTGACGATGCCCCGCGCGACGCATCCCGCGTTAAGCGTCAGATTGTCACGGAATATTTTGATTACTACATGCGAGTGATGGTGCGGGAGGGGAAGAACGCTGGTCACGTCGATTTGTTTGCGGGTACGGGGATTTATGGCAACGGCGAGGAGGCAAGCCCGGTGATTATAAGCAACCAGGTTGCGTCCGAACCAAGGCTGCGAGATGGCGTAAAACTCTCGGTTCAACGAGGGCGATTCTGTAAACTTTGGAAAGTTGAAAACGAACATCGATGCAGTCTCGGGCATCGCAAACGTCGCGCACCCTCCCCGAGTCACACGTCTCATAGTCTCGGACGCGTTCATCCCACGGCTTTCCGGAATGCGAACACCCAGTTTCATCTTTGCCGACCCCTGTGGCTACAAGGGTCTTTCCCTTCGCCTCATAACAGCGGCTTTGCGACCGTTTGGCAACGACTGCATCTTTTTTTTTAACTATAACCGCATCAATATGAAGATCAGCTATGAGGTCATGGATGAGTCAATCAATGACTTTTTCGAGAAGGCGCGTGCAGACAAAATCAGGGCCCTCATCGCGAAGCATGTCAGTCCGCAGGAACGAGAAGAAATTATTCTGAAAGCAGTAGGGCAGGCACTCAAGGAAGACGCAGGCGCTTATTCGCAGACGTTCGGTTTTCGAACGCGGGAAGGTGGTGGAACCAGTCATCGGAATCAGGCAATCCGACTGTGCCCATTTTTGTGCCCACCCCCCGCATAGAAGCGTTGTGCGGAGTTGCTAGCGCTTCGCCGTTGCTTTTGCCGAAGTCTTTGATAACTAGCAACAATGCGCAAGGGTGGACGACCGTTGAGCCCATTGCTAACTCTTAGACAGTACGTTAGTTCCTGGCTACGAACCAGAAGGTCGCACGTTCGAGTCGTGCCGGGCGCACCATAAAAACCAATAAGTTAGAAGAAAAAATGAGTGACTGACACAAGGCCGTCAGTCACCCGTGGATTTTCTTAATATTTCCATACACTCCGGGAACGGCTCCGGCCACGCGTCGATAAGGGCTTCCTTCTCTGATAAAGTCACGGACGAAGTCTAGCACAGGCGCGGACCTCTTTGGCGAACAAAAGGAGAAAATAATATCCTGCCGATTGTGGAACCGGATCGCCGCTGACCGAAGAAGACTTGACCCGCCGCCGCAACGAACTGGCCCGTCTGCATCCGTCGAGCGTGCAGAAGCTTTACGGTGAAGCCTGGCACGACTGCAGTCGATGGAGAACAGCCGCCCAAAGCAGCCTCGATACAAATTCTGGTTCAGCTTTGGTGGAGCTTCTTTTGGACAACGATGGAATCACACATGACAATTACTTCCTGTACCTGATCATGAACTTGCCGACATCTGCGCACCCTCCCATGTCAGACGCTTGGCACTATATCGAAATACAACGGATCATCGACGAAAATATAGACCGTTTTGAGCGGGAAGAGAGATGGAATGAGTTGGCAAAGTGGTCTTGGTTCCAAAAGCGGTTGGAACTGTCGGCGGCTGGCTTTATGAAGTCATTCAGGGAAAGTGAACCTGAGGCGTTGCGGGAAATGGAGCGGCGACACGAGCCACGAATACGATGGGGCTTGCCTTGATCATCAAAACCCTGGAGCGACGGTACGCGTACTCGCGAGGCCGCTAAGCGCGACGACGCGCGGTTCCAGGAATTGGCGAATAAGTTGAAAACTGGTGCTACGGTGCCGAAGAAGAAGCGCAAAGCGTGGAACTGAGTCGGCGACAGGGAGGGAAACCGGCACCCTTATCTGACAGATATCGGCAAATTCTGCGTTTTATTTATGGCTTGAACTTATTGACTACATTCCGATGTCAGGGTAGGGTTAATACCATCGATAAGGGTAAGGCATCAGGGCAGTTCGGAGGAGTGCCGCTGGTGCCTCTAAAAAGTAAGAAGAAGGGTGACTCCGGTCGGAGGTTCGGAGCCACCCTTCGGGCCGCTGGAAAACCCGTGCAGCGGTTGTCCAGTCGTCCCTGGGGACCCGCGCTATCCGTTCGTGGGGGTCCGCTGTCAGGTAGATGGAACGGACAAGAAAACGTTTCACCCAGCAGCCTTGGAGCCTTCCTACCCGCTGTAATGCCGCCCGATCTGTACCTGTCGTAACGCCGCCCGATCCGTGCAGCCAGGTGCCAGAGCTTATGGCACGCTCGGTTCCGCCTGTGCATTTTTTGCTCGGGCGACTGCCGCCCTAGACCTTTGTTGATGGCAAAGATCGTTGCAATATAGCTCTCCTCTGAGCAGTCTGAAGAAGTTCAACTCTTGCTTACATTGCAAACAGAGTCTTTGGATAATCGGCTTAAGGATCAATGTTTTCATTTTTGTTGCTCCGGCGGATTGTCCGCTGGAAACAAACTATCAACAACGGTTCGCTGAAACTATCCGTCTTCGGTCCTATTCTCAGGTACGCCCTAAGACTCTAAACCACCATCGTGGGTACTGGTACGCTGACCGTGAGTGACACGAAGATTCCCGGACCAGCGAATGCCAGGGCCGAAGGTGTGAGGGACCGCGGCCAGGACGCGGAAACATCTAAAATTAGAGAGCGATGAGTAAGAAACAGTACTTCTGCCCCGTGCGTGGGTGCGGTCAAGTCGCCAGGTTCGTGAAGTTCGAATACGAAGAGGCTGGTATCCCTCATGGCATGACGTTGGGCCAGTTACCAAAGACGAAGAATGGCTCCCCACTGCCCCCAGGTGGGCGTTTGGCGCAATGTATTAGTCGAATGCCCCACTCACGGCCGGGCGTTGGCCGCTAATACTCGTGAACTGTTTTATGGACCGGGCGTCAGGGGCAAGCGGGACGAGAAAAAGGGCCGATCCGAAGACCGGCCCTTGAACGGCCCTAGAGTTACTGGTAGTCTTTCCGGTGAAACGTTTTCCTGCGGCAACATCAATTTCTTGCAGATCAGGGCGAGTACAGGATTTTGGAACTCGGACACATGGCGGGATGGATTGTCGGCTCGACTTTACTGGCAGCGGGCGCCCTGCTTATTGGTTATGCCCTTGGACTCAGGGCTGGCGCCCGGAGGTCCAACTTGGCTAAGGATCTACGCCTTTCGGCACAGGAACAACGAATTGCCCGGCTAGAAAAGGCCCTAACCATTGAGCCCGCCACCGTGCAAACCGAGGTTCACACGGACACCGGGGAATAGCTTAATCGAGCGTCTAAAGCGCTTCGGCCAGTCCCGCCAGGTATGCACAGGGCGAATGAGCGGATACGTGACGCGAGGTACGCCGATAGCCGGGGAGATCACCCTAGCTATAGACGATTGGCACCCTAGTGGCTTGAGTCTTAACATCTCGCGTGGCAAGCTATCGTTAGAACTCCACAGTACATTTGTAGTCCGCGATTCCCGCTGCCTATGCCAGGCGCGAAAAGGAAGCGCTTAAACGATCCCTGTGCGAAGAGATTGAGCGATGCTTTAGAAGGCCTAATGACAATGCTTGCACCCGCCGATAGCCGAACCATGAGAATCGTGTCGATACTGGCGTTAAGCGCCCTTTTCGCCGGCGCCGTGCCGACGAAGACCGGGGATTACTACAAACTACCCGGCATCGAACGGATTGGAAAGAATTTGTACCAATCCGCGAAAGCGGTCATTGAAACGCGCGCCTGTCTTCACCTGCCGGTTGACGACGAAGATGCGCTGTTGAAGTATCTGGGACCCGAACAGTACGAAATCGTATGGGAAGACCGCTCGACTTGCGAGGTCCAGAAGGTCACCTTAGGGGAAACGCTTCCGATTTAAGCCTTTCTGTACTTGCGATCGGCCATGCCACTCGGCGGTGCTTGCGTTGCTGGCGTCGCAGGGTCCAGCAAAGATTACAGGTTGTTCAAATCTTTGATGCGCTGCTTGACCATGTCCGTGATAAATTCGACTTCCGCCGGCGCGTATCCCGCCGCTCGAAAACAATCGCGGAGCTGTTCGTCGGAGAGTTGCGCGAGCAATTGACCCAGCCATTTGGCATGCGCCCGTGGAATATGCTTGGCAATGTCTTGCATATGGGTGCGCTCGGCATAGTAGGGAATATCGACGGAGGATAGAAAGAATGGCCTGCTGCTCAAGAAAAAATCCACATGATCGGGCGCCACTTTTTGGATGAACTTGGCTCCGCTGAAGTCGCCAAGATTGTTCTTGGACCGGGTCATGGCATTTCCACTTTGGCCAAAAGTTGCGCCCAGGTCGCTGACCACATAACGCTCGCCTTCGCCCTTCACGTCGTAAATCGCATTGTTGAGCTGTTTCAAATCCCAATTGTTGATCAGCATCATCATAACCCGCAGTCCGTCCAGCTCCTTCGTTCCGACAAAGGGGTTCTTGAACCAGCTCCAATTTGCACTTTTCTTTTCCCCCTTCAGCTTGCGCTCCAGACGTGCACCCTGGACGATGCCGTCCGCTGAAACGAACTTGCCCCCTCGCTCAAGCTTGGGCAGGTTTTCCACCCGCAACTGTGGAAGGTAGTAATCTTCATCGGTAAAGTAGCCCGCCGCCCAAAGGAGGCGCGAGGCGGCCGTTTCGGATTTGGCCTCCTCGCCGAGCTTGACTTTCCAGCGCACCCCTTGCTCATCGACCACTACGAATTTTGGCGAAGTTCCCTCCTTATCTTCTTCGACAAACGTGAACTTTCCGGAGGGCTCATGCTCCATTCCGCCTGCGCCGTAGAACAAATTCAGAGAAGCGACTTCGCCCCGGTCGTTCCATAACGCCGAGAGCGGAACAGTCGTATTTTCAAGGGTTCCACCAGCGTCTGCAGGCTCAGCTGCGGAGACAGGTAGGGAAATGACAAAGACGCTGACGACAATCGCTTGGGAGATTCCGTGAGGCTGCTTCATTTTCTTATACCTACAAGGCTATGAGCACGCACATGACCTTCCAGGGAGAGCACAAGCCTATGTTGAATCGTTTGTGGGGCTTCAGGGGTTTCTTCGGGATGCAATAACCATTTAGAGCGAGCAAATATTCGGCAAAAACTGCATAGAGTGCCCAACCTGGGCAATGTTAGGGTGCTCGAAAGATAGGTGTTCGCGATTCGCAGATCGAAGTACAATCGCTGTTAGCAACGGATGTCGCAGCTGAGCCTGCGTCCAGAAAAGGGAGCTATTGGGCGGGCCCGAACTTGCGCACTACGGTGGCAAGATGATGATCATCACCGGCCGGCAGCTACGAGCCGCATGTGCACTCGCCGGCCTTCATCAAAAGACACTCGCAGAACTTTCCGGACTGTCCGTTCAAACTATACAGCATATGGAGTCATTCGAGGACAACATGATCGGGTGCAAGCCGCTGACGCTCGACAAGGTCATGGAGGCGCTTCGGCTCAGCGACGTCGTGTTCATCGAAGGTGGAGTGCAGATGGCTTCGACGTCGCGCCTGCCGATTCGCGATTCGATCCAGAGCCAGATGATGAACGCGGCGGCCAGGAGCAAATCGCTCGCGTCATCCGCCGTGGGGAAGCGATAATCCTCAGCGGCGCGCAACGGACAGGGTTATTTTCTCTCCGAAATCAAATGGAAACGTGCCGGCTCACTAGGGAGTCTAACGCACGACACCGCGCTAGATCAAACCTGGCCGCTTTCGCGCGACCGAAGATGAAAGGAGTTAAAAAATGTTCGGATTACTAGGCTGGATTCTTTTCGGACTGATCGTGGGCGTGATTGCGAAGTTTCTCATGCCGGGAAGAGACCCCGGCGGCTTTATCGTCACCATCCTGTTGGGGATCGTTGGAGCCGCACTCGGAGGATGGCTCGGCCGTGTTCTCGGCCTGTACGAGCCGGATGAGCCTGCGGGCTTCTTCATGGCGCTGCTTGGGGCTATCATCCTGCTGGGTTGCTACCGGCTATTCATCCGCAGGCGTGTTACCTCGGGCTGAACGGGCGCTGCTTCTTATCAGGCCGGTGGCGGCGAGGCCCCACTTCTACGGGATGCCGCCTGATCGGGCACAATAGTAGACGAACCGGATCTCGGGTCAGGCGAGCGTTGAAAGCATTCATCTTCCAACAACATCAACTCAGACTACATCTGGGCGCCGAATTCTCTTTTGGCCAAAACCTCTAAGAGCCGGATTGAAGTAAGGAGTACCAAAAGTGAAGAAGCGCCATGGAAGAGCACATCTTTAGAACCGCCCAGCCGGCCGCCGAAGCGGCAGCCGAATACGCCCTTGTCCGAATTCGGCATGCGATTCATGAGAAGGGCCAAGCTCGAGTGGTGGCCGCGACTGGAGCCACGCAGATCGAATTCCTCGCGCACCTGGTCGCGGCTCCGGCCGTCGATTGGGCGCGCGTCGAACTGTTTCATCTGGACGAATACATCGGCCTGGGTCCCGATCATCCCGCTAGTTTTGCACGCTTCATCCGCGAGAGGCTGGTCAGTAAAACAGGCATCCTGTGCGCTCATTTGCTGGACGGGCTTGGAAATCCTGAAGCGCAGTGCCAGCGGGCGGCAGAAGCCATCCGCAGGGCCCCCATCGACATCACCTTCACGGGCATCGGAGCGAACGGCCATCTGGCTTTCAATGAACCGCCGGCCGATTTCAAGACGGAGAAGGCGTTCCTGACCGTGGATCTCGCGGAACAGACGCGCGTACAGCAAGTGAACGAAGGCTGGTTTTCGGAGCTTGATGAAGTGCCCAGACGGGCCATTACGATGTCGATTCCAGAAATTCTGAAATCGCGATCGGTTCTGTGTCTGGCGACGGGAGCGAGGAAAGC
>Ga0068871_100002369_pt1 | contig 12844 bp, 11 predicted proteins | sample KBSMisM72_FD_72750 | JGI IMG/M metagenome (GOLD analysis project Ga0068871, IMG submission 72750) | Miscanthus rhizosphere microbial communities from Kellogg Biological Station, Michigan, USA - KBS Miscanthus M7-2 | ecosystem: Host-associated > Plants > Roots > Rhizosphere > Soil ... | reverse complement strand
CGCGGCGTGCCGTTCCTGGAAACCCGGGAAAAGGCGCACTTCATCCGCATCGACGAACACGAATGGGACCTCGCCCGCCAGGCGCTGCGCGCCGCCAACCCCGCTGGGAGCAACTGACATGACCACCACCAACACCAATACCAACGCCCTCACCGACGCCGCAGCCGCGGCCGCCGACGCCGAGGTCAAACCCACCAAACCGGTCCGGGCCAAGACCTCCGCGATGATCGCCAGCATCGCCGACGCCGGGCAGAAGACCGCCCCGGCACCGCTCGGTCACGCCCTGGTCAAGCTGGCCGAACAGAACCCGAAGGTCGTCGGGCTGTCCGCGGACCTGGCCAAGTACACCGACATGCACATCTTCCGGGACCGCTTCCCGGAACGGTTCTTCCAAGTCGGCATGGCCGAGCAGCTGCTGCTCGGCGCCGCCGCCGGGATGGCCGAGACCGGGCTGATCCCATTCGTGTCGACCTACTCGGTGTTCGCTGCCCGCCGCGCCTACGACTTTCTGTGCCTGGACATCGCCGAACCGAACCTGAACGTCAACGTCGTCGGTGGGCTACCCGGGCTGACCACCGGCTACGGGCCGAGCCACCAGGCCACCGAGGACATCGCGATCTTCCGCGGCATGCCGAACCTGACCATCGTCGACCCCTGCGACTCCGTCGACATCGAACAGGCCGTCCCGCAGCTCGCCGCCGCCGAGGGACCGTCATACCTGCGGCTCCTCCGTGGGAACGTACCCACCGTGCTCGACGAATACGACTACACCTTCGAACTCGGCAAGGCCAAGGTGCTCCGCGGCGGCAACGACGTCGTCTTCATCTCCAGCGGCCTGATGACCATGCGCGCCCTATCCGCCGCGAAAGCCCTGGAAGCGCACAACGTCGACGTCGCGGTCGTGCACACCCCCACCATCAAACCCTTCGACGCCCCCACGGTGCTGGCCGAACTGAACACCGACCGGCTCGCGGTCACCCTGGAGAACCACACCGTCATCGGCGGACTCTTCGAAACCGTCGCGTCCGCAGCGGTTCTCGCCGGTGTACACAAGCAGATCCTGCCCGTGGCGCTGCCCGACAAGTTCCTGGACGCCGGCGCGCTGCCCACCCTGCACCAGCGGTACGGGCTGGACGTCGACAGCATCGTCACCAAGGTGCTCGGCGGACTGAAGTAGAACCCGGCTGAGCCGCAAACGGTGCTCCGGCTCGAACAGATCCTGTTCGGGCCGGAGCATCGCACCTGCCAGTGCCCGGGCCCGCCACCAACTGCCCTGGCCGGCTTCACACCTGGAAGCCCGAAAGGGACTCGATGACCACCATCGACCACCAACCCGCACAACCGGTCGCCGACGACTGGGACTGGCAACTGTCCGCCGCCTGCCGCGGCATGGATGTCGAGACCTTCTACCACCCCGCCGGTGAACGCTGGCGCCAGAAGAACGAGCGGATCACCCAGGCCAAACGGATCTGCCAGCGTTGCCCCGTGATAAGCCAATGCGCGTCGTGGGCCCTGAGAACCCGTGAACCCTACGGAGTCTGGGGCGGACTTTCGGAAACCGAACGCGCAAACATCCTTGGCGTGCAGAGCCTGAGGTATCCGGCCCTCGCGCCCCGGACAAACGACTGAGCACTCCTGCCTACGGCAGAAACACTCCCCGTCGCGGTCGCATAGTCCCGCAATTCCCCGACCGGCGGCAGCCACGCCCATAGGGCGAGGATGCATTTGCAGACGGCCATAAGACCACCCACCGAGAGCCCAAGCCCGGCGGCCGGGCTTCTATCTTTGCCCGGTCTCCGACGTTTCGCCGCGCACCCGAGCAGAGAATTCGTGCCGATCCTCGTCGAGGACGCCGCTCTGGACGCCCTGCGAGTGATGCCCACCGCTACCACCGACTGCGACGATAACCATCGCAGACAAACAGCCGGGCGCAGCGGCGATCTGCCGCAGCCCGACCTGGCGAAGAGCATTCCTGCCGTGCAAGCCCCCGGAACAACGCCCATCGGTTCATCACGGTTCCGGATCACGTCGGAACTGCTAGTTCGGCCGGGCAATGCCCAGCACCTCAGACGTGCCGATATCAACCCGCACGCACGGCGGGACCTCCAGCACTTGACCGCGGTGCGCTGGCAATAGGACATATTCCAGCGTGCGGTATTCATCAAGCGCCGGGGTTCGTGGTGCCAAGGCCCCGCGATTCATTCGATCGCGCCGCGGCTGGACCGCTAGGTCGCGGCGTGGCACGTTGGGCTGCTGGTGGCGCGCGGAGCGCCGTCGACCTACGGGTGATCTGATCGTCGGTGTCCGACGTTGGACCGGATCACCGAGAGGAGTAGGCCGTTGGATGCTCGGCAGCTCAAATTCTTCCTCGCGGTCATCGACTACGGGGGGTTCAGTCGTGCGGCTGAGCAGCTCTACATCGCTCAGCCGTCCCTGTCGCAGGCGATTGCTGGCCTGGAACGCGAACTTGGCGTCGCACTGTTCCACAGGGTCGGCCGAGGCGTGCTGCCCACCGACGCTGGCGAGCAGCTGATCGGACCCGCACGGCAGGTGCTGCGGGATCTGGCTACCGCCCAGTCCGCAATGGACGCCGTGAAAGGGGTGACCAGCGGCCGGGTGGAGATCATCACCATGCCCTCGCCAGGTGTTGAACCGTTCAGCACGATCACGCAACGGTTCGTCAAACGTCATCCCAACATCTCGATGAGCGTCGATGGCGCCTTCGTCCCCGAAGAGGTGCTGCATGCCGTGCGCACCGGGGTCAGCGAGATCGGCCTGCTGGGCGCACCCACGGTCACGCAGGCAGCAGATCTGCACGTCCTGCGCATTGAGGATCAGCAACTTGTGCTGGTCACCGCACCGGGTGGGCCATTCACCGGCCGGGACAGCATCTCGCCTGCCGATCTCGAGGGACACCGACTGATCGCTTCGCAACGGGGTTCCCTGATGCGAACCATGGTTGACGACGTGATGTCCAGTGGCGTCGGCGCAAAGGTGGTTGCCGAAGTCGCACACCGGACGTCGATCCTACCGTTGGTCTTGGCAGGTGTCGCCGATGCGGTTCTTCCCGCAGGGTGGACCGGACTCGCCCGTCGGGCTGGTGCTGACGTTCTCGCGATCAACCCACCCTCCTACCTTCGGGTCGCGCTTGTTTATCGGAAGTCGCCGCTGACCCCGTCCGCCGAGGCATTCCTTGACACGGTCAAACAGTATGCAGCGGAACAACACTGAGGCTCTATCCCTGCTCGAGCGGTGGTAGGGAATCCGTCAAGGAACGAAGGGGAGCTCGGCAGTCGTCGACCACCTGATAGGTGCAGCCTATGCGGGGTATCGGTTCTTCGTCTTGGACGCGGTGCTGGGTCGTACTCCTTTATTGATGTCGGCGCCCAACCGGTCGGTGGCGTGCATCTGCACCGTTCATCCCGGGACACCTGACATCAACGGGCGGTGGAATCCAAGGAGAATGTGTGCCGCCCACGATCAAGGTCGCGATCGCCACCCCGCTGGACCCATCCCTTCGACACGTGATCACCGACGTCGACCCCTCGGTCGAATTGTTGGTTGATGACTCGTTGCTACCGGTGCAGCGAATCCCCGGTGATCATCAATTCGATCCGGACTTCGTCCGATCAGCAGAGCAACAGGTGGCGTTCGATCGCCTGCTCAGCCAGGCGGACATCTTCTACGGCATCCCGGATACCAAACCGGCGGCCCTGGGGCCGGCGGTACGCGCGAACCCCCGGCTGCGCTGGGTGCACACCATGGCAGCGGGCGGCGGCGCCCAGGTGAAGGCCGCCGGGTTGACCGCCCGGGAGCTCGAGCGGGTGGTGTTCACCACCTCCGCGGGAGTGCACGGACCGACGCTGGCGGAGTTCGCGATGTTTGGGGTGCTGGCCGGTGCGAAGGACCTTCCTCGCCTGCAGGCGCAGCAGGCCCAGCGGCAGTGGACGGGCCGTTGGGCGATGAGACAGGTGCACGAGCAGACCGTGCTGGTCGCCGGGCTGGGCGGCATCGGCAAGCAGACAGCGAGACTTGCAAAGGCTTTCGGCGCGTATGTGATCGGCACCAAGCGGCGGCCGACCCCCGTTGAGAACGTGGACGAGGTGCACCCCACCGGGAAGCTGGCCGAACTGGTCGGCCAGGCAGACGCCATTGTTTTTACCCTGCCCGGAACATCCAACACCAACGGCCTGTACAACGCGGAACTGATAGCCGCCACCAAACCCGGGGCGGTCATCGTCAATGTGGGTCGAGGGTCGGTGATTGACGAACCTGCCCTGATCACCGGGCTCAAGTCCGGGCATCTGGGATCCGCTTTTCTCGATGTCTTCGCGGTCGAACCGCTGCCCCGGGCATCACCGTTGTGGGGGATGCCGCAGGTGGTCATCGCACCGCACACGGCAGCCCTGAGCCCACAGGAGGACCGGCGGATCGCCGAGCTGTTCGCCGAGAATCTACGCAGATTGATCAACCGTGAACCGCTGATCAACGTTGTCGACACCACGCATTTCTACTGAGCGGCTCGATCCCTGTCGCACTTGACACCGCCCCGGCGTGGGAGCAGTGTCGTATACCGCTGGAACCCAGCCGCCTGGGGGATGGTGGTCGCCGCCGGAGCGCTGCGACACCTTTGAACCTCTCGTCGCCCAGATTCTTGGGATGGTCCTCGCCTGCCGGAGCGCCGCGAGACCGTGATTTTTCTCGACCCAAGGATGCCTCATGGGCGGTGGTCGCCTGCCGGAGCGCCGCGACCACCGGGAGAACTCAGCGCACCCAAAATGACACCGCAACCGCGGTTGAAACATGCTCGTCCGACCGGAAGTGCCACACGCTTCCGGCGGAATGGGCAAGTGACGGAGGCTCGCGTGGATCGTGACCGCCCTGCCCGGGCCCTGTTTCCGAGCCGTACGAAATGGCCACCACTCGGCCGGCGTCGCAGTACTCCCGTTCACGCCCGACCATGGCCGCCTACCCGCTTGATCACTTCGCATGTCAGCAGCCAGCTGATGGCACCGTTGCGCCGCGCCGCGCCGCCCGCGACCCACCAGGCTCGATGCATTGTCAGTTCCCGTACCGGAAAACCCAATGCAGTCAACAGTTACGCCAGGACACCGACCTTCAGGTCCAGCAGTGGCAGACCTGTGCGCACGCCGTTGACATATAGGTAGGGCCTATCGCCCGCATCGGATCCACGTCTTAGACGTGACGCGGATTCCACGGTTTCATTATTTCCACACCGCCTGTGACCGGGCAAGACACTCAACGAGGAGCAACCAACATGACCGAACTTCAGACCGGTGACCGCCAGTCGGCCGCCGCCGCCACCTACAAGGTCGCGTCGATCCCCGCCGATGGTGTCGGCAAGGAGGTCATCGCCGCCGGCCGCAAGGTCCTCGACTTCGTCGCCGAGCAGTCGAACGGCAAGTTCGCCTTCCAGTGGGACGACTTCGACTGGGGCAGCGAGTATTACGCGCGGACCGGACGGATGATGGCCGAGGACGGCCTGGAAACACTCAAGAACTACGACGCCATCTACTTCGGCGCCGTCGGCTGGGCCAACGTCCCCGACCACATCAGCCTGTGGGGCCTGCGACTGAACATCACCCAGAACTTCGACCTGTGGGCCAACATCCGCCCCGTCAAGTTCCACCCTGGCATCCAGTCCCCGCTCCGCAAGGCCGACGACACCGAACTCGACTGGGTCGTCGTCCGGGAAAACAGCGAAGGCGAGTACGCCGGACTCGGCGGCCGGAACCTGTCCGGCCGCGGCCCCGGTAACGAGGTTGCCCTGCAGACCGCGCTGTTCACCGAGAAGGGTTGCGAGCGGATCCTGCGGTTCGCGTTCGACCTGGCCCGCACCCGCACCGTGAAGAAAGTTTCCTCCGTCACCAAGTCAAACGCCCAGCAGTACGGCATGGTGCTGTGGGACGAGACGTTCAAGCGGGTCGCCAAGGACTACCCGGACGTGGCCACCGAGAGCGTGCTGGTCGACGCGATGAGCGCGAAGTTCATCCTGCACCCCGAGGACCTCTCGGTGGTGGTGGCGTCGAACCTGAACGCGGACATCCTGTCCGACCTCGGATCCGCCCTGGCCGGCAGCCTGGGCCTGGCGGCCAGCGCGAACCTGAACCCGGAGCGCCGGTTCCCGTCGATGTTCGAACCGGTGCACGGGTCCGCCCCGGATATCGCCGGCCGCGGGGTCAGCAACCCGATCGGCACCATCGCCTCCGGCGCCCTGATGCTGGACCACTTCGGTCTGCACGCCGAGGCCCGCGCGGTTGAGGCCGCGATCGACGCCGTTACCGCATCCGGGAACGTGACCCGCGATGTCGGCGGCACCGCCGACACCGAAGAGGTCACCAACGCGATCATCGAGGCGCTGAAGACCGCGCTGGTCCCCGCCTGAGCCGTTGCCGCCGCCCACGCCGGGCAGCGTCAGCACCCGGAACGTGCCGGCGGCGGTTTCACGCTGGAACCGCCGTCGGCATCGCCCCGGATCAATCAATCCTAGGAACTACAGAACTTTCATCGACCCTGGCCGTGTCCTGTGGGTCTTTTCGTACAGAGCACGGACCCGGTCCGGAGTGACCTGGCCGTTGCAGCCAAACTAACGCGCATTTCCGACAATGAGGTGGGAACAATGGCACTCTCCCTGGCGGCCGACAAAGACACCGGGCCGGTCAAGAAAACGAAGTGGTATCGACAACTGTATTTCTGGGTGATCGTCGCGATCGTCCTCGGTGCGCTGGTGGGCTGGCTCTATCCCACGTTCGGCACCGCGATGGAACCCGTCGGCACGACGTTCGTCACCGCGATGCGGATGCTGATCGGCCCGATCGTGTTCCTCACCATCGTGGCCGGCATCGCCAGCGTCGCGAACATCAAACAGGTCGGCTCCACCGGGATCAAGGCCCTGGTCTACTTCCAGTTCGGCACCCTGCTGGCCATGGCCACCGGGCTGATCGCGATCAACCTGATCCCACTGGGCAACGGCGTCAACGCCGACGCCAGCACCATCGAGACCTCCGACGCCGTCAACTCTCTCATCCAAAAGGGCGAGGACCAACAGTGGTGGCAGTTCCTCACCCACATCGTGCCGACCAGCATGGTCGAGCCGTTCGTCGAGGGTGACATCCTGCAGATCATCTTCCTGGCCGTCATCTTCGGCGTCGCGCTGAACGCGGTCGGCCGGATCGGCGCCCCGATCCTGGACCTGGTGCAGCGCCTGACCAAGGTCATCTTCAAGATCCTGTCCTACATCATGAAACTCGCCCCGCTGGGCGCCTTCGGGGCGATGGCCTACGCCATCGGAAAGTACGGCATCTCCACCCTGACCAGCCTCGGCGGCCTGATCGCCCTGTTCTACCTGACGTCGGCGTTCTTCGTCCTCGTCGTCCTCGGCTCCGTCATGGGCTACCTGAAGTTGAACATCTTCAAGCTGCTGCGCTACCTGAAGGAGGAGCTGCTGCTGATCGTCGGTACCTCCACCGCCGAACCGGCGCTGCCCGGCTTGATGCGGAAGATGGAGCACGCCGGGGCCAAGAAGAGCGTCGTCGGGCTCGTCGTCCCCACCGGGTACTCGTTCAACCTGGACGGCGCCGCGATCTACCTGTCCCTGGCTGCCGTGTACATCGCCCAGGCCACCAACTCGAACCTGACCATCACCCAGCAGATCGGCCTGATGGCCATCATGCTGCTCACCTCCAAGGGCGCCGCCGGTGTCGCCGGTGGCGGGTTCATCGCCCTGGCCGCGACCCTGTCTACGGTCGGCACCATCCCGGCCGCCGGCATCATGCTGATCTTCGGCATCGACAAGTTCATGTCCGAGTGCCGCGCCCTGGTCAACTTCATCGGCAACTCCGTCGCAACGCTCTTTGTTGCCAAGTGGGACAAGGCCCTGGACGTCGACCGGGTCCGCAAGGTCCTGAACAGGGAAGAGGTGCCGGACCTGCCCGACGAGATCGACGCCACCGAGAACCCGCTATCGATAGAAAGTACGAAGCTGGTCGGCGCCTACACGGCGGACTTCCACCACCACGAACACGCACCCAAACCCGAATACTCCGTCGAAGCGGTGGCCCAGGAAATCGCCGAAGCCAAGCATGCGGCGCCCACCCAGGCAGTCGCTCCAGATGGCAACGGCCAACCCCACAACGGCGATGTGGTCAGCAACGGCCAGCACCACGCCAGCGCCGGGCGAGCACCCCAGCCGTAAGGGTTCAAGCCTGGCCAAGCAGTTCCCGCTGGCGGCCCCGTAGCAGGGGCCGCCAGCGGCCTTTCCGCCTACCACCCGTGCCCCATCCAAGAACGTCACACCCTCGCCGTCACCGCCAGCGGCCTTTCCGCCTACCACCCGTGCCCCATCCAAGAACGTCACACCCTCGCCGTCACCGCCGACGAAGAAGAGAAAAGGTCATGAAGGTCCTCCTCGCACCGGACAAATTCAAGGGCAGCCTCACCGCCGCCGAGGTGGTCCAGCACCTGGGCAATGGGCTCACCGAACGGGGGATCCAGTTCACCGGATTGCCGCTCGCCGACGGCGGAGACGGCAGCGTCCAGGCCGCCATCGAGTCCGGGTTCCGCCGCATCCGCATCACCGTCGCCGGGGCCACCGGCCACGAGCGCCCCACCATCGCCGCGTTCGACGGCACCACCGCCGTCATCGAGGTCGCCAACACCTGCGGCCTGCACACTCTGCCCGGCGGGAAACTTGCCCCGCTGGAAGCCACCAGCAAGGGAGTCGGCCAGGCCATCGTCTCGCTGCTGCGGCGCAACCCCAGCCGGATCGTCCTGGCCCTCGGTGGATCGGCCAGCACCGACGGCGGCACCGGACTGCTCGCCGCTCTCGGTGCGGTCTTCCGCGACGACCACGGCCAAGCGCTGACCATGAACGGTGGAGCACTGCAACGGATCCGATCGATCGACTTGTCCTCCTTGGCGGACCTGAGCGGCATTGAGATCATCATCGCCAGCGACGTGCAGAACCCACTTACCGGACCCGACGGGGCCGCCGCCGTCTACGGCCCGCAAAAGGGCGCCACCGATGACCTGGTCCGGGACCTTGATGCGGGGCTGGACAACCTGGTGCACCAGCTGACAGCCGCCGGAAAGGCCGACGCGGCACACCGGGCCGCCACCCCGGGAGCCGGTGCCGCCGGCGGGCTCGGCTTCGCCGGGCTCCTCCTCGGCGGCCGCATCGTCTCCGGAGCCGACTTCTTCCTCGACCTGCTGAACTTCGAAAAACATTTGCAGGGCTGCGATCTCGTCATCACCGGCGAAGGCCGGATGGACGACCAAACCCTCAATGGCAAACTCCCGGCGATCATCGCCAAACGCGCCGGGCAGGTACCGGTGATCGCCGTCGTCGGTCGCAGCGACATCAGTACCGCCGCACTGTCCGAAATGGGCATCCAGGCCGTGCATGCCATCGCCGACCACACCGACGGCAACCCCGCCGGCGACCCGGCCCTGTCCGGGCGGCTGCTGGAAGACCTCGGCCGGACCATCCCACTCCCCGAGCCCGCCATCACCAGGAGCGCAGTTACCGATCCGAGCACCGTCACCGTCTGACGCCACCGGCTGCCCTGTCGGGGACGCCATCAACAAGGAGCACATCGTGGACACCCGACAACTGAAGTACTTCATCGCGGTCATCGACCACCGCGGCTTCAGCCGGGCCGCCGATCACCTGCAGATCGCCCAACCATCGCTGTCCCAGGCGATCGCCGGATTCGAACGAGAACTCGGAGTGCCCCTGTTCCACCGCGTCGGCCGCGGCGTCGTCCCCACCGACGCCGGGGATCATCTCGTCGCGCCGGCCCGCCGGGTCCTGCGTGCCCTGGACGCCGCCCGCTCCACGATCGACGCCGTCAAGGGCGTCACGACCGGCCGGGTCGAGATCATCACCACCGCCTCCCCCGGCGTTGAGCCGCTGGCCACGATCGTCCGGTCGTTCACAGCCCTGCATCCCGACGTCACTATCAACATCACCATCGCCGACGTCCCGGACGACGTCATGCAGGCCGTGCGAACCGGCTCGAGCGAGATCGGCCTGCTCGGTGCCGCCCGCCTGCCCCAACCGGCCGACCTCAACGTGCTGCCACTGGAGGATCAGGAACTCGTCCTGGTCACCGCCCCCGGCGGCAGCCTCACCGGGCGGACCAGGGTCACCGCCGACGACCTGACGGGCCGGCGCCTCGTCGTCGCCCAACGTGGCTCCCTGATGCGGCAGTTCGTCGACGACATGCTCGCCGGCGGCATCACCGTCACGGTCGCTGCCGACGTCGCGCACCGCCGGTCCCCGATCCTGCCGCTGGTCCTGGCCGGCGTCGCCGACGCCGTCCTACCGGCCGGCTGGACCGAGTTGGCCCGCCGAGCCGGCGCCGATGTCCTGGCCATCGACCCCGCGTCCCACCTGCGGGTTGCCCTGGTGCACCGCAGGGCCCCGCTCACCCCGGCCGCCGTCGCTTTCACCGCTGCCGCCGCAACCCACGCGCAGCAACACGCACCCTCACCGGACCGGGCTACGGCCGACTCCCTCCTCACATCGGTGTCCCAGTGACCAGCCCACGGTGGCGGCCCACCTAACCGGCCAAACGTAGGAAACCTCTCCAACGATGAAGAGCGCACGAAAGGAACCATAGCCATGGCCGACATCACGCGTCTGCCGAAACCACTTGCGGTGCACTGGGAATGGCAGGTCAGAGCAGCCTGCCGGGGCATGGATACCGCCACTTTCTTCCACCCGCCAAACGAACGCGACGCCGCCCGCGAGGCACGCATCGCCCAAGCCAAGGCCGTCTGCCGCCGCTGTCCAGCCATTGACGACTGTCTCGACCACGCTCTGCGGGTGCGGGAGCCCTACGGGGTCTGGGGTGGGCTATCCGAGGACGAACGAGCCAGCCTGCTCGGTGTCGAATCGCTGCGTTACCCCAAAACCCTGGGCAAGACCCGAGCGGGCGCCACCCGGACCGAGCACACCGCCGCCGCGCAATGATCCCAACCGAAGGCACTTCCGGTGGAGCCGTCGGCTCCGAACTTCCTGCACGTCACCACAACTGAGAGGTCAGCGATGACTCGCCGCGCAAAGATTGTCTGCACCATGGGCCCCGCCACCTCCTCCGAGGAAGGCATCGCCGCCCTCCTGGACGCCGGAATGAACGTGGCCCGGATGAACTTCAGCCATGGCGACCACGCCGACCACCAGGTCATCTACGACCGGCTACGCACCGCGGCCGCAGCATCGGGCAAGGCCCTCGCGGTCCTGGCCGACCTGCAGGGCCCCAAGATCAGGCTCGGCCGGTTTGCCGACGGCCCCCACGAATGGCCCACCGGTGACCAGGTCACCATCACCGTCGACGACGTCACCGGCACCCGGAACCGGGTGTCCACCACCTACCAAGGCCTCGCCCACGACGCCCGCCCCGGCGACCGACTGCTGATCGACGACGGCAAGGTCGGGCTCGTCGTCACCCGCGTCGACGGCAACGACGTGCACTGCAGGGTCACGGAGGGTGGCCCGGTGTCCAACAACAAGGGCATCTCCCTGCCCGGGATGAACGTCTCGGTCCCGGCTCTGTCCGAGAAGGACATCACCGACCTGAAATTCGCGCTGTCCCTCGGCGTGGATGTCGTCGCCCTGTCCTTCGTCCGGTCACCCGCCGACATCACACTCGTCCACGAGGTGATGGACGAGGTCGGCGCACCCCGGGTCCCTGTCATCGCCAAGATCGAGAAACCAGAAGCCGTCGACAACCTCGAAGCCATCGTGCTCGCCTTCGACGGCATCATGGTGGCCCGCGGCGACCTCGGCGTCGAACTACCCCTCGAACAGGTGCCGCTCGTGCAGAAACGGGCCGTGCAGATCGCCCGGGAAAACGCCCGACCGGTCATCGTCGCCACCCAAATGCTGGACTCGATGATCGAACACTCCAGGCCCACCCGCGCCGAGGCCTCCGACGTCGCGAACGCCGTCCTGGACGGGGCCGACGCGTTGATGCTGTCCGGGGAAACCTCCGTCGGGAAATACCCCATCCAAACCGTGCAGACCATGAGCAAGATCATCGAAGCGGTCGAAGCCGACTCCGTGGCCGTGCCCCCACTCACCCACATTCCGCACACCAACCAGGGGGTGATCTCCTTCGCCGCCCGCGACATCGGTGAACGAATCAACGCAAAAGCGTTGGTGGCGTTCACCAACTCCGGTGACACCGTTCGCCGGCTCGCCAGGTTGCACACCGAACTCCCACTGCTGGCGTTCACCCCCATCGAAGCCATCCGCAACCAGCTGGCCCTGACCTGGGGGGTGACAACGTTCGTCACCCCGGCCGTGGACACCACCGACGAAATCGTCACCCAGGTCGACCAGGCCATCCTGCAGCTACCTGGCTACGAGATCGGCGACATCGTCGTCATCGTCGCCGGCTCCTCGTCCAAGAGCACGGCGTACACCAGCCTGATCCGGGTGCACCGGCTCGGCCACCAGGACTGACCCGGCAGGGTCCCGTTACACCGATGAAAGGCAACACCGTGCGCATCGCCCGCATCGCCACCGACCACGGACCCCGCCCCGTCGTTCAACACGGCCAGCTGTGGCGGGAGATCACTGACCCCTTCGTCACGGAACTCACCTATACCGGCACCGACCACCCGGTCGGCGCGGTCCAGCTGCTCGCGCCCGTCCAACCAACCGTGGTGATCGGCATGGCCCACAACGGTTCCCCGGCGGGGCGGACCCGACCACCACAGGCATTCCTGAAATCGGCGCGGACCGTGACCGACCCCGACACCCCCATCGTGCTGAACGACCACCTCGGCCAGGTCAACATCGAGACCGAACTCGCCA
>Ga0068871_100002356_pt1 | contig 12882 bp, 10 predicted proteins | sample KBSMisM72_FD_72750 | JGI IMG/M metagenome (GOLD analysis project Ga0068871, IMG submission 72750) | Miscanthus rhizosphere microbial communities from Kellogg Biological Station, Michigan, USA - KBS Miscanthus M7-2 | ecosystem: Host-associated > Plants > Roots > Rhizosphere > Soil ... | reverse complement strand
TCCCCGGGGCTGGGTAGCGCCACAGGTTGCAGCCAAATATGCGGATCGCTTCTATAAGGCTCTTGTCGGCGTGGGTTTTCAAGCGGTCGATCCCTTTGACTTCCGGTTGAACGCGTTGATTCAGGTCTTCGGTTCGGCGAAAAAAGTCGAGCAATTCGCGCAGGATCGCGGCGTTGAGCGCTTTGTGAATGTCTTTGGCAACAGTGGAGTCGAATTCCCACATTTGCCGGAAGCGCACGACGACGCGGTCAGGAGATTCGAAGCCAAACTCAAACTCTACGAAGGCATCAAAATCGATACCTTCATCGTCATGCCCGGCGCCCGCTACTGGTTGGTGGAACCCGTGACCGACGAAAAAATCAAACGCATGGCGGAATGCTGGAACAAGGTCGGCAAGAAGACGATGGAACACGGCATCAAGCTCACCTGCCACCACGAATTCTACTGCTGCCTGCACACAAGGGAGGAAATCGCCAAATTCTACAGCTACGCCGACCCCCAGTACGTCGGATTCTTCATCGACACCGCTCAGCATCAAATCGCCGGCATCGATCCTACTGAACTTTACGTGAAGTACCACGATCGAGTCACTGGTTTTCATTTCAAGGACACGCACAACGTCGACCTCCGTGAAGACTACCGTACGCCCCCGGATCCGGAACGAGTGGCGGCTACGACGTATCGATGGTTCTGGGAAATGGGGACGCCCCAGGGGTTGGTCGATTTCCCAAAACTGATGAAGGCCCTGAAGGATTTCAACTATACGGGCTGGCTCACGGTGGAACACGATAAGGCGGATATTGGCGGAGCGAATTACGCCGAGAGCACTTGTCGCGCAAAGTGGTACGTCGACAATGTCCTGTCGAAGATTTACGCGTAGCGGAGGGAAATCATCATGGCAAATATTCGATGGGGATACGCGATCAACCAATGGAGAGTCAATGAGACCGATCTCGTCACCAAGGAACAACGTGAGAGTGCGCTTAAAGTGCTTTCGGTAAGCGGCTTCAGGGCGGTTGAGATCGGCGACAATGCGATCGGTGGTCCTGAAATCGTGACCGCCTATTTCGGCTCGGTTCATGGATTAAAAGATTTTCTGAATAGCTGCGGGATGGATCGCGTGTGTAGTTATTTCGGAAACCTGGGCGGCGGCTCTGCGACGAATCCCGGCGATCATGTCCGGCTTAGCGAGGCTGCGAAGCGTCTCGCTGGTTTTCTGGCGGAGCTAGGCGGATCCTGTCTGGTGGTGCGTCCGCTGGGATCGTATTGGCGGGAGGCTCCGATTACGCAAGAGAAGCTCAGGATAGTCGCCGATTGTTGGAACCGGGTGGGAAGGACCACGAAAAGCGAAGGCATTCAAACGGCTCTGCACATTGATTTCCTATGTGGAGTCCGCAAGGAGTCCGACCTTGACGAACTCGTGAAAGTGTCAGATGCAGCGACGGTAGGTCTTGCGCTGGATACCGCCGAACTGGCGATTGCAGGTATTGACCCTGTGAAGTTCTACGAAAAAAATTACGCGCGAGTGAAGCACTTTCACTTCAAAGACGCCGTTCTCGCGGATACGCTGGACGAGTATAAGGAGCCCAACGCCGATGTGCAATTGCTGAACGGCGGCGGGAAGCGCCAGATTGACCGTTGGTTTTACGAGATGGGAACACCAGGCGGACTAGTCAACTTTCCAGCACTGGTGAAGGCCATGAATCAGCACAATTACGACGGCTGGGTGGTTGCGGAGAGCGACCAGAGTCCCCACGCCGAAGAAAGCGTAATGCTGAATGGTTGGTATGTGAGGCAGGTGTTGAGTAAGTTGTAAACACCGCTCTTCTTGCAATGGATGTGACAATTTAGGCCGACGAAAGGATGGTGTGATGAAACTGAAGGCCTCTAGTTTTTCCGCAATCACCCTGGCAGCGGTTACACAGCTTGCCATTGCTGCATCGATGGCGCCCCCGGCGATTACGACGGAGGGATCGGTCCGCGGTAAGCGTGAAGGATCCGTCGATGCCTATCTGGGTATACCTTACGCCAGGCCACCGATCGGCAATCTGCGCTGGCGCTCGCCGGAGCGCGCCGTGCCATGGAAGGGTGTGCGCGATGCGACTCGGTTCGGGACAAATTGCTATCAAGCCGCGCCGGCTCGTTTCGGTCCGTTTACTACGGAATTTTTGATTTCTCTTCCCGTAACGGAGGACTGTCTCTACTTGAATGCCTGGACGCCCGCTGAGCGGACGAAATCTCTGCCCGTCTTTGTCTGGATCCACGGCGGCGGATTCGGTAGCGGGTCTGGCTCAGTACCGATTTACGACGGTGCAAGCCTTGCCTCTCGGGGAGTGGTCGTGATCAACATGAACTACCGCCTCGGCGTCTTTGGCTTTCTTGCGCACCCGGAACTCACCAAAGAATCCGCGGAACACAGCTCTGGCAACTATGGCCTGCAGGATATTATCGCGGCTTTAAAGTGGGTGCGCTCAAACGTGGCTCATTTTGGCGGCGATCCAGCGCGTGTGACCATTGCCGGCCAGTCTGCCGGCGCGGCAGCGGTGAACGACTTACTCATGTCGGCAGAGGCGAAGGGGCTTTTCCAGTATGCGATCGCTCAGAGCGGGTCTGGAATGGGACTGGCCCCAAAGAAGTTAAGCGACGCCGAAGCAGTCGGAGTGGCATTTATCAAGGCCGCTGGCGCCTCTGCGATCGCAGATTTGCGGAAGATGTCGGCGGAAGCCGTTTTCAACGTGAAGCTCCCCCCGCCAGCGGAGAATTCCGGAAATCCTGCCCCTCGTATTTCCTTTGCGCCGAACATCGATGGCAGCGTTCTCGTTGCGAATCCGGAGCGGGGCCAGCTGTTACCCCAGTCCAACGTTCCCCTCTTGACGGGCTTCAACGCGGATGAAACTGGACTCGATGGGATCAAGAAAACTACGGGTCCGGAGTTCGAAGCCTATATGCGTCGACTCTACGGCGCCTTTGCCGCCCGGTTCCTCACCCTGTATCCTCATGCTACGAACGCTGAGGCCAGCAAGTCCATGAATGAACTCATCCGCGATCGCTATATGGCCGGCCTATTGCTGTGGACAGAGGAGCGCGTCATGGCAACGGACGAGCCCGTATATACCTATTTGTTTGACCATCCTTATCCGGGACCCGAAGTGGATCAGTATGGCACATTTCATACTGCCGAAGTACCTTATGTTTTCGGCGTTCTCCAGCAAAGTGGCCGTGTCTTTAGCAAAGCGGATCAGCAAGTTTCCGACCAACTACAGCGGTATTGGACCAATTTCCTAAGCTCAGGTAATCCGAACGGGCCGGGTCTGAAGCTTTGGAGCAAAGCGCCGCTGCCGGAAGCAAAAGTGATGGGATTGGGGGACAAAGTTGGGCCTCGGTTGGCCATATCGTCGCTGCAACGCATGATGGTCTTTCGGGAATACAGTGGCCACGGGGGTAAGCTGTCTCTCTTCTAAACTCATGCCGGCCGCTTGCACATCGCCGGGGGTGAGTAGGCCGGGAATAACGATTAAGCGCTCGGAAAGGAATTCCGAATCTGCGCTATTTCTGAACGCGGAATGCGTACATCGCATCTCCGGCCGCGAGCACCAGATATTGCACTCCGTCGAGCATATACGTGATCGGTGTATTGCTCACATCGTAGTCGAATGTCGTGTGCCACAACTGCCGGCCAGTTTGCGGATTGTAGGCAACCCAAAAGCCGCCGGGCGCCGCTGCAAACAAGAGCTTCCCCGCTGTACTCAGTAATCCGCCCAGATGCTCTGGCCGCTGAGGATTCCATTCCGTGCCGGCGTATTTGTGCACCCATTTCAGCTTTCCAGTTCTGGGATCGATCGCGCGGAGCGAATTCTCCGTTCCTCCCACCGTCTGGGACGTGTGGCCCGAACTGCCGAAAACAGGACCGTCAGTTGGATACTGATAGTGGATCTCATATCCCTGCGCCGTATTCAAATAAAACAGTTCGGTTTCAGGATCGTAGGTGGGCGGGGTCCAATTCGCGGCGCCTCCGTTGTTTGGTGAAATCAAGGAGCCGCCGAGTTGCGAATCTTTGTCGGGATTCGGGATCGGCTCGCCGCGTTCGTTCACACCCATGTACCAGTTCGGCGATTCCACGAAGTTCGAAGTCACCAAGTTCTTACCCGTGGCCCGGTCAAGCACGAAAAAGAAACCGTTGCGGCTGGCTTGCGCTACCAGTTTGCGCGGCTGGCCGTTCAGGGTCATGTCGAACAACACGGGTACCTGAGCCGCATCCCAGTCATGCGTATCGTGGGGCGAGCTTTGGAAATACCATTTCATCTTGCCGGTATCCGGATTGAGCGCGACGATCGACGCGGTGTAGAGGTTGGAGCCCTTACGCAGGTCGCCTCGATACACCGGATTTGGGTTGCCCGTGGTGACATAGATGAGATTGAGTTCGGGATCGTACGTCACCGGCTGCCAGGTCATGCCGCCACCGTGTTCCGCCGCGAACGCGTCGGGCCAGGTCTCGATGCCTGGTTCGCCCGCGCGCGGCGTCGTGTACCACTTCCACTGAATGTCTCCAGTCTCTGGATCGCGCGACTCAAGCCACGCCGGAACATCGAGCGCGTCGCCCGAGAGGCCGACAATCACATGATTGCCGATCACAATCGGGGAACTGGTGGCGAAATACTCAGCTTTTACGTCGGCGATCTGTTTGTGCCAACGCTCCTTGCCGCTCTCGGCCTCGAGCGAAACGATGAAGCCGTCGGGGGTCTCGAGATACAGCCACCGGCCGTACATGCCCAGCCCGCGGTTACCTATGTGATCGCCGCCGGTAGTCTTCCAGAAATAGTGCCAGATTTCCTTTCCGGTTCGGGCATCCACGGCCCAGGCGTGGTCGGGCGCCGAGAAGTACAGCACTCCGTTAACCATCAGGGGCGTCGATTTGAGAAAACCACCGCCAAGGGCGCCAGGACCAAGGCGAAACGGAAGCGCCTCGGGGACGGATCCCCCAATTTGGGCGCCTTGCTGATTCCGATTAGCGCGGTAGACCCATGCCAGACCCAGACTCTTTATGTTGGACTGATTGATTTGATCGAGCGTACTGTAGTGACGGCCGGAGTAATCGCCGTGATAGGTCGGCCAGGCGTCAACGGGCGGTTTGCCGAGGAGCTTCGGATCCAACCCCGCTTGTGCGAGTGCGCTTGCGGTGAATACCAAAGTCAGAAGTAGAAAACGCAGGATCGAATTCATTTGAGTGTCACCAGATAAGCCGTCAGATCGTGCATGTGCTTGTCGGTCATCTTGAGGAAGTTATCCAAATGCGCCTGGTAAGGATCAGTGATCTCAACTTTTGGTATTTCGTTGTCGCGTACGAAAGTAAGGCGAGCACCCGTGCCGTCTACGAGTGTGACGGAAAAATCATTTACGGCAATCAATCGGCCGGCGATGATTCGGCCAGACGGTAAAGTTACACGAACGATGCTTGGTCTAATCGGAGGTCCACCACGTCCGCCGCGCGGGTTGATGATTCGGCCTTGCAAGACGAATGGGTCGTACCTGGCGCCGATCCCTTTGAAGTCACCCGTTGGATTGTGGCAGGTGCTGCATTTCCCTTCGCCGTTGAAAAACACCGCGCCCTCTGCAGCGCTTCCCACGACAATCGCATTCAGGTCCATGGGCCTGCGTGCGCGGGATTCTTCGATCTTCGCGTGAAGAAAAGCCGAGATATCGGAGGCTTCCTCCGCGCTTAGAGTCGCGAACGCGGGCATTCCAGCGTCGGCCCGCCCGCTCTTTAAGAATGCGCCCAACTCCTTTCCACCGGCATCGTTCAAGACCACGAGCGAGCGCGCTAAATCCGGTCCCGCTGCTCCCCGTGCATCAATTCCGTGGCAAAATCCGCAACTGGGGCGATACGTCTGCTGGCCGCGCTCTACAGACGCTGGATCGATGGTGGATTGTGCAGCGTCCGGCCGTTCCTGCACGGCCCCACGCGGTTGACCTCCGCGCCCTGCTGGTTGTTGGCCAACAGCGGGGCACGACGCCAACAAACATAGGCCCAACGTCGGTAGGACTCGGCTGGGGAAGAGGTTCATTTCCGGTCTCCAAATATCATCCGATCATCGCAGTCATTTGGCGGGAAGTCTGCCGGCGGACCAGTCGTGGCGCGTCGCGACACTTATATGTGGAACCGCTTCCATTTCTCTAGAATTTATATCACGATTTGGGTTTCTGCACCAGGGTTAGTTCGTGGGCGGGATAAGCCAAAACTGAACTTTCAGGCAAGGATTTTCTGGGGGATCCTCGCAGGTAAATCATCGCAGCCCCACCGACCGCGTCACCCGAGACTCGGGACGAGTTCTGTACGCCTAGTGGACGAGTGAATTTTGCGCTGGGGGCATGCAGGTAGAATGCGCAGAATCCCCAACGTCAAGATCGCGCTTAACGTGCCGAAACCTTAAACTCATCACCTCAACTATGCCCTCTTAAATCATTGATTATAAAATGGTTATTTATGGCGGAGAGAGAGGGATTCGTTAGCTCTAATGGTGTTGAGAAAAGACAAGCTGTTGATTTTCGGATGAGCACAATGCTCACCATGAGCACGTTGTTTGAAAAGTCGGTACATAAACGGTACACGGCAAAAAAGACAAACAACGCAGAATGGTGGAAATGTTCTGACGCTAAAATGGTTGAATGCAGTCAAAAACTGAAAGCAAAGTCATCGACATCTTGGTTGGGTGCGGCGTAGTGCCTCGCGAAGTTGATCCTGTTTGGTGAAAGCTCGCTCCGGCGAGCTCTAGACGAGTTCACTGAGCACTACCATTCCGAGCGTAACCACCAAGGCCAAGAAAACATGCTGCTGTTTCCGCGTGGTCCTCAGGCGATACGTCTGGCAGTGAGATCCAATGCAAACAGCTGGGTGACCTACTGAAGCACTACGCTCGTGCCGCATGAATCTTTTGATTCGTACGCGGGCTGGATGGCTCGCATTCCTTCTGGAGAAGAATTACCGTCTGCTTCGCATCGCGTCGAAAGCCGGATCGGGTTAAGAGTCAAGCGTAAGCTCAACACGATAGATTCCGGCCGCAACTTGGTCCCCGCTGCCGCGCACCGCGATTGGGGTGTACTTTCTCGGTATTTCCCTACGCCCTTACCTGCCGCTGGAGCTGCTGGCCGCCTGCGGGCGCATCATCTCCAACATCTTTTTCTTCATTTCCTGGGGAGTCGGTTCGGATGTATGCGTGCCGATCATCCACGTGTAACCTTCCAGATCGACGATATTTCCTACTCGGTCGCCCCAGAACATGTCCATTACCGGACCTTTTTGCGTGGCTCCCATCTTCACAGCCTTGGCGACGGTTTTGTCTACATCCTCTGTAAGGAGGTAAAGCGTGATGGGCGAGGCACCCAGAGACTTGGCGCTACGCGATCCCATCTGTGGCATCTCCGGGCTCAGCATGAGGGTGGTTCCACGCAGCGCGAGTTCACCGTGGATGGCCTTGCCGTCGGGTCCATTCATTATTCCGCGCTTGGTAAAGCCCAGCGCTTTTTGGTAGAAGGCGACCGAAGCCTTGATATCGGTCACCACAAGGTTGGCGCTCACTGCGCCGTACATCTTCTTATTGAGCGGATCGATCTTTTTCGCCATATGACTCCTTTTGGGTAACCATATTCTACAGGAGTTCACCGGTACTGGCTAACAGCGGCGGCACGCGCATTACTGAAGGAATTCTTGGCAAAGCCCGATTCACCAGGGCCACTCGCGATAGCACAGGTTCACATCGGGCTGGGGACAAAGATCGCGCCTTTGCATGGCTTGGCAAGGCAATTCGCCAGAGAGAGGTAAATTTGTTTCTCTTCGATCCGGTTACGATCCCGTGTGCTCTGACCCGCGATTCTCTGAATTACTGAAGCGCCTGAAGCTGTAACCCTCGCGCACAAACTAACCACCTTTCTGCTTAGCGCTCCCGGACCGCGCTCCGGTTGGCGTGTCTGCGGCACTGCCAATTGACGAGATTCGTGGCTCTAGTGAATGTTAGCTTGATATAGTAGCGATTGCATTTGGAAAGCATAGAGGGACTGATTACGCAAAATGCCCGACAATTTGTGACCTCTTCCGCGCTGTTCTTGTTGGCGTTGCTGTGGGCGGCCATGCCGGCTTGGCTGGTTTTCAGGTTTAAATCCTATTGTGTTGGTGCGACCTGCGTCGAAGCAGAATTTCTAGCCGGTGTGGGTAAAACCGTAGACGGATCCACTTCTATCGGAATTGTCAAATCAAAGAAGCCCGTGATCATCTCTTCCCAACTCTGCTCACCCCAAAAAATCTCTTTCGTAGGATCTGGGTTGTACTTGTTGTTCGGCGAGTTGTCGTAGAAGGCCGTCATGTGGAGCTTGGTCCCCCTAGGTAAGAGCTTGGGCTTTTCCAGTGAATACGTCATCTGCCAATTGAAATCAAATCGAGGCACGTCGATAAGCGTCTCACGTTCGCCTGTGGGGTAGGTGGCTTCCAGACCGAAACCGCTCCCGCGAAGGTGCATATGTGGAGTGATTCGCGCTAGCGTCACGTCATTGGGAATTACGATATTCGTGTCAACGCGATGATGAGGAGCTCCTGGCGGAATTCGCAGGGAAAGGTTATTCAGCCCAACGTTGAAAATCCGTTCCTTCGGAGGTGCCGCAGCAAAGATCAAACCAATCTTACTGCGCTCGGTTGTTTCCTTGCCGTCCGGTGTATAGTGCATTTGAAAAATAAGATCGGATCCGGCGCGGATCAATTTCGCCTGGCCCGGACCGGCCACGAATCCAGTTGAACCGGGGAAATATTCGCCGATCCACTCATCCTGCTCAGGCGTGAAGGAGAGTGAGCTCTGGTCGTTCTGCGGCGGCCTCACCCCCGGTGTCTCGCGCGGCATGATCGACTCGGGATAGGGTTCGCCGACTTTCAAGTATGACCAGCGTTTCGATCCCGGAGGTCGCACATGCACGACAGTATGGTGAACTACGGAACGCACACTCGGGCGTACTTCCAAAGCAGATACCCATTTATCCTCAGCGAAGTTAGTGTGCACGAGAAAGAGCGTATACTCCACGGCGCCCTTCGCAGGAACGGGGAAATCTACGCCAAGATCGAACACGGCATCTGGCTTGCCAATTGTCCAACCATCCGGGAACGCACGGGGCGCCGGCGCATCCTTCGGTTCTCCAGCGGGCGCGGCATTATCCGACCACGCCACCAACGCATCGATTTCGCTCTTGGTCAGCGACCGATCATTCGCCATCCTTGCCGAATGTGCGTTGTCGGCGTGCCATGGCGGCATGTTCCTTGATAACACGGCTTGGCGCATCGATTTGGCCCAGGGGCGCGCAGTCTCGTAGGACATCAATGAAAATGGTCCGATTTCGCCGGGCCGGTGGCACTCCTGGCAATGGTCCTGAAGGATCGGAAGTATATTCTTGTAGAACGTAGGCACCGGGGAGGTGTCTGCTGCAAAGCTCGCAACTCCGAAGATCAATACAAGCGCCACTCTAATCATTTCATTCACACCTCGTTGTTTATAGCTATCGTGAGGGACGACCCCTATGATGTCAAGTAGCTTTCCAGTTAGTATCCAGATTTACAAATTCTTACGGAAGTTTACTGTGCGGGAACGTCGTCCCGTAAGGCTTCTGTCTTAAACTTCATAAAGTTAGCGGGAGTATCGCAATCAGTCGATGCGGAACCGATTTGAGGAGAAATTGATGAGCATGGCAGGGAGCTACTGTGCATTCGTTCGACCACCCGATGACCCGCGCGTTGCAGGTCTCAGCGAACTGGACGCTTACGGCCATGCTGAACGATGCCTGCAAATACCCTGGCTCAACGAGGTCTTCAATGGATGGCAAAAGCTTTATGCGGCTCCATTCTTCGGAATCACGAGCGACGGTAGCAAGATTCCCAGCCTCTATTCGTTTGCGTGTGAGGGCGCGCCGGTAAGCTCTATGATCCAGTCTGCTCGCATCTGCTGAACCAAACGTCGGAAGAGCAGCGCTCAGTGCTGTGTCACAAGATCGACGCGCATGAATGGAGGGCCTGGGGTAATCCTGAGATCTATGTGAACAAGTTTGGCCTGCGTCTCGACGAGATCGAAACTACAGTCCGGGACGTTGTGCTTGAGGTTATGCGCGCCAGTATGAGCCCGAAAGGTTACAAGAAAGCTCGCGATGTCATGTATGTTAACCACTTTCTGGGGGAGCTTGTGCATGCGCCGCGCATTCTCAACCAATTCAGCTATAACTTCAACTTGTTTGGCACGCCATCCCTGAGCGAGCCGTGGGGATGGAACTTGTATGGACACCATCTGGCGCTCAACTGCCTAGTCCTCGGCGAACAGATGGTTCTTTCGCCGGCTTTCCTGGGTGCGGAACCGAACGAGGTCGACGAGGGTCCTAAGGCTGGCCTCAAGCTGTTTCAGGACGGAACTGATGCGCTCACTACCCAGCGCACTTCGCGTTCAGGCGCGCATTTACGACGACATGGAGGATCCGGCAATGCCGCCGGGACGATTGCACTCCGCGGACGGGGTGCACGGGTAGTAGGCGCCGTTTTTAAAGAGCAACTTGAGGAAGTAGAGTCGGCGGGAATTCCTGCAATTCCGCTAACGGATGGGGCTGCCCTTGGGCCTTCCATCCGAGATTATTTCCCAAAGGGAGCAGATGTTATCTTCGATACGACCGGCGCTTGGGTTTCCGCGGCCGTGAGCGGCATGGCAAACCATGGACGCATCGCCACGACCGCCGCTCCACCTTCCGGGCACATCGATTTCCCACTCCATCCGATGTTTGTGGGCGCGGGCTCCTTGGTCGGAGTTAACTCGATGCTCTGCAACTGGCAAGAAGTTGCCATGATCTTAGGTCGCGTCGCCGAGGCGCTTGGTAGTGGAAAATTGGCCGCACCCCGAGTTCGCGGCGAGTACCCAATAGAAGCCGCTATTAATGCTTACCATGCCGTCAATCAAGGGGCCGGAAAGTCCGTAATTTTGTTTCCCTAGTTTTTCTTTCTGACTTCCACAAAATGAATATATACGGACTCGTGCACGGACCATACCTCGGCCCACCGCTGGCTTCGTTAATACTGGCCGGATTAGCTATCATGAAAGTCGGCTTGTGAACGGTAATTTTCGTGAGATGCGCGGCTAGCCCTCGACCCCAGCCATTTTGCGGAGGCGATCATTCGCGAAATACTGACCATGCCCGTCTTGGATGGCTTGCAGAACGAGACCCGCTACGAATTCGGGGCTATCACCATCGGTGTAGTTGGTAGCCGGCCCGCCGCCGGCTGGATTGCCCATCCTGTTTCTGCCAAAGTTGGTCGCCGTGACCACTGGGTAGACTTCACTGACGATGATGTGATCTTTTGCCAACTCGAGTCGTGCGGTGAGACTGAACCCAAGTAGAGCGCGCTTCGAAGCGGAGTAAACGCTGTATTGCGGAAGGATCCCAAACGCAGTACCCGAATTGATGTTTACGATGCTTCCTCCTCCTTGGGCTCGCATCACGGGAATCACGGCCTGCATTGCGACAATCGGGCCCAAGACATTGAGATGGAATATCTCATCAAACAGTGTGGGCTCTATTTCTTCGATCCCGGCTGCGTAGCTGCGCCCCGCGTTGTTGACGAGGCCGTCGATGCGGCCGTAGTGCTGGTGCACCGTTCGAACGGCTTCCCGCACACGATCGAACTTCGTCAGGTCGACGGTGACGGGCAAGCTGCCGGGAAGCTGCTGAGAAAGTTCCTGGAGCGCGCTACCGGTGCGTGCCAACAGGGCGACCTTCGCGCCTGCACCCGACAGAGCGATTGCGGTCGATCTCCCTATCCCCGACGAAGCGCCCGTAACAATAACCACGTGATCTTTGATTTGCATGTTGATATTGATAAGGTAACGAAAAGTAACCCCTGGTGAAAGTAGCTCGAACCGCTGAGCGCACGGGTTTGCGAGGATGAACTCTCGGGATGAAAACGCGGCTTGTGCGCGCTTGGGAGGATTCGGCCCGCGGCAATTCACAATTCCTGCCCGGCCGGAAAATCGGGGTTTCCGCCTGTATGGTCGCCATGGGTGTGTGTATTGATGATGGTAGTTACAGGTTTATTCGTAATGCTCCTGATTTTTTCGACCAGAAGAGACCCTCAGCCGGGATTCTTTGTGCCCACCACGACGACGCCATGGTTTTCGGCGATGAAAACCGAAGCATTTGGCCTCCTTCTTGGATGTTAAAATTGTCCTTGATCTTCTTAACGTTGATCACTTTCGACCCTTGCTCATCGAGAAATGGAGGCGGCTGGAATGCGGAAACGGATACCGCAAGGGCCGTAATGGTGGTCCAATAAGCGAAAGCCGTGGTGCTTCTCATGGCGAAGCCCCTTCTATTGAAACCGGCGTGGTCCGGCGGAAGCAGACTCAAGAGTTGAGTCGGTCACACTCGCAGGACGCTTCGTTTCTGAAAGCGGCAGATCGACAGTAACCTGCAGTCCCGGCTGAACATTTTCAATGCGCAATAAGCCACCGTGTGTGCGGATGGCGCGTTTCGCGATCGCCAGCCCCAAGCCAACACCGCCAGTGGAGTTGTCTCTGGAATCGTCTACGCGGAGGAAGGGTTGTCCTAACTTGTCGACAAACGCCTCCGGCACCCCAACGCCGTAATCGCGCGTGGCGACACGCGCAGTTGTTCCGCTCGTGACCACGTTAACGTCAATATGCGAGTCCACGGGAGCGTAACGAATGGCATTGCGGACGATGTTCTCAAAGGCGCGCTTCAATAACTCCCGGTCGCCCGTAACATTCGCATTTACTGGCGCGTCGACCAACAGGCGGCATTGACGCGCGTCCGCCTCAATACGGTTATCGGCAGCAACTTCCCGAAGCAGATCCGTGAGCG
>Ga0068871_100002355_pt1 | contig 12882 bp, 10 predicted proteins | sample KBSMisM72_FD_72750 | JGI IMG/M metagenome (GOLD analysis project Ga0068871, IMG submission 72750) | Miscanthus rhizosphere microbial communities from Kellogg Biological Station, Michigan, USA - KBS Miscanthus M7-2 | ecosystem: Host-associated > Plants > Roots > Rhizosphere > Soil ... | reverse complement strand
GTCATCTATCATCTTATAATATTTCTTACCAAAAACACCGTCATCTCCGGCATATCGAAATATCCATCCAAATTGTTTACCTGTTACTTCTACCTGCATTGCATTTTGCGGAGCTTCACCTGTAAATGAAAACCAGTTACGCAACCCGATAACTACAAGTATTGTTAAGGCAATTGCAGGCACTACAGTCCAAACAATTTCCATTGTGTTGTTGTGAGGAAAATATAATGCTTTTCTTTTATCGCTTTCCTGGTATCTGTATGCGAACCAAAAGAGCAGTACCTGGGTAATGATAAAAACTATCCCTGTTATAATCAGCGTAACATGCAGCATTTCATCTACTTTTTCGCCCTGCACGCTGGCTGAATCATGTACAAGCAGTGTTTTTCCCACAAGCTCCTCGTTACACCAGTAAACACCTATTAACCCGGCAATAAGAAACAGAAACATTAAAAACCCGTTGATCTTATTATTCTGCCTGAATACCTTTTCTTCTCCTTTAATTACAGCAACGTATTCGCTGGCTTTTGCAATCTGGAAGATTACAAGGAAAACCAAAACAATTACTGCGATAATAAATAAAGCTGTCATGATTCTATCTTAATTTTTCCTTTTTAAAATATATTAAGTGTGATGTATAATACTTTCTTTAAGGAAAGGATTATACTTTGGTAGCATCGGCTTTTTGGCCAATGCTTTCGGTACATAAAATATCATCAATCCTAAAAATAATGCTGCAATACCAAAATCAAGCCATGAAAGATTTCCATCTTCCTTTCTTACACTTCCCATTACCATCTGGTAAAAATCAATCCAATGTCCAAATAAAATAAGCACTGCCATAAACGTCATGAAAGTATAATTACGTTTAGGAGCTTTTTTCATGAGAAGTAATATAGGACAAACAAAGTTGATGATAAGATTTAAGAAAAATATCCCTTTGTAAGGACCCTGAACGCGGTGTTTGAAATAAATGGTTTCTTCAGGAATATTGCCATACCAGATCAACATGTACTGTGCAAACCACAAATATGTCCAGAATATTGAAAAGGCAAAAAGATAGATACCAAGATTATGCAAGTGTTCTTCATTGGTGTATTCAAGATAACCTTTATTCTTAAGATATATTACCCACAATGTAATTAATGCAATCCCCGAAACAAATGTGCTTGCAAATGTGTACCAGCTATACATAGTAGAATACCAATGTGCATCAAGGCTCATCAGCCACAACCATGGTAATGTAGATCCAACTGTAAGACCAAACCATACGATGAACAGTGAAGCTGTTACTGTATTTCTCCAGATAAAGCTCTTTCCTGTTTCTTCATCCATTGGTCCGTTATCAGATTCACTGCTTATGCTACGGATACGCATTCCAAGAATTACCCATAAACCGAGTGTAAGGATCGTCCAGATAAAAAAGAAAGTAGGATTTAAAAAGCCAAGTTTTCCTTTTAGTATATGGTCATTTTTTGCATCAGGGCTTAGCCAGTAATAAATATCTGCATTACGATCAATCAAAACCACATATACTAAAATGAGAAAAGTAATAGATCCAAAAATGATCACCATAGTAGAAAGTGCTTCAGGCACACGACGCAAAACTGTGTACCAGCTTGCCATTGATAATGTGCTTGCGCAAATAAAGAACATACACGCATTGCAGATCATGGTAAAGAACATGCTGTTGTACAGTAATGTTCCCCAGAAAATCGCCCTTTCATGATCATCGCTGCTTATACCTTTTGTCAATAAACCAATGATAAATGCAATTGCTCCGATTGCGATCAAAGCAAATGACCAGGTTTTTGTTTTTGCAGGTGTCTCAAAGTGTTCTCTTATCGATGTGGCTACCATTGTAATTATTTTATCACTAAAATTTTTAAACTCTATTTTGCCGCTTTTGTACTGTCATTTGCAGCAGGTGTGCCTGAGCTTGTTTTAGTACTATCAGTTGTTGATGCAGTTGTACCGCCCTTTGCTTTTGCCTGCTCTGCTTTTATGTAATGTATAACCATCCAGCGTTGAGTGCGGTTCAATTGAGATGCATAGCTGCCCATTAAATTTTTGCCATAAGTAACGGAATAAAACATTTGTCCCTCGGGCATACTTTCATATTTTGCATCACCAACAAGTGTGGCCGGCTTTGCAGGAAAAGGTCCTTCTCCTCCTTTATATAAGGGACCGTTGCCGTCTAATTTAGGGCCATGGCAAATGGCGCAATTAATAAGATATAATCTTTCAGCTTCTACCATTTCTGCATTATTCAAAAGTGGCAAAGGATTTACAACCTGTTTTGATGCGATATAATTTGTGGTATCTCCGGGTGCATCTTTTGTATATGGGAATGGCAACTCCTCTCCTCTTGCTATAGTACCATTAACAGGTAAGGCATCGTAAAAAATTCTGTCGTCGGTATGATTAGAATCGTCAGTAAACTGGGTAGAATCAAGTACAGCAAAAGTTTCAATTGCACGGCTATAAGCCATATCCGGCATATATACTGCGCCTGGTGTGCGCTTTACATTATTGCAAGCACCGGCCGATATTACTATAAATGCTATGACTAATATCTTCTTCATTGTATTGATTGTATAGACTAATTCTATTCTTTAAGCAACTTCTATTGATGTATCTCTTAACAATTGTTGTTCCCTGTCATAAGTGCCGAGCCACCATCTTGGTTCTGCATATTGCACACTTATTTCTGTTGCACCTGAATTGGTCAAAAAACCTTTTAATTCATCAATATTTGTTTTGGCTGTCGTTTCGATTACCATAACAAATGTATCATCTGTTGCACGAGGATGAAAATGATGTTTCTTCAGAAAAGGTGCTAACTGACACAAGTAACAAAATGTAATGGTCATACCTACTGCAGAAAATAAAACTGTTGTTTCAAATATGATAGGTATCCACGCAGGCAAAGCAAAATGGGGCTTGCCACCAATGTTCAAAGGCCAGTCGCTTGTAAATATCCATGATATAAAACCCAGCGCGGTTGCAGTACCCGATATTCCGTAGATAAATCCTGCCGTATGTAAACTTGTTTCTCTCAATCCTAATGCATGATCCAAGCCGTGTACTGCATAGGGTGTGTAAACATCGTGTATCTTATATCCCGCAGCTCTTACTTTTTTCACCGCGGGAAATAAAACATCTTCTTCTTTGAAACAACCTACGACAAATGTTTTTTTTGCCATACATCTATCTCCGCTTCAGACGGAAAATTTTAGTGAACAATATTTTTATTACACTTCTTATTTCAAATTAATGAGCAAACTCATGCGCAAATTCTTCTGCCGGCTGCACTTCAATATTTCCAACCTTTTCTTTATAGCTTTCTCCGCTTGTTTTAAGCACATGCTTGATTTCCGCAATTGCAATAACCGGAAAATATTTTGAGAATAAGAAGAAACACGTAAAGAACAAACCCATGGTTCCAAGGAAAAATCCTATCTCAAAAATTGAGGCGGCATAATATGTGGTCCAGCTACTTGGTAAATAATCACGATAAAGTGATGTAACAATAATTACGAAACGCTCGAACCACATCCCGATATTCACCACAATACTCATAAAAAATGTAACCGAGACATTCCTTCTCAAACTTCTGAACCAGAAAATCTGCGGGCTCAACACGTTGCAGGTCATCATCCCATAATATGCCCAGCCATAAGGACTAAACAAATTTGCACGGCTGTACCAGAAAGCATAAGCTTCGTATTTATTCTGGCTGTACCATGCCATGAATAATTCTGTTAAGTAAGCGCATCCAACAATTGAACCTGTTAATACTATCACTTTGTTCATTGCTTCAATGTGGCCAAGAGTGATGTAGGCTTCCAATCCGTAAACTTTACGCAATACAAGCATTAATGTTTGCACCATTGCAAATCCTGAGAAGATTGCTCCTGCAACAAAGTATGGCGGGAATATCGTTGTATGCCAACCGGGGATAACGGATGTTGCGAAGTCGAAGGATACTATTGTATGCACAGACAATACAAGTGGGGTAGCTAACCCTGCCAGCACCAATGATAAAGCTTCGTGTCTCTGCCAGTGTTTCGTTGACCCCGACCAGCCAAATGAAGCGATACCATAAAAGAATTTACGCAGTTTAGTTTTAGCTCTGTCACGAACCGTTCCAAAATCAGGTAGCAAACCTGCATACCAAAACAACAATGAAACGGTGAAATATGTTGAGATCGCAAACACGTCCCATAACAAGGGTGAATCAAAACTTGGCCAAACAGGCCCTCTTGTATTTGGATACGGCAGCACAAAGAATGCCATCCATACACGACCCATGTGCCAAATTGGAAATTGTCCTGCACACATCACCGCAAAGATTGTCATTGCTTCCGCGGCGCGGTTTACACCCGTTCTCCAACCCTGGCGGAACAACAATAAGATCGCAGAAATCAACGTACCCGCATGACCAATACCTACCCACCAAACAAAGTTGGTAATGTCCCAACCCCAACCTACTGTTTTATTCAGGTTCCATTGCCCCACACCATATATCACTTCGTCTGTTACACTATAGATACCAAACAACAGCAACGCTACCGCAATAAAAAATCCTACATACCAAAGCCTGCCTGGTTTTGCCTCTATCGGTCTGCAAATATCTTCTGTAACCTGGTGATAATCTTTTTCGCCATACACCAAAGGTTCTCTTAATTGTGATTCGTATCTGATATGCATTCGATATGATTTAGAATCAGTGTTTCGCTGATTTAAAATTGAAATATTTTGTTTGTCAACTTTTAGTTCTTTGTCCGCGTCTGTTGTGTCACTCACTTGTACGTTCCGAACTATATTCTGCAGTTGAAGAGTGCGACGCAACCGGTGTTCAATCAAGGAGCTAATGCCGGGCGCATAAAAATTCAAAACTTATTAGCTCAGCTTCCCTTCTTCCTCCATCGTTGCTATTTCATCTGTGTTGCGCACTTTAGCGAGATAGCTAACGTTAGGCAAAGTGTGCAATTGCTCGATCACGTAGAACTGCCTTTTTTGGTTTTCAACCCGGGTTTGTGCAACCACGCTTTTACTGTCGTTGATGTTTCCAAAAACTATTGCATCAGTTGGACATGCTTGCTGGCAAGCAGTCTTTATATCCCATTCGTTATTTTCACCACTTTTTAAAGGACGACTTTCTTTTTTCGCTCTCAATTTGCCTTCCTGCAAACGTTGAACGCAGAATGTACATTTTTCCATCACACCGCGGCTGCGAACCGTAACATCAGGATTAAGTACCATTCTTGAAACGTCTTCATTCATCACATGTACTGCAGGATCGAGCACGCCAACAATTGTTTGATCCTGGTTATTGGGAAAACTATCAGCGCCGGTATAATCAGCCCAGTTAAAGCGACGAACTTTATAAGGACAGTTGTTAGCGCAATATCTTGTACCAACGCAACGGTTGTACACCATTTGGTTCAAACCTTCGTTGCTGTGGTTTGTCGCAGAAACAGGACAAACATTTTCGCAAGGTGCATTATCACAATGCTGACAGAGCATCGGCTGGAAAGTGATTTTCGGATTTTCCAGACTGCCGCTATAATATCTGTCTATTCTCAACCAATGCATATCGTGAAAACGTTTCACTTCATGCTTGCCCACGATAGGAACGTTATTTTCTGCAATACATGCTACAACACAAGCGCCACAGCCAACACAGGAATTGAGGTCAATATTCATTCCCCAATGAATGCCTGGTTTATCATAGTAGGGATAAATCGTTCCGTTCTTTGTAAAATTTTCGAGACCTCCCCAAGGCTTTGCTTCTTCTTCACGCTCCTCGCGAATTTGATTGGGGTCTTTTATGAGAGAAGCTAATGATAATTCTTTCAATACTTCTGTACGCACACCTTGCGGCGTATCGTAACTTCCATGTGTTTGCACTTGCGCTACATCAAATTTGTCATCAGTTTTTTGAACTGAGACATCGGCGACAGAATAGCTTACATTATTATTGACAAAGCTTGCAAAAGGATAAATATTTTTTCCTACACCGTCTGAAGTTCTTCCCAACTCTTTATTGCGACCATAACCGAGTGCAATACCGATTACATTTGGATGAGTGCCCGGTGCAATTAAAAATGGTAATGAAACTGTTTTTCCATTCGCACTAACGGTAAGCACTCTTTTAGCAGGACGAACTTCATATTCATCTGCCTCGGTGCTGATCAGCAAATCAATCCCAAGCAATGATTTTGCCATTGAAGGAGAAATGATAACATAATTGTCCCATGTGGCTCTTGTAACCGGATCAGGTAATTCCTGCAGCCATGGATTAGATGCACCATGTCCGTTGCCAACTCCAACTTTTTGATATAATACTAATTCAATATTGCCACCTTTTTTTGCACTACCGAGTGCACCAACAGCATTTGCAACGGGAGCATTGTTGAATGTTGCTGCTCTTCCTGCAACAGGTGTAGCAACCTGTTTATTTGTTGTATCTGTTGATGAGGTTGTTGTTTGTGCAACGATTGTATTAGCAGCAGTACCACCCGGATTAATTACACCTTCCTGTAAAGTTTTATCCCAGGCTGCTTCATTCCCCAACTTACTTATCCAATATGTTTTTACAAGATCAAGATAGGTTGTAGTTGCGCCGCTCCATTTCAGTAAACTATCCTGCCATTGTCTTGTTTTGAACAATGGATGAATAGTTGGTTGCATTAAAGAGAAGTAACCGGATTTTGGCTCTGCATCTCCCCAGCTTTCAAGATAATGACTGTTTGGAACAACATATTTACAAAGCAAAGTGGTTTCATCACGTATTGGACTGAATGAAACAGATACCTTTACTTTCTTTAAAGCATTTTTGAATTTTTCTGCATCATACCATGTATATGCAGGGTTTGCTTCATGAATAAGTATTGCACCGATGCTGCCTGCATTCATATCATCAACAAGCTTTGCAAAATCTGCATCAACGCCTGATTTTGAATTATTGAGTACAGACCAATCGATGGTGTTTCCGTTTGCCTGCAAAGCTTCATTGATCGCGTTCACAGCGATCTGAACATTTGTATCGTTGCTTCCGCAAACAACCAATGCAGCACCTTTATTTGCAGAAAGTGTTTTTGCTGTTTTTTCAATCCCGGCTTTTAACGCAGCGTCAGAAATTCCTGTTGCGCCTTGCCCGTTAATTGCATTCAGCAATGCTGCAACAATAGCACCTGTCTCAGATGGTCGATGTAAATATCTTTCATCAGCATTTGCACCTGTAACAGTTGAAACCGTTTCAAAGTGAATGTGTTTACTCATCGAAGGATTTTTCTCATCGATCTTCCTTCCTTTTGAATACTGTTTTGCAAATTCAACAGGACTCAACCATGTAGCAAGAAAATCTGCGCCTATGCTTACAATTACTTTTGCTTTATCAAACCGATAAGAAGGGATTGCTCTCCTGCCGTGTGTCGCTTCGTTTGCCTGTAATAATCCGCTGTAAGAAATGGGATCATACATTACATGACGGCTCCCCGGATATTTCGCAAGAAACTGGTTGATGACTTGCAATGTTGTCGGAGAATTTACTGTAGTTGTAAGCAAAACAACAGGAGCGCCTCCTAAACCGGCTAATGCATTTGATACTCCTTTATCTATTGCTTCAAGTGTAACTTCTTTTCCATCAATTGTAGGAAAACGCAAACGTGCAGCATCATATAGATCGAGAACAGAAGCCTGCACTTTTGCTGATGTGCCGCCTTGTGTAATTGGAGATAATTCATTGCCTTCAATTTTGATAGGACGCCCATCCCTCACTTTCGCTAAAACGCTTATTGCTTCTCCATCCTGAACAAAAGTGGTGGCATACCAATAGGCAACACCCGGCACAATATCTTCCGGCTTATTTGCAAACGGTATTGCTTTCTTCACAGGTATTTCACAGCTTGCAGCTATTGCAGCAGCAGCCGTGCTAAATCCTAAATATTTTAAGAAATCTCTTCGCGGAGCAATTGCCTCCATAAAACCTTTGTCATCGGCTTCAAAAGGGAGTTCTTCACGAAACTCATTTTTGGAGGATTGCTGATATGCTTCAGATTGATTCAGCTCACCAAAACTTTGCCAGTACTTTTTATTGCTCATACTTAGTTTAGTTGATTCATTGCTGGTATAAAACCAACTTCATCTTTTATTTTCAATCAAACAAAAAGAATATCGTTTTAATAAAGCTCTGTTTTAATAGTGGCATCTCTGACAGTCTGTGCCGCCCATTTTTTCTTCTGTAAGTTTAGTTGTATCGATGATGCCCTTTTTCAAATCATCATGATACTTTTCATATATGCTGTAAAATCCGTTATCCTTAAACTTCACTTGTGTTTCACGATGACAGTTGATGCACCATCCCATACTGAGGTCAGCAAATTGGTGTACTTCATCCATCTTTTGAATTTCACCATGACATGTTTGACATTGAACTTTACCTACTGAAACATGCTGTGAGTGATTAAAATAAACATGATCAGGCAAATTATGAATGCGCACCCACTCAATTGGTTTTGCTTTTGAGGGATCCCATGGTTTGCCAGGCTCGAATGCTGCATATTTATACAACTTTTGAATTTCATGTGTACCGTTTACTTCATCGCCATTAGCATCATACACCGGGGCGCCTTTGTATTCATTAATTGCCATGTGACAATTCATACAAATATTGACTGAAGGAATATTTGCTTGTTTACCATCTTGTGTATTTCCATGGCAATACAAACAACTTATCTGGTTAACTCCCGCATGTACTTTATGAGAATAAAATACCGGTTGCTCAGGTTCATAGTTTTGATTGCGTCCTAAATTAATTGCACCGAGTGTTACGTAGTAGCCACCTACAAGAAACAGAACCAGAGCGGCAAACATAAGATAAACTTTATTTCTCCAGAACGGCACCGGCTCATGCGCAGGAATTCCTTCTTTATCATCTGCCATCTTTCTTAAGTTGGCATTTACTTGCAACAAAACAAATGCAACTATTGCAAGAATAAGTGTAAGGATGCCATAAAGGAGTGCGTTGTTACTGCTTGTTGCAGGAGCACCCGTTGGACCTTGCGGGGTAGGAGGTGCTGGCGGTTTATAGTTTTTTATATATTCTATAATAGCGTTGATATCGTTATCACTTAACGAACCCTCGAAAACATTCATCGGGGTTTTGTTGTATTGATTGTAAAGATTTACAGCATAAGAATAACCACTTGCAATAACTTTTTGATTATTCTTTATCCATGCATGCAACATCTTGTCATCGTTCCATCTTTCTGCAGCGCCTGCTAATGCCGGTCCTGTTAATTGCTTGTCCATTGCATGACATGAAGCGCAGTTCTGTTGAAAGAGTTGTTTACCATCCTGCGAAAATGATTGATTACTGAAAAGCAGTAAAAAAGTGAAGGTGGTGATTATACTTAGTTTTCGTGTGCAACTTAGGTTGGTCATATTCACAATGCTGTTGTGTATGTGTGGATAAATATGCCTGAATCGGCGCAAAAGTATGACAGGAATTTGACAAAACACCAACGAAAAAAAAATTTTTTTATGTAATGATTTCATGCACAGTTTATTTGATAATCTTATAAAATTAATTTGAGACAAGAGGGCAATAATTATTTTACTGAACATTCAATAAACAATAAATAGTTTGTGCCAAACAAAGTTTTGGGCAGTTTTGTAAAAAAATTACAAAGAAAAAAAGTGAGAAATAAAAAACACAGATTAGCCGTCTTTGCATCAGGCGCAGGAAGCAATGCAAAGAAAATCATTGAATACTTTGGTAAATCAAATGCGGTTGAAGTAGCATTAATAGTTTGCAACAAACCCGATGCAGGTGTGTTAGTAATTGCTGAGATCAGCAACATTCCATATATATTAATAGATAAAGAAAGATTTTTTCGCGGCGATCATTATTTAGATGAGTTAAAAAAAGAAGAGATTGATTTTATAATACTCGCCGGCTTTCTGTGGAAATTGCCTTCAGAACTTATAAAAGCATACCCGAATAAAATCATCAATATTCATCCTGCGCTTTTACCAAAATACGGCGGCAAAGGAATGTACGGTCAGTTTGTTCATGAAACTGTGATAAAAGCAGAAGAAAAAGAGAGCGGCATCACTATTCATTTCGTGGATGAGCTTTATGATCATGGCAAACATATTTTACAGGTAACTTGTCCTGTTTTGCCGGGTGATACACCGGAAATGCTTGCGAAAAGAATTCATCAACTCGAATATGAATATTATCCGAAAGTGATTGAAGAAGTTATAATGAATGAAAATGTATCTGCGGAGAATGATCGATAGAAACTGCTCGATACATTTTGAAAGCAGAAGAAAATGAGCATGTATAAATTTGAATCCTGCAGCCCTATTGATGGTTCTACTACGGTCACCATAGTTTGGAACCATGAACTGAGCGTAGCAACAGGCGATGCCACATGCACTAAAGCTTGTAACAAAAAAATATTTTATTCTTTTACTGTAAAATGACTTTACAAAATATCATTCTCTTTCTCATAAAAGAATTTTATTATATTTTTGCAGCGTGTTGTAAGAGTTAGAGGAACTGCATCGTGTGTTTGTGACCAGACCAACCGAAAAATCAAAAACACTATGATGGAGAAAACTGCAAAACCTATATTCGCGAAGGACTGGGAAGGAAAAATGTTTCAGCAATTAAGGCAGGAAGTGAATGACACCGTGAAAAAGTTGGAGCCTGAACGAAAAACATCAATAACATTTAAAGCAATTTTGTTTCCCTGTCTGTATTTTTTATCCTACGCTGCTGCATTACTGTGGGGGGAAAATTCTTTTGTTCTATACACCTGTTATTTCTTAATGGGCTGTCTGCTTGTGATAAATTTTCTCAATCTTATTCATGAAGCTGTGCATGGCACACTTTTTAAAAACAAAAGAATAAACAACTGGTACGTTCATTTTTTTGATCTGATGGGTGCAAACAGTCATATCTGGAAGATACGTCATATTCGTTTGCATCATAATTATCCAAACGTAATGGGCTGGGATAGCGATTTTGAACAAAGCGAAATGGCACGTGTGTTTCCCCACGGGCATTACTCAAAGATGCACAAGTACCAGCATATTTATTTGCCATTTCTTTACCCGTTTTTTCTTTTTAACTGGTTGCTTATTCGCGACTTCAAAGATTTCTTCAACAAGAAAAAACTTGTTTGGAAAATAACAACCATTCCAACCATTGAGTACATAAAACTTTTTTTGTTCAAAGGTTTGTTTCTCTTTTACACGCTTGTTCTGCCAATACTTGTGCTGCATATAAGTTTTGCAGAAACATTCACTGCATTCTTAATTATGGTATTCACCGCAAGTTTTATTTCGTTAATCGTTCTGTTAACGCCGCATGCAAGTGTGGAAAGTGAATTTCCTTTGCCTGATGAAAAATTCAGGATGCCCTCTTCATGGCTGGTGCACCAGCTAAGTTGCACAAACGATATAAAGGAAGACAACTGGTTCACACGTTTCTTCATGGGTTGTTTCAATTATCATATTGCGCATCATCTTTTTCCTTCTGTGCATCATGTTTATTATCCTGAAGTAACACAGGTGATAGAAAAATTTGCAGCAAAAAATAATTTGCCTTACCGGAAATATCCAATGATCACTTCACTGAAAAATCATTACAAACTTTTAAAGGCAAACGCTTTTCATGAAAATATTTTTGAAGAAACGATGTGAGGAGTTTGTAAATTTTTATGAGCCAAACAAAGAATAAGTATTGAACTTCCGTTGCGTCGCACTCTTGTACCGAAAGTTCTTTACTCGACAAATTAAACCACATAGAAAAATATAGGAACACAAAGAAAACTATGTGAACTATGCGTCTATGTTTCTATGTGGTTCAAAATTCTCCTTAAACTTTATTCACCATTTTTCTTCATCACTGAAATTGGAATTCTGCTGACGAAATTGTTCACGGGTTTTTATTTTCTGCACCTGGCGTTCAATGATCATTTCAGCAATAAGCATTCCTGCATTTGATGACGAAGAAACAAGTGTTGATTTTAATTTCTTTTCACTTACATCAAGACGATATAAAACGTGAATGAGTTTTTCAAAATCATGATTGATTAAATCATTGATATAGGCTGCAAGTTTTTCTTTAAAAACAGTGAGTGAAGTTTGTGTTGATAAATCTTCAGATATTATTTGAATAATTTCCTGTTGAACTTGTTCATCGCTCATAAACTACTGCTTACTGCATATTGCTGAACAGGAATTTTTACTAATTTCTTCAAGAGTACAATTTGTCCCAAATGATAATGCGCATGCTCCGCAACGCCGTGAAGTGCTTTGTAATGAGTAGAATGCTCTGTTATCGTGAGTTCTGATAATTTTTCTTCAGGAATTTTTTTTACAGCCTCCGCAAGATCGTGTGCGGATTGAAAGCAACGCTGTATAAGACGTTTCCAGTCATCTTCATTTTTTATAGGCGGAAGATCGAATCCGTTTTTTTCATTGATAGCAGGACTAATTCCCTGTAATCTTTTTAGCACTACTTCATTATAAAAACGGGTGTGATAAACTAAAGCTGCAATAGTATTATAAGATGCTTTTGTAACTGTAGTAGCTTCTTTATAGTTAATGTCTTTCAAAGTGTCTTTAAAGTTCACGTCGGTCCAGTTGCCTCCTTCAAACACTTCAATTATATGCTGTGCAATAAATTCAGTTATTTTCATAAAGTAATTTTAATAATATTTTTCAATAACACCTAATCCGAACAACGCAAAATCATATTTCACCGGATCAAGTGGGTCTAAAGTTCTTAAGCAATCAGTTAATTTCAAAGCGCTCTGCCAATCTACTTGTTTCCTTTGTAATAAACCAAAACGTTTT
>Ga0068871_100002351_pt1 | contig 12893 bp, 12 predicted proteins | sample KBSMisM72_FD_72750 | JGI IMG/M metagenome (GOLD analysis project Ga0068871, IMG submission 72750) | Miscanthus rhizosphere microbial communities from Kellogg Biological Station, Michigan, USA - KBS Miscanthus M7-2 | ecosystem: Host-associated > Plants > Roots > Rhizosphere > Soil ... | reverse complement strand
GCTGGCGCGAGCTTGAGGCCGGAGCGCGTTTGTACCTCGGCGATGAACCACTCGAGGCCGCGCGTATCGATCGTGTACTTGAGCCGCGCGTGCTTGCGGTTGCTGCGATCGCCGAAGTCCCGCTGAGTGGTGACGATGGCCTCGGCCACCGACAGCAGCTGATCGGGCGTAACGAAACCGATCACATCACCCAAGCGCGCATAGGTGGCCGGCTCGCCGTGGGTGGTGCCCAGTCCTCCGCCAGCGCACACGTTGAATCCCTGCAGCGCGCCTTGCTCGATGATCGCGATGAACCCCATGTCCTGGGAGAAGACGTCGATATCGTTGCTGGGCGGGATCGCGATCCCGCACTTGAACTTGCGCGGCAGGTAGTTGCGGCCGAGGATCGGCTCCTCTTCCGGCTCTGCTCCCGGAGTGTCCGCCAGGCGCTCACCGTCCAGCCAGATTTCATGATAGGCGCGCGTGCGCGGCAGCAGATGCTCGGACAGCCGGCGCGCCCACTGTTGCACCTCGGCATGGGCGGGAGACTCGACGACCAGGGTGCTCGCCATGACGTTGCGGTTGACATCCCCGCAGGCCGCGATGGTATCGATGAGCGACTGGTTGATGGCCGCAATGGTGCTCTTGAGATCGCGCTTGACGATGCCGTGCATCTGGAAGGCCTGGCGCGTCGTAAGTCGCAGCGAGCCGTTGGCGTAACGGCGTGCGATCGCATCGAGCGCCAGCCACTGCTGCGGGCTGCACACGCCGCCCGGCAAGCGCGTGCGGATCATAAAACTGTAGGCCGGTTCGAGTTTCTGAAGCCTGCGCTCCTCGCGCAGGTCGCGATCGTCCTGCTGATAGCTCCCATGGAGTTTGATCAGCTGTGCGTCATCCTCGCGCAGCGCCCCGGTGACCGGGTCAGCCAGGCTCTCGAGCAGCGTGCCGCGCAGCCCGCGGCTGGCGGCCTTGATCTTCTCGACGGTTGAGAGCTCGGCCATCAGTACACATCCCGCACGTACCGGCGCTCGCTCATCAGGCCGTTGAGATAGGCCGAGGCGTTCTCGGGGCTGCGCCCACCGTGCTTCGCCACCACCTCGAGCAGCGCGGCGTGCACGTCGGGGGCCATGTTCGCGGCGTCCCCGCATACGTACAGGTAGGCTCCCGACTCGAGCCAGTGGAACAGCTGCGCGCCCTGCTCGAGCAGGCGCTGCTGAACGTAAATGCGCTCGGCCTGGTCGCGCGAGAACGCCACATCCAGCCGGTGCAGCGCGCCGTGCTTGAGCGCGCTTTGCCACTCGGTCTGGTACAAGAAGTCGCGATCCATACGCCGCGCGCCAAAGAATAACCAGTTGCGCCCGCTGGCCTCCGTGGCCGCGCGCTCCTGCAGGAAGCCGCGGAACGGCGCCACGCCGGTCCCGGGCCCGATCATGATCACATCGCGCGAGTGATCCGCTGGCAGCCTGAAGCGCTTGTTGCGCTCGATGTAGACCTGCAACCGGCTCTCGGCGTGGCGCGTGGCCAGGAAGCGCGAGGCCGAGCCAAAGCGCTGCTCGCCATGGGTCGTATGCTCGAGCGCTGCGACCGTCAGGTGCACTTCGTCCCCGACGCTGGCGCGGCTGGAAGCGATCGAATACAGGCGCGGTGTCAGGGCCCTGAGCGAGGCCACCAGTTCAGCGGCGCTCCATTGTGCAGGCAGGTGCTTTTGCAGGTCCGCGACCTGCCAGTGCTGCGGCACCGCGAGCGGCGCCTGCTCCGCGCCGCCGAGTGCGCGCGCGCGATGCGCGTCGATAAACGGGCGCGTCAGGCGTGTCAGCTCGCGCTCGGAGCGCAGCCAGCTGTGCAAGGGCAGTTCACGGCCCTCGAACTGCACCGGGACGTGGCCGTCGAGAGCTGTCAGTTCGAGCACGCGCTCGACTAATTCCGGCGGATTCTCGTGAATGATGCCGAGTGCATCTCCCGGGTGATAGTCGAGTCGCCCCGCGGGCAGGGCCAGCTCCAGGTGGTGGACCGCGCGCAGGCTCCCGCGACCGGTGATCACCTGATTGGCGATCAATTCCACTTCTAGCGGATGCTCGCGGGTGGGATCGCTCGAAACCGCGACCAGCGGTGTGGTCACCCGGACGCGAGCACCGCCGGCAGTGGCGCTTAGTTCCGAGCCCGCGGCCAGCGCGGCCTGATTCACCCAGGCCGCGGCGCTGCGCTCATAGTCCACGTCACAATCGACGCGCGCGCTCAGGCGCCGCGCACCGAGCGCCGCAAAGCGCTCATCGATCAGGCGCCCGGCCTCGCAATACTTCGGGTAGCTCGAATCGCCCAGCGCCAGCACCGCGAAAGCCAGCTTGTCGAGCTTGGGCGCGCGGCGGCTGTGGATGAAATCAACGAACGCGCGCGCCTCATCCGGCGGATCGCCGTCCCCGTGCGTACTCATTACCACGAACAGCAGGGTCTCCGAAGCGAGCTCTCGCGGATTGAAATCCAGCGCACTTTGTACGCGCACCGGCAGGCCCGCACGCTCGATGGAGTGGCCGAGCTGCTCGGCCAGGCGGCGGCCATGACCGGTCTGGGAGCCATAGAGCACCGTGGCACGCGCCGCGGACTCAATACCCTCATGCAACAGCGCGTCGCTCTGCGCCTCGCCGCCGGCCAGCCGCGTGCGCTCCTGCGCTAAGGCTGCGGTGTAGCCGGAAATCCAGTTCAGCGCCGCGGCATCCAGCCCGGAGGTGAGATTCTCCAGCTGTCCGCGCCACTCGGCGTCCGGCAATTGCGTTTGTCGCAGGGCATTGAGCATGGATCGAGCGTACGCACTAGGCCTACGGACATGGAAGCCAACGACGGCTATCTCGTTATGCCTTAAGGGTTATATTCCGGTCATATTGGCACTCGTACGCGGTATGTACGCGCGGGGTGTATTGATGGCCAGTTGGCGCGCGAACGCTGCTTTTTAGCCTGTTTCACGCATCCCAAAGGCAGCCAGATTGCAGCGTCTCGCGTAGAACGCCCGAACGCACGTGGCATCGTCAGATTTACTGATGTGTCCTTCAAGCAATACGTTTGTTGATGCCACGGCTCATCCGCAAAATTTCTCCCACGGCGAAAGCGCAGCGCATGAGGAAAGTAGGCATGCGGCGCCCTGAGCCCGGAACTGCTTTGCCATTCAGCCAAGGAGAAATTTATGAACGCGACACGGACCCTGGGATTGCTGGCCGCGATCCTGGTGACGGCGGCCCAAGCCACGGTGCTGGCGGTGGATACCCGAGCGGCCACTCAGGAAGAGTCAGCTCCCGTGCATTTCGATGCTGCTAACAAGGATCCCGGCAATGCCGAAGCAGAGCTGGCCTACAGCTTCTCGCGCGGCCTGATCGGCGGCTGAGGCAGATGATCCTGCACCCTCAGCCACTCAGGCGCCTGCTGGGCGCGGTGTTGACCGCGCACGCTCACGCGCACTCGGGTCAAATCACCCGCAAATCGCGCGAGTTGCGGTTGCTGCAGCGGCGCCTGGCCGCGGCACGCTTAGGGGTGGGCTGGCCCGACAGGATTCGGCCCTCGATTTACGAGGACCTGCGCTAGGAGCTCTACCGCGCGCTAATCAGCGCGCTGCGGCGCCGTGCTGGCGGTACACCACGCCGCCTTTCATGACGAACTCCACGTGCTCGAACTGGCTCGCATCCTTGCGCGGGTCGGAACTGGTCGCCACCAGGTCGGCATAGCGTCCTGGCAGGATCGCGCCGATCCTGTCGTCCGCGCCGAGCAGGTTCGCGGCATTGCGCGTGGCGGCGATCAGCGCCTGCTCGCTGCTCATGCCATTGGCCACCAGCAGTCCAAACTCCATTGCATGATCGCCTTCGCCGATATCGGTGCCATAAGCAATCTTGACGCCGGATCGCAGCGCTAGTGGCAGATTCTTCTTTGGCAACGGGTCGTAGCGCAGCTCCTTCGCGGCAGTGCCAGGTGCCAGCAGTTCCGGGTGGTCGCGGGCCGTAGCGTAGAACAGATCGTAGACGGTGAGTGTCGGCACCAGGTAGGTCCCCTGCGCCTTCATCAGCGCGAAGGTCTGGGCCGTTGCAAACGATCCATGTTCGATCGAGTCGACGCCGGCGCGCACTGCATTTTCAATCACAGTCGCGGGGTAGACGTGCGCGGCCACCTTCATGCCGAGCGCATGGGCGGTCTGCACGATCGAGAGCATCTCCTCATTGGTCATCAGCTGCCGATTGGGATCATCACCACTGGAGGCCACTCCACCCGAGGGTATGATCTTGATCAGGTTGGCGCCGCGTCGCATGTGATCGCGCACCTTGTAGCGCGCCTGCTCCACCGAGTCGACGATGCCGTTGTCCCATCCAGGATGCGAGAGCTCGGCGTCAAGGCCGTTGCGCATATCGCCGTGTCCGGCCGTGGGACTTAGGGGTTCAAGCGACACCCACAGGCGCGGTCCGGGCACCTTGCCCGCGTCGATCGCATCGCGCAGCGCCACCGTATCCGCGCCGCCGCCCACGTCACGCGCGCTGGTAAACCCTTGCTGCAGCATGGCGGCGGCAAACACGGCGCCGTCAAAGGCCCGATCGATATCGGTGTGGGTCATCCGATCCTCGGTAAAGTTGGTGCGGCTCGGGAGCTTGGCTGAGATATGCACGTGGCAATCGATGAAGCCGGGCATCACAGTCGAGTGGCTCAGATCGATGACTTCCGCCCCGGCGCGATCCACGAAGCCGGCTTCCACCGCTTCGATACGATCGTCGCGGACAATGATGGACACCTGGGCGCGCGCCGGAGATTCGGTGCCATCAATCAGCGCACCGGCGTGGATCACGAGTTCGCGCGCGCTGGCCGCAGAGCCCGCCGACACACCCAGGATAAGGACGAGCTTCAGCGTTCGTGCGAATCTTGTGCCTGTGGGCATTAGCCTTGCATCCTTCTGCGGAGTTTTGTCGATTCTCACCGGCCCGATCGATCGACAACGCGACCGGAGCCTTAAGAGTTCCTACTGGCCGAGCCGCTCGGCGGATATTTCGCTCAGCTCCCCTGTGGCGGTGAGCGATAGCGTGATGGCGATCGGTTGGCAGCATACCTGACAATCCTCTATGTAGGATTGTGGGCCCGCCGAAAGGTCCAGCCGCGCGCTGATCCACTCGGCACAGTAGGGACACTCGATGTCCACGAAGCGCTCGAGCGCATCGCTCCCCGCCTCCCCACCCGGCTCAATCACCGGCTCGAGACCATAGAGCTCGTCGATCTCCTTGGGCGTGGCGGTCATGCGCGATCACCGGCCAGATCGACGGATATCCATTGCAATTTCCGCCCAACCGCCGCGCCTTTCATTCGAGCGCCTCCTCGCAAAGGAACCTCTTTAGGACCACGAGGCCCCAGGTATCGCGCTTGCAGTACTCAAGCAGCGCCTGGCGCAGAACCGCAGCGCGCGCTGGCGTCAGCGTACCGGCGCGCAGCTCCAGGAAGGCCAGCTGCGCCGCTCCTGCTTCCTTGACCTCGCCGAGCCCCTCGTAATCGAGCGACTCTGCAATCGTCGGCAACACGGCCTTGATCGACCAAGAACCCTTCATATCGCGATGGTAGTACGCGGCGCGCGTGACCGGCAGCAGATCCTCCAAGCGGCCGGCGGCGTCCTTGAGTTCAAGGGCCAATGCCGGCACGCGCTCGGCCAGGCCTTCCAGGACGCCACGCTCGAAAGGCGCGTTGTAGGCGAAGAGCGGCCCGCGATCGGGCAGCCCCTGCAGCAGGGCCCGCGCCAGCGCCTCAAAATCGCCGAAGGAGTCGATGGCGAGATACTCGGTGTGCTCAATCTCGCCGGCCGAGCGTTCCACATGGAGCGAGAACTGGAATGGCAGGGGCTGGTAGGGTCGTGTGCCCAGTAGCTCGGGAATCGCAAGTCCGATGGTTTCAAAATCCAGGTAGCCGCGCGGGAAAGTGCATTCGCGTAACTTCGTGGTCGCGCCCGCGTCGAAATACGGCCGGCCGGTCACTGTCGCCTGGTGCACCCGCTGGTGCAGTTCCGAGGTGAGGAGTTCGGCCGGAACCTGCATGAGGTCGAGATGGCCGGCGATGAGCAATGCATCGACCGTTTCCCCGCCATGCGGCAGCAGCTCCACGGGATACTTAGGCAATGGACCCCGCTCCGCCGTGCACCGGGCCATGAACGGGCACTGGAAAGGCCTGGTGCATTGTGCGCCCATGGGCACCTGCGGCCGCGTGGTGCTTGCCATTACCTCCTTAAGGCGCGCAGCAGATTCCGCAATGTCGGGAAGTTGCGCTTCCACCTCGCCCGTGACGTCCACCTCGCGAATCAGCCCCTCATAATTGCCGATACGCCGGAGCACGAATTGCCCGTCCACGTGGGCGAGCAATACGCGCTCGACCGGAACGCGCGCCGCGCGCAACACCAGAGTCTGAAAGCCCACGTCCGCCAGATGCACGGCTTTGACGCTGGTCGAGGACTTCACCTCTATCAGCGTGGCCCTATTGCCCGTACGCCGCAGAATGTCGGCAATCACCGCAAGATCGCCAACGCGGAAGGCTGGTTGATAGAGCACCTGGTCCCCCGGGCGTTGCCAGGCGCGCGCGGTCTCTGCGATGGCCTGCGGCATCCCGCGTTCGCGCGAAATCACTGTCCCGGGCGCGAACTCCTGCACTAGCTGATCGATCCGCCGGCCGTTGACGAAGGCTACGGCGTCGGCCACGGGCAGCTCGAGCGGTTCGTGGAGCTCATTCCACAACCGCTTCGGGCATTGGAGGCCCGAGGTGAATCGGGATTTGGTAAGCCACGGCATCAGGCACTATTCTATGGCCAGTGCGCGCCGCGCGCGCTTTGAGCCCGGCGCGCCATGCTCCACGAGTCTTTAGCAGCGAGCCCTTAAGATGCAGCGCTTTCTACTCATTGCCGGTGCACTGTTGCTGCTTGGCGGGCTGCTCTGGCCATGGCTCAGCCGCCTGCCGCTCGGCAAACTGCCGGGCGACCTTTTGATCGAGCGGCCGGGCCTCAAGGTCTTCGTGCCGCTCACCACCATGCTCATCGTGAGCCTCGCGGTCAGCGCCATCCTGTGGTTACTGCGCCGCTGACTCATCGGCCATCCGAGCAAAGCATCGTCCATGGAATTGCGCACATTCGGCAGCACCCGGCGCCAGGTGGCGGCGATCGGCCAAGGCAGCTGGCAGATCGAGAGCACCCGCAAGGCGGATGCCGTAGCCGCATTGCGCGCGGGGCTGGATCTGGGTCTTTCGCACATCGACACCGCCGAGATGTACGGCGATGGCGCCTCCGAGCAGTACATCGCCGAGGCCATCCGCGGCCGGCGCGCCGAGGTGTTTCTGGTGTCCAAGGTATTGCCGAGCAATGCATCGGCGCGCCGCACGGTGCAGGCCTGCGAGCGGAGCCTCAAGAACCTGGGCACCGATCACCTGGACTGCTACCTGCTGCACTGGCGCGGTGACTTTCCTCTAGAGGAGACCTTGAGCGCGTTTTCGAACCTCAAGCGCGCCGGCAAGATCCGCTCCTGGGGAGTGAGTAACTTTGACGTGGCCGATCTGGAGGAAGCGACCGCGATTGCCGGGGAGCCGGCCTGCAACCAGGTGCTCTATCACATCGCCGAACGGGCCATCGAGCACGAAGTCCTGCCCTGGTGCGCGCTCCACCACACGGCGGTCGTGGCGTACACGCCCTTTGGACGATCCACGGGCATGTACGAGGGCGGGAACGCGGGTGCCCGCCTACTGCAGCAGATCGCCCACGCACATGAGGCCACCCCCCGCCAGGTCGCGCTGCGTTTCCTATTACGCGATCCTAACGTGTTCGTGATACCGAAGGCTGCGCGCCTGGAACACGTATCCGAGAACGCCGGCGCGATGGAGCTTGAACTGACCCAGGTCGAAATCGCAGCGATCGATCAGGCCTTCAAACGCGGAGCGCGCCGCGACCTGCCGATGAACTGATGGCGACTATTGCCGCCAGCGAACCGGCTCGCTAGCGCGCGGCGACCGCCTTCACCGCCGGGCGCGCCGCCACATCCTCCACCAGCGAGACGCCGCGGCCGCGCGGGTCTGACCCCGCGCTGACCCCGCCGGCGTCATCGACGGCGATGACCTGCAAGTCGCCGAATTCCCAGGTGCTCGGTTTCGGGTGATAACCCATCGCGCGAAGTCCGGTGAGCGTATCGGCCGGCAATGCGCAGCAGGGCGAATAGATGATTTCGTCGGGCGGCAGCAGCTGGTGGTGGAAGCGCCCGGCGGCGACGGCCTGCTGCGGGGTCATGTGAAAGTCGTAGACGTTCAGTACGGCCTGGAAGACCGACGTGAAGATCGTCGAGCCTCCCGGAGTTCCTGCAACCAGCGCAACCTTGCCATTCTTGAGGGCGATGGTCGGTGCCATCGAGGAGAGCATGCGCTTGCCGGGAGCGATGGCGTTCGCCGTGCCGCCGACCACGCCGTACATGTTGGGCACGCCCGGCTTGATGCTGAAATCGTCCATCTCGTTGTTGAGCAAGAATCCTGCGCCCTCGACGACCACACCATCCCCGTACCAGTCGTTGAGCGTGTAGGTATTGGCGACCGCGTTGCCGTCGGCGTCGAGGATAGAGAAGTGCGTGGTGTGCATGCCTTCTTGCAGCCCCGGCTTGACGCTATCCACCGGCGAGATCTCGTGCAGCCGCACTTCGGCCGCGCGTTTGGCGATATAAGCCGGGTCGATTAATCGCTCGATCGGCACGTGCACGAAGTCCGGGTCGCCGAGGTACTCGGCGCGGTCCGCGAACACGCGCTTTTCCATCTCCGCGATCAGGTGCACGTACTGCGTCGAATTGTGGGCCAGGCCTGCGAACTGGGCGTTGAGCGCGTCGTGCATCTTGAGCAGCTCGATCAGGGCAAAGCCTCCGGAACTGGGCAGCGGCGGGGTCAGCAGCGTCATGCCGCGCCAGTCGGCCGTTAGCGGCTCACGCATTTTGGCCTTGTAGCCCGCCAGATCCTTGAGCGTGATAAGGCCGCCGTGACTCATTTGCTTTGCCAGCAGCTCGGCGGTCTTCCCGTGGTAGAACTCCTGCTCACCGCCGCTGGCGATGCGCGTGAGCGTGGCGGCCAGCTCCGGCTGCCGGAACATCTTGCCGGCCGCCATCGGGCCAAAGTACTTGTCAAAGTTGGTCCGGCCCGCCATTGCGCCACCGGCTTCCTTGATGTGATCGACCATGGCTTGGGAGGGCATGAACCCGTCCTTGGCCAGGCGGATGGCGGGCTGCAGCAGCTCGCGCCAGGGCTTGCTGCCAAATTTCTTGTGCGCCAGCCACATTCCGGCCACGGTGCCCGGCACCCCGGCGGCGCGCGGCCCGATGACGCTGGAATCCTTGATGACGTTGCCCTTGGCATCAAGGTACATATCGCGGCTCGCCGCGGCCGGCGCGGTCTCACGATAGTCGACGAACGCGGGCTTGCCGTGCAGGTAGATCAGCATGAAGCCGCCGCCACCGAGGTTCCCGGCCTCGGGATAGGTCACGGCGAGCACGAAGGCCGTGGCTATGGCGGCATCCACGGCATTGCCGCCGTTCTTGATGACGTCCATGCCCGCGCGGGCCCCGTATTGGTCGGGGGCTGCCACGGCGGCGCGCGACGCGGATGGGCCGGTAGCGGGCGCTGCGCCCTGGGCGGCGATCGGTGCCAGAAACACGGCGCTGAGTGCGCACGTGGACAAGATCAGGCGATAAGCGCGCCCGTACGCTTTGATGGCTAGCATGAGGTCAAGTTAGCTTTTTGCCCGCGCTTTGGCAAACGGTTGTGGCCTCCCGGACGCGGTTTGTCCGTGGAGTCGGACCGCTGCGTGGTGATAGATTGGCAGGCCACAAAGGCCGGCCCGGGGCGCCCTCATTTGGCGCGCCAGCCCATGGGGAGGAAAACCATGAGTCCAAGCTCGATACTCGCGCGCGCACTGCTGGCGTGCACGGTTGCGGCCAGCGCCACCGTCTGGGGAGCTCCGGAAAATCCGCCCACGGCAGATGCGCTGCAACCGACCATCGCCGATGCGCGCATCGCCTCGGCACTCAAGGAAATCTCGGCGGCCCGCGTTGAAGCCAACATCGCCGCCTTGGTCGGCTTTGGGACCCGCTCGACCCTCTCGGCCCAGGACGCCGCAGCCATCGCCAGCGGGCGCGGGATCGGGGCCGCGCGCGAGTGGATCAAGGCGCAATTCGAGAAGTATTCCAAGGACTGCGGTGGCTGCCTCGAGGTCAAGATCGACTCCTACACCCAGCAACCCGCGGAGCGAGTCGCTCAGCCGACGGTCATCAGCAACGTCTATGCCGTGCTCAAGGGCAGCGAACCTGCAGCCGCTACGCGCGTCGTGCTGGTGACCGGCCACTACGACTCGCGCAACAGCGACAACTTCGATGTCACGCACGATGCGCCAGGGGCCAACGACGATGCCAGCGGCGTGGCCGTCAGCCTCGAGTGCGCCCGCGTGCTGAGCAAGCTGTCGTTCCGCGGCACCATCATCTTCCTTGCCGTCGCCGGCGAAGAACAGGGCCTCTACGGCAGTACGCACTTTGCGCAGACGGCGCGGCAAAACAACTGGAACGTGGAAGCCGCACTCAACAACGACATCGTCGGCGGCAACCGCAGCGCTGCGCAGGATTCAAAGGTGGTGCGCGTGTTCTCCGAGGGAATGCCGAGCGCCGCGTCGGCGCACCAGGCGGAGGCGCTGCGCGCACTGGGCGCTGAGAATGACTCGCCCTCGCGTCAGCTGGCCCGCTACATCGCCGACACCGCCGCGCAATACGCGCTGCCGGTGCGCCCGCTGCTGGTGTATCGGCCGGATCGGTTCCTGCGCGGAGGCGATCATGCGCCCTTCAACGAACAAGGCTACGCGGCCGTGCGCTTCACGGAGTATCGCGAGGACTACAATCGCCAGCACCAGACGATACGGACCGAGGGCGGCATCGAGTACGGGGATCTGCTCAAGTACGTGGATACCGATTACATCGCCAATGTCGCACGCGTGAACGCCGCCGCGCTTGCATCCCTAGCCGGCGCGCCCGCACCACCCGCGCAGGTCGTGATCCTGGCATCGAAGCTCGAGAACGACACGACGCTGGAATGGGCGGCATCGCCCGGCGCTACCGGCTATGAAGTTCTGTGGCGCGCGACAACGAGCCCGGTGTGGGAACATGCCCAGGCCGTCGGCACCCACACCACGGTCACTTTGCCGATGAGCAAGGACAACGTGTTCTTTGCGGTTCGCGCGCTCGATGGCCAGGGTCATTACAGCCTGCCGGTGACCCCGGAGCCGAAGCGTTGACAATTCCGCTGCTTATGCCACGGGCCGTCGCACTTGCGCGCGTGCGCGCAATACTCGGGGTGGTGCTGGCGAGCGCAACTGTCGGGCTTGCGGCCTGCGCCAGCAAGCCCCTGATTCCCTATTCCACTGATTCCCCCGCGCTGGTGCTGCTCCCTGCCGCCCAAGGCGGCATCTCGGATAAGCGCGGCCGGTTCCGCGAGGTCTATTGCGCGGTGCTCGAGGCTCACGGGCACAACCTTCCGGATTACCGAGCTTGCGATGAGGCGCTGACGCGGATCGGCAACGAGCCCGCGGGGAGCGGTGCTGCCGTCGACTTGGGGCCTTCGAAACGCCAGCTGGTGGCGGTCTTGGTGCCAGGGATCGGTTACGACTGCATCGCCCCTTGGCTCGCGCCGGCGGGGAGCGCTGCCGAGAACCTGCGCAAGTACGGCTACGGCCTTGAGGTTGTCAAGGTCGATGCCCTGTCGGGCACGGCACATAACGCGAAGCAGGTGCGCGACGCGCTGCTCGCCATGGATGCAAGTGCCACCGCGCCGCGGCTGGTGCTGATCGGCTACTCCAAGGGGGCCCCGGACATACTCGAAGCGCTGGTCAATTACCCGGAGATTCGCAGCCGCGTGGCCGCGGTGGTGAGCGCGGCGGGAGCCGTGGGCGGCTCGCCGCTCGCGAATGATGCCAAGCAGTACCAGGCCAACCTGTTCGAGCATTTTCCCGGTGCGACCTGTGATGCCGGGGATGGGGGTGGAGTCGAGAGCCTGCGCACGCTGACGCGCAAAACCTGGCTCGCGCAGCATCCGCTGCCGCCGGAGTTGCGTTATTACTCATTGGTCGCGCTGCCCTCGCCCGAACGGGTCTCTTCGATTCTGCGCAGCAGCTACAAGAAAATGAGCCTTATTGACGGGCGCAACGACAGCCAGGTTCTTTCCTATGACGAGATCATTCCAGGATCCACACTGATGGGCTATGCGAACGCCGATCACTGGGCTCTCGCCCTGCCGATCGCCCGGACTCACAGCACGGTGGGATCACTGTTCGTGACGCAAAACGCCTATCCGCGCGAGGCGCTGACCGAGGCGCTGCTGCGCTTCATCGAAGAAGACCTCGGCGCGGCACCGCACTAGCCGGCTCGTACCGACCGGCGAACCTTGAAACGTTGCTAGCGGCCGCTCTGATTCAATGCCTGTCGGGCCTTGGCGGCGTCGACGCATTCCGGCAGGTCATCGAACATTCGCGCGCTCATGGTCCCGTTCGGCAGGCGCCGGGCGTTGCCATAGTCGCTCCAGTAACGATCGCAATAGGACGGATCATCCGGCTTGGAAGCCTTGCACTTGGCAATCTCCCCATCACGGAGCGGCTTAATCTTCGCTTCGCGCGCGGCCTCGCACTTCGCTTGCAGCGCCGCCGCATCGCTGGCCTGGTCCGCCAGCACGGTGCCGGACAAACCAAGCACCAACAGCGATGCCAAAGCCGTCCGGGTCCGCAGCTTGCGAGCGCGCGCAGCGCCTAACCGTGTTTCCGGTGCCTTGAGCTTAAACATGGTGCATTCCTCCGCGTTCCATTGAATTTGATAGCCACCCCGAGCGATAGGTTCCCGACGCGAACTTGCACGGCCCGGAGCACAAAATTA
>Ga0068871_100002350_pt1 | contig 12893 bp, 7 predicted proteins | sample KBSMisM72_FD_72750 | JGI IMG/M metagenome (GOLD analysis project Ga0068871, IMG submission 72750) | Miscanthus rhizosphere microbial communities from Kellogg Biological Station, Michigan, USA - KBS Miscanthus M7-2 | ecosystem: Host-associated > Plants > Roots > Rhizosphere > Soil ... | reverse complement strand
ACAGTGGCTATTACAGTATCATTACCCGCAATGCCTTTGCGTCCATATCCTATTGTTTCTCCCTGTTTTAAATGTTTTATCTGTGCAATGGTGGTTTTAAGCGTTGAGACTTCTTTCAAATCCAACTGTTGTGTAGCCGCACTGTCAATGCCATACAAACCGATACCCACTCTTACCATATCCAGTTGCAATTGCGGGTAACGGAGAATGGCAGCCGAATTGGCCATATGCTGCATAAAAGGATAAGCGATTTGCTTTTTTAATACCTCCACTGCAAGAAAATATTTGTCGGCCTGCTGTAAAGTAAATGCTTCGCTGCCGGGATCTTCACTCGCCGCCAGATGTGTAAAGACCGATTGTACTTTACATGAACAGGCAGCCAATTTTTCCGACAGCAATGCCATATCATTTACATCAAACCCAAGCCTGTTCATTCCTGTTTCCAGTTCTATGTGCACAGGATATTGCTGCAGTCCCTCTTTTTTCAGGTATTCATCAAACGCCTGCAGTAATTCAAAAGACCAGATATCCGGTTCCAGGTTAAACTGTACCAGGGCATCGAACGAATTGTCTTCAGGATTCATAACCATGATGGGAAGGCTGATACCGCCTTTGCGCAGTTCTATGCCTTCATCGGCATACGCTACTGCCAGGTAATCTGCTTTGTGAAATTGCAACAGGTTGGCTATTTCATAACTGCCGCTGCCATAAGAGAAAGCTTTTACCATGGCCATTATTTTGGTAGAGGGCTTAACCGCCTGCTGGTATTGCTGTAAATTGTGCAGCACGGCACTCAGGTTGATTTCAAGAACGGTCTGATGCACTTTCTGCTCCAACAAGGGCAGCAGTTGTTCAAATTCAAATACCCGGGCTCCTTTAAGCAATATGGTTTCGTTCTGAAATCTTAAATGATAGAAATCTTTTTTGAAAGCATCCATTCCGGTATAAAAACTTGTCTCCACACCGCCAATGGCATCAAATATATTTTTGTGCCTGGCCAATTGAGGGCCAATACCAATAAACCTGTTTATCTTTTTTTCCTGCAGCATAGCAGCTACTATCTGGTATAATTCTTTTTCACTCTTGCCACTTTCGGGTATATCAGAAAGAATGATTGTTTTGCGCGCATGCTGCTGTTGTCTTGCCAGGAAATCAAGTGCTATTTTTAACGAACTAAGATCTGCCGAATAGCTGTCATTGATAACTGAACAATTATTAATTCCTTTTTTTAATTCAAGCCGCATGGCCAGGGGCGACAGTTGCAACAGCTTCTCCTGTATATAACGGGTATCTGTACCCAATTGCAGCAGGGTGCAATAACAGGTAAGCGCATTTTCAAGCGAGGCATCATCGGTAAATGGAATTTTAAAAGACAACTCGTTGTATTTGTATACTGCACTTACATAGGTAAATGCATCGTCTTTTATTAAAGATGTAATACGAACCACTGCATCTGTTTTGGTGCTCCAGCTAAACAAATTCAATTTATCGCCCGGCTGGTTGCGCAGCCGCTGTACCAGTTCCGCAACAGCTTCATTTATTTCCGGGTAATCGCTACAGTAGATAAGCGTCTGTACATGTGCAAACAGCTGCAGCTTTTCTTTCACCTTTTGCTTCCGGTTTAAAAAACCTTCACCATGCGCTTCACCAATATTGGTAAAAATGCCAATGGTGGGCTGAATGATTTTTTCCAGCTTATCCATTTCGCCGCTCTGCGAAATGCCGGCTTCAAATATGGCCAGTGTATAATTGCTGTTCATCTGCCATACACTCAAGGGTACTCCCAACTGGGAGTTGTAGCTTTTTGGACTGCGCACAATGGCATATTTTTCTTCCAGCAGCTGGTTCAGCCATTCTTTTACAATCGTTTTTCCATTGCTGCCTGTAATACCAATAACCGGGATTGAAAATTGTTTCCGGTGGTAGGTGGTCAGTGTTTGAAGTGCCTGTATGGTATCTTTTACAAAAATGATATTTGTACCTGCGGGCAGAACAATACCATCTTCAGCAGACACTACAAAATTTCTTACCCCTTTATCATAAGCCTCCTGTAAAAATAAGTGCCCGTCGCGGCGCACGCCTTTCAGCGCAAAAAAAAGAGAACTTGCAGGAAACAACAATTTTCTGCTGTCAGTTAAGAGATATGCAATACCGGCCGCATCTCCCTGCTGCAGCCACCGGCCTTTTATAATGCCAATAATTTGATCTATGCTGTACACAAAACGCTATTAATAGATAAATGATGTGTTAACCCGCTTCTTCGTCCTTTTCCGCTACCTGCATGGAGTAAATAATGGCGCCCACCAGGCAAACAACAATTACAATCAATGAAATGTAAACAGGTATGTGAATGTCAATATACTTTATTTCCGCCAGCATCTTAAGTCCTATAAAAATAAGCACTATGGCAATGCCCTGCTGCAGGTGGCTGAATTTGTCAACCGCGCCTTTCAGTAAAAAGAACAGCGATCGTAAACCCAGCACAGCAAATATGTTGGAAGTATACACCACCAGCCTGTTTTGTGAGATGGCAAACACCGCAGGTATTGAGTCCAGGGCAAACAATACATCTATAGTTGCCAGCATAATTACAACTACAAATATTTTTGTATAAAAACGTTTGCCATTTTTAATAATCGTAAAGTGAATACCGTTTTCTTCTGCGGTAATGGGAAAGATGCGTTTTAAAATTTTGTAGATACGGTTCTTTTCCAAATCAATTTCCTCATCTTTTTTGGCAGTAAACATTTTAACGCCTGTAATCACCAATATCACTCCAAAAACGTACAATATCCACCGGAAACGTTCTACCAGTTCTATGCCAACCGAGATAAAGGCTATGCGTAGCAGGATGGCCGTTAGTATGCCTATCAGCAATACACGCGCGTAATGCGTTTCCTTAACACCAAAGAATGTAAAAATGAGAATAAAGACAAAAATATTATCAATACTGAGACTCCACTCCATAAGATAAGCGCTCAGGTATTCTATGGCCACGGTGTGTCCATTCTGCAAAGCCACAAAAACGCCAAAGCCCAAAGCCAGCGCTACCCAGAATATGGTTTGCAACAACGCTTTTTTCGTAGAAACAATAGAAGATTTTTTGCTGAGCAAGCCCAAATCAAAAATCAGCGCCACTACCAATGCAATTCCAAAAACTAAAAAAGTTACCTGCTCTCTGTCCATTGACTAATTATATGGCTGCAAAGATAGTTCCCCTGGTTCATAGTTCGATAGTTCTTAGTTCCCCCGTGCGGCCTTGAAGATCTCAAAAATTTGTGCAATAATGGTAAAACCATATAACAATCTGTCAGTAAATACCTGTCTTGATTAACTCATGCACCTTCGGATAAAGTAACTATGAACTGGCATTGCTATATTTTCTTTTGCGCATTGCCTGGTAAATTCCACCAAATAATATAACCAGCAGTAATGGAGCAATTATATTAATCAACTGCCATTTTGTTTTTTCTGCCTCCAGTTTTTTCTTATCCAGCAAACGAAGCGTTAGATCTTTACTGCGTGTTTCAAGAATACCTGAGTTATCTACCAGGTATTCTACACAGTTCATAACAAATTCACTGTTGGCATACTTGTATTTCGTATAAGGATTCACACCCATCTGCAGCGCACCATCGTTTTTTGTAACCGCATTCAATGCAATATCGCCGTCGGCTATTACAATCATTTTATTGCTGGCTGCAGTCTGCGGCATAAACTGGCTGCCTCCCTTTGCCAATGAATCACGTATGGCGCCGGAAACCCTGTTTGCATATAAGGAATGAAACTCACCCTCCAGCAATACTGCCACCGGCACGTTTTTTTGGTTGAAGGTGGCGATATTGGCCTGGGTAGCCAGTTCTGTAAAACTTACTTTGGCAGGACTGCTTAATATTTTTGTAGCATCAGATGTGGCCAGCAGAATGGTCTTTTGAATACCTTCGGCCTTTACAGTATCAATGGAATTCGGAAACTGTGACACCACATAGTCCAGGTTTTTTGCAATTGGATGATTATTATAATTGGCCAGGAGTGGAAAATAATTAAAGGGTAATACTTTTATCTGTGGTTTCCCTCCCTGCGTACCAATTACAGATGGATAACCATCGCAATTGATATCTTCTACCAAATCAAGGTTGATGCGCACACCGTATTTAAACAACAGATCTTCCAGGTTAAGCCCCCGATCAAAAGCAATAAATTCATTTTGGGATCGCTCCAGGCTGTCCATTTCGGCATACAGGTTATCAATCATCCACAATAATTTGCCTCCGTGCATGGTATACTGATCAAGCTTTAATTTTTGTTCATCTGTAAACTTTTGCGTGGGTTTTGTAATCACCATCGCACTAAAAACAGCAGGAATAACCGGGAAACTATCAATATTAAAAATGCTGAAAGCATAATTGCGTTTCAAGTTATTGCCAATCAAATCATACACATTATAAGAAAGCGGTTCTCCGTTACCGGTAAGATAGCCAACCATCGGCACCGTATCTTTTGTAATCTTATTAATGGTACTGGCAAATTTATACTCCAGCGTAGCTTCTACCCTGTTGATAGAATTTTCGTCAAGATCTGAACTTTGCCCTCCTAAAAGATCTACCGCCAGCACCCGGTCTTTATAGGTAACCAATGCACCAGGCACAACTTGCCTTTCTTCACTTCCTTCGCCTTCTTTTACCTGCGCCTGTATGGTATACGGCCTGATACCCAGTCTTGCCAATGAATCCAGGAAATATGTCTTAGCAGAATCGTTTAGTCCTGCACCCGGCTTTTCATAAGAATATTTTATATTTCCCCTGGCAATTTCTTTGAACTCCTGTAACAGTTCTGTGGTGCTGTTTCTTAATTTTTTAAAGTCTTTTGGTAAATCGCCCTCCAGGAAAACGGTGATGTTTATCTGTCCGTCAAGGCCTTTCAGCATTTTTTTTGTTGGACGGGAGAGTGTGAACCTTTTTTCTTCGGTAAGATCGGCGCGTACCGTAAGATAAGAGGCAGCGTAGTTTACCAGCACCAGCAAAGCAAGCAAAACAATCCACCAGTATTTTGTAGCCAGTAATTTTTTCATTCAGGGCCTGCGTTTAATAAGGTTGCGTTGTGTAAACAACAAAAAGAAAGCAATTACGCTGAGAAAATAAATAATATCACGGCTGTCTATTACACCGCGGCTGATGCTGCGATAATGAAAATCGATTCCCAGCATCTCCACATAGTAACCCGCGCCCGATGCAAGGGCTGCTATACGGCTGATGGCATTAAAGCCATTGTATAAAATAAAACAGGCAAATGCACTTACAATAAACGCCACCACGGCATTACTGGTTAAACTGCTGCAACAAATACCAATGGCAGTAAATACCGCCGCCAAAAAGAATAAACCTATATAGGAACCGGCAATGCCGCCCACATCAATGCCCGTATCGCCGGCACTTAACGCGTGCATAGTATACGCGTACAGCAGTGTTGGCAACAAGGCCATTACCACAATCAATAAACAACCAATGTATTTGCCACCAACAACCTGGGCATATCCCAGCGGTTTGGTTTGTAATATTTCATACGTACCGCCCTTAAATTCCTCAGAAAGTGTGCGCATGGTTATGGCGGGCACCAGGAAGGTGAGTATCCAGGGGGCGAGATCAAAAAATTTATCCAGTGTTGCATAACCAAAATCCAGCAAATTGCTGTCGGGGAAAACAAAAAGAAACAAACCATTGAGCAGCAGAAAAACTGCCAGGGCTATCATACCCGTAAGACTGCTAAAAAACTGGCGGAATTCCTTTTTACAAACAGGCCACATGCGTCAAAAATAATGTATTCAACGCAAAAGAATGGCTGATTTTGGCATTGCGGAATTTTGTGATTTGTTGAGAACACAATACGGCAAAATCCCAAAATCACCAAATGCCGCAATTGGTAAAATGTCACCCTTTTTCTTCCACCGGAAACATCAATTATCATTGCTTATTTGTAAATTGGGGTTCAATCCAACATAAATAACCACTAACTGCATGGCATTAAAGATTATAGATCACGGCACCAGGGAATACCAGCAAATGGTTCAGATGCGCATGGACATATTGCGCAAACCGCTTGGACTTAGTTTTACACCCGAAGAGCTTGAAAAAGAGAAAGATGAGGTACTGATTGGCGCTTTTGAAGACGAACGTATGCTGGGTTGTTGTATGCTTATAAAACAGCCTGGTAATTTAGTCCGGCTGCGGCAAATGGCAGTTATGAATAATGTACAGGGCAAGGGTATTGGCCGCGCATTGATGAATTTTGCCGAAAATCTGGCCCGTGATATGGGCTATAAAAAATTGCTCATGCATGCCCGGAAAACAGCAGCTGGCTTTTACGAAAAACAAGGTTACCGCATTACAGGCGAAGAGTTCACCGAAGTAACCATTCCGCATTATGTAATGGAGAAAGACCTATAAAGGAAAAGGCTGATGGAGGTGAAAGGTTGAGGGCAAAAGGCATAAGCCATTACCGCATACCCTTACGCCTCAAGCCCCACACCTTCTTTTGGAATAACGCCCTTGTGCATACGTTGCAGAAACGCCAGCATGGCCTCCATGGATTTTACATCTGTTACCACCAGCAGGAATAATTTGCCCACCTGTTTTAATTTTGCCTTATTGGTATGTTTCTGTAAAAAATCAAGCGTATTTTTAAATATATCCGATTCAAAATACGGTGAGTCGGGACGGTTGATGAAATAACAACGCAACACCTCATCTTTAAGGCTCATTTTTTCAAAACCCAGTTCCACCGCCAGTTTACGGCAACGTACAGTGGTAAATAAATCTTCTACCTGTTCAGGCACAGGGCCAAACCTATCCAGCATTTCTTTGTGAAAATCCTGCAACTCTTCTTCTGTATCACAATTATCCAGGCGGGTATAGAGCGATAATCTTTCAGTAATACTTTCTACATAACTATCAGGAATCAATATTTCCAGATCGGTATCAATGGTACAATCCTGTACAAAATCTTCCTGTTTCTGTATCTCTTCTTTAAATACTTCACGGAAAGAAGTACGCTTCAGTTCGCGAATGGCTTCATCCAATACTTTCTGGTACATTTCAAAACCTATTTCGGCCATAAAACCGCTTTGTTCACCACCCAGCATATTGCCAGCGCCGCGTATGTCCAAATCGCGCATGGCTATCTGGAAGCCACTGCCCAGTTCACTGTGCTGCTCCAGCGTCTGTAGTCTTTTCCTTGAATCAGAAGGCAGCGTACTTACCGGCGGCGCCAGTAAATAACAAAATGCTTTTTTATTGCTGCGGCCCACCCTGCCGCGCAACTGGTGTAAATCGCTCAGGCCAAACTGGTGGGCATTGTTGATAATAATCGTGTTTACATTGGGTATGTCTACCCCGCTTTCTACAATATTGGTGCAAATAAGCACATCGTATTTCTGGTTAATGAAATCCAGGATGCGCTCTTCCAGTTCATGACCCTCTAACTGTCCGTGAGCAAAGCCAATGCTTAAATCCGGGCAAAGGCCCTGTATCAGTCCCGCCATTTCTGCCAGTCCGTGCACACGGTTATGAATAAAGAAAACCTGGCCACCTCTTTCAGTTTCATAGTAAATGGCATCACGTATAAAGTCTTCATTAAAGATCTGCACTTCCGTCTGTATGGGCTGGCGGTTGGGTGGTGGTGTATTAATAATGCTGAGATCGCGGGCGCCCATAAGACTAAACTGCAGGGTTCTTGGAATAGGTGTTGCTGTTAGGGTAAGACAGTCTACATTGGTGCGGAGTGTCTTTATTTTTTCCTTTGCCGCCACACCAAATTTTTGTTCCTCATCTATAACCATGAGGCCAAGGTTTTTATATTTTACTTCTTTGCCCAGCAAAGCATGTGTACCAATGATGATATCAACTTTGCCCTCTTCCAGTTTTTTAAGCGTATCCTTTTTTTCTTTGGATGACTTAAACCGGTTCAGGTAATCTACTGTTACCGGAAAATCTTTCAGGCGATCGCTGAAAGTTTTATAATGCTGAAACGCCAGAATAGTGGTGGGTACCAGTATAACAGCCTGTTTGTTATCGCAACAGGTTTTAAATGCAGCACGAACCGCTATTTCTGTTTTACCAAAACCTACATCGCCGCAAACCAGCCTGTCCATGGGCGATGGCGATTCCATATCACGTTTTACATCGGCAGACGCCTTGCTTTGATCGGGCGTGTCTTCGTAAATAAAAGATGCCTCCAGCTCTGTCTGCATGTAGTTATCCGGTGCATGCGCAAAACCGTGCTGGGCCTTACGCTGTGCGTATAGTTTTATAAGGTCAAAAGCAATTTCTTTTACTTTGATCTTTGTTTTTTCTTTCAGCCTGTTCCATACATCACTACCCAGTTTATTTACTTTGGGCACAGATCCTTCTTTGCCCGTAAACTTGGCTATTTTGTGCAGCGAGTTGATATTGACATACAAAATATCGCTGTCTTTATAGATGATTCTTACTGCTTCCTGCAATTTGCCATTGGCTTCTATTTTCTGCAATCCGCTGTAGACACCCACTCCATGGTCAATATGGGTTACATAATCGCCGGGTTGCAGTTCACGCAATGTTCTTAAAGTAAGGGCTTTGTTTTTATTATAAGCCTGCTTAACGCGGTATTTATGATAGCGCTGAAAAATCTGGTGATCGGTATAGCAAACTATTTTTAAGTCATCGTCAATAAATCCCTGGTGTATAGAAACTGGTACCGGCGTAAGTTGTATAGCAGCTTTCAGGTCTGTAAAAATGGTGTGCAACCGCTCCAGTTGTTTGGGGTTTTCAGCAAACAGATAGATATCGTATTTCTTTGCCTCCCTGCTTTTTAAATCTTTAATCAGTAAATCAAACTGGCGGTTAAATGCTGGTTGTTCTTTGGTATGAAACTCAATTTCGTGCAGGGTAGTCAGCGATGGCTGGTGGCCAAACTCTATGCGATGCCGTAAATGAATTTGTTCTTCCAGCTTTTCTGCGGTAATAAAATCACCTGTATTGATTACTTTCTTTTCCAGCTTATCATCGTCATCATCAGCAGCGCTTTTTTTACTGACAGGCACTGTGTCTTTTTGCAATTCTATAAAAAAATGCAGGTCTTCTTCTTCCACCAGCAACCGCTCTTTAATAACATCCCAGTCCTGCAACCATACGGCGGTATTTTCCGGTAAGAATTCCAGCAGGGAAATTTTATCACCCTCTTCAAACTGTGTTTCTACATTTGGTATAATGGTTACCTGCAATAATTTCCGCTCGCTTAATTGTGTCTCCGGATCAAAAATGCGTATAGAGTCCACATCGTTGCCAAATAATTCAACCCGGTAAGGTTTTTCATTGCCAAAAGAATAAATATCAAGTATACCACCGCGTATGGCAAACTGGCCTGGTTCGTAAACAAAATCCGTTTTTGTAAATCCATAGTCATCAAACTGCAGCAGTAATTTACTGATGTCCAGTGAGTCGCCGTTTTTTATGCGGATGATGTTTTCTGACAGGGTTTTTGGCAACACCACTTTTTCAAACAAAGCTTCCGGGTAAGTAACAATGATTTTCTTATTACCGCCCCCGCTTAGTTTGGTCAACGCTTCGGTTCGCAACATTACATGCGAAGAATTGAGCAGCTTATAGTTCTTTTTGTTTTTGAAAGATGAAGGAAAATAGAACAGATCCAGGGCATTGGTAAGGTTTTCCAGGGTATTATGAAAGTAAGCGGCTTCTTCTGCATCGTTAAGCACAATAAGGTGGTTGACCTGTGCGCAGGCGGGGTGCTGAAAAATAGCCGCCACTACAAACTGGGAAGCGCTGCCATGCAGGTTTTTTAGAAAGAGTTGCTGGGGTGCAGACATGGTAATCCTGTCCGCAATAGAAAAAACGCGGGAATCTTTACCAAACGCTTCCAGCAACACATTCAAATTCATGAAGGCTGCAAATATACTATATGCAGCGCATAACCGGGATGGCTATATGCATATGCTGGCATCAAAAAAATTTAACAATTTGTTTAAAAATAAAAAAAACACCTACATTAGCTGCGCGATTGCCTGCCAGTATTGGCCAGAACAAGCCCCGGAGAGCCGGGGCTTTTCTTTTTTGGACGCTAATTTTCACGAATAAAAACGCGAATTATCGCGAATAGCGACGCCAATTACCGCGAATAAAACCGCTGATTGTTACCAATATAGAATGTGATTAGAATAAACAGGCGACGCGTGCAAGGGTTACACTGTTAGTGTTTATTCGCTTTTTATTAGTGTCCATTCGTGTCTAATTGTTCTTAAATGGCACCACCATTTCAAAGGAAGGAATGGCTACTTCAAAGATTTTTTTGGTGCTGAGGTTTTCCATCTGGTAGGTGCCAATCATACGGCCCATTTCTGTGCGCAGGTTGCAGCCGCTTACATACTGGTATTTTTCACCGGGGTTAAGCGTAGGCTGGACACCCACTACCCCTTCACCATCTACTTCGCGGTTCTGTCCGTTGCTGTCAAAAATCTGCCAGTGACGGCGGTGTAATTTTACAGGAAAACTGTTCTTATTTTCTATTGATATGCGGTAGGCAAACATAAACTCAGACTGCAATGGATTGGAATAGTCTGGCTGGTAGAAAGTTTCTACACTTATTTCTATGCCTTCGGATACTTTTGAGACCATCACAATTTTGTTTGCAACTGAAAGATACAAAAAAACCGCGGGAGCTGCTAACTTTTTGTTGAACAGGCTGATAAAATGCGGTGGAGTACACCTATATTTGAAACGCATTATTACTCTTTCAGGTATAGTCAAATTGCCATATGAATTTTATTGTTCTTCTTTTAGCCGTCTCATAACTTATGAAAAAACGAAGCTGTATACTATACCAGACAGATTGAATGCAGAAACAGCTCATCCACAAAAAAATAAAAAATAACACATGAAAATTGCAGTAGCAAATGGTGATGGTATAGGCCCGGAAATTATGGCCGCAGTATTAAGAATTTTTGAAGCCAATAAAGTGCCACTGGAATATGAGTTTGTAGATATGGGAAAATGGGTATTTGACAAAGGCTTTTCAAATGGCATGACCCCCGAAGCACAGCAATCTATCGAATCTTTAGGGCTGCTTTTTAAAGGACCTATGGAAACACCCAAAGGCAAAGGCGTTAAAAGCATAAACGTCACTGCCAGAAAAACATGGAATACCTATGCCAACAAAAGAGTTTTCCAAACGCTGCACGGAGTAGACACCGTGTTTAGCAAAGCAAGCATACCCATTGATATCACCATTGTTCGCGAAAATATTGAAGACACTTATGGCGGTATAGAACATATGCTTACACATGATGTGGCCCTGAGCCGTCGTTTTATTACCAGGCCGGGCAGTATGCAGGTGATCCGTTACGCTTTTGAGCTGGCCAAACAAAAGAAGGCAAGACGCATCAGTTGCGGACACAAAGCCAATATCATGAAATTAACCGACGGACTATTTTTGGAATGCTTTTACGAAGTAGCCAAAGAATATCCTGAACTGAAAGCAGATGATATTATTGTGGATGACCTTTGTATGAAACTGGTAACACGGCCGGACTTATTTGATGTAGTAGTGCTGACCAATCTGCAGGGAGATATTGTTTCTGACTTGTGCGCAGGTCTTGTTGGCGGGTTGGGTTTTGCCCCATCAGCCAATGTGGGCGATCATATTTCTATTTTTGAAGCCGTACATGGCACCGCACCAGATATTGCGGGCAAAAATATTGCTAACCCTACTGCTTTGTTATTAAGTGGTATTGCGATGCTGATGCATGTTGGCCTTACAGAAAATTCAGGCACTATAGAAAATGCCTTACTCTACACCCTTGAGAATGGCATACACACCGGCGATTTTGGCGACAAATCAATAAAGGCTGTCGACACTACCGCTTTTGCAGATGCCATCATCGGCAACCTGGGCAAAAAGCCAGCCACCAATGCCAAACCGGTTTTGCCCAATGTACCCGGCACACCTACGCCTTACAAGCTGGCGCAAAACGCTATGATGTTTAGCAACGATGATGGAAACGAAGACAGCATCGTGGGTGTTGATATGTTTATCGACAGTCATGAACAGCCACAAGCCATTGCCGTAAAATGCCAGCGTCATGCCGGTGTTAAATTCAAACTGGTAAATATCAGCAACCGCGGCACGCAAGTATGGCCTACCGGTTCTGTATACACGAATTTGGTAAACGTATACAACGTTCGCTTTGAATCGCTGGACGGAGAACCGCTTACCCAGCAGGACATACTTGGTTTGTATATCAGCCTTAGCGGCAATTTTAAAATCTGCTCTTCAGAATTATTAAATAAATGGGGCGATAAGAAATCTTATAGTGTGGCCGCAGGGCAGTAAGAAATGGCTGATGGCTGATTTATGGACGTCTGATTTGTTTCAATGTGAATCATTTAAACCATTAAACTTTCCGATTGTTGTTAAAATAATTAAAGAGAACTTTTTAATTATATTTTTTTAGCTCAAGGAAATCAGACATCAAAAAATCAGCCATCAGAAATTTTTCAGTTTTATGTCAGTTAAGACGCACAAATACAGTAATAAAGACATTACCATTGTATGGAAGCCGGATGTTTGCATCCATTCTAAAATATGCTGGCACAACCTGCGGGAAGTGTTTGACCCCGCAAGAAGACCCTGGATACTGCCTGAAGCCGCTGATTCAGCCACCATTATGGCGCAAATAGATCAATGTCCCAGCGGGGCCCTTAGCTATATTAAAAACATTCAACCGGAAGAAACGGCTACTCCGGTGCAGGCACAAACCAGCGCTAATATTGAATGTCTGCCCAACGGACCCTTGCTGGTTAGGGGAGATATAGTAATAAAAAAATCAGACGGTACTGAAGAAATAA
>Ga0068871_100002347_pt1 | contig 12898 bp, 7 predicted proteins | sample KBSMisM72_FD_72750 | JGI IMG/M metagenome (GOLD analysis project Ga0068871, IMG submission 72750) | Miscanthus rhizosphere microbial communities from Kellogg Biological Station, Michigan, USA - KBS Miscanthus M7-2 | ecosystem: Host-associated > Plants > Roots > Rhizosphere > Soil ... | reverse complement strand
TGTGGAAAGAGATGGTGTCGAAGGGTTATCACGTCCGGAATGAAGGCGGCCAGCTTCCGTTCGAGGATGCAACGCTCGACGTGAGTAATCCCGAAGCGGTTCGGTGGTATCAGGGCAAACTGAGAGATCTGCTGAAGCTCGGCGTCGGGGCGATCAAAGTCGATTTCGGTGAAGGCGCGCCGGTAAACGGGCAATACCATTCGGGCCAGAGCGGCTGGTTCGAACACAACTTGTATCCGTTGCGTTACAACAAGGCAGTCGCGGAGGTTACGAAGGAAGTCACCGGCGACAACGTGATCTGGGCGCGGAGTGCGTGGGCGGGCAGTCAGCGTTATCCGCTGCACTGGGGTGGCGATGCTGAGAATACAGACTCTGCGATGGCGGCCGAGTTGCGAGGTGGATTGTCGTTTGGGTTATCGGGATTCACTTACTGGAGTCACGACGTCGGCGGTTTTGTGCAAAAGGCTCCGCGTGATCTTTATCGTCGTTGGCTGGCGTGGGGCGTTTTGACTTCGCACACACGCGCGCACGGCGCGCCGCCAAGAGAGCCATGGGAATACGATGAGGCTTTGACTGAAGACTTTCGTAGAGCGTTAGGGTTGAGATATTCGTTAATGCCTTACATCTACGCGCAGGCGAAGGATTCTTCGGCGCGTGGTTTCCCGATGGTGCGGCCGTTGTTCTTCGAGTATCCAAGCGATCCGGGGTCGTGGTCCATCGACGATGAGTACATGTTCGGATCGGATCTGTTGGTGGCGCCGATGTTCGCGAGCGGCGAGCGTCGCAGAGTTTATTTGCCGCCGGGAACGTGGATCGACTATCAAAGCGGGCGCGCTTACGAAGGCGAGAAGTGGCACGACATTGCGTTAGGCCCGATACCGGTTGTACTGCTGGTCAGAAATCACGCGGTGTTGCCGCATCTCAAAGTCGCACAAAGCACGAACGATATGGATTGGAACAACGTCGAGCTGCGCGTCTTTAGCACTGATAACACGGCGGCGACAGGATTGTTCACGAAACCTGGTAGTGATGTGCAAACGCTGTCGCTCGTTCCGCGCGGAAATGGTTTTGCGCTCCGTGACGATCCTCAGGCAAGCAAAGTGAAATGGGATATTAAAGTCCAGACGCTTGTACGCTAAACGGTTTTATCCACAGATTACGCAGATTACGAAGAAAAATCTGCGTAATCTGTGGATAGTTCGATATGAAACTAACTCGTCGTGAGTTTTTCATAGTGAGTGGGGTTGCCGCGGCGAGTGTTTCGCTCGCTAACGCATCCCAGGATGATTCTCTCCTCTTGTGGTACGACAAGTCTGCTGCCGAGTGGACCGAAGCGCTGCCGGTCGGGAACGGACGCCTCGGGGCGATGGTCTTCGGCGGACCTGCAACTGAGCAACTCCAGCTAAACGAAGACACTCTCTACGCAGGTTCTCCTTACGACCCAAACAATCCCGAAGCATTGAAGGCACTGCCCGAAGCGCGCCGTCTAATCTTCGAAGGCAAGTACAAGGAAGCACACGATCTGGTTGGCGCGAAGATGATGGCCAACCCGATCAAACAGATGCCCTACGAACCGGTCGGCGATCTCAAGCTCACTTTCCCCGGTCACGACAGTTTCACTGACTATCGCCGGCAACTCGATCTTAATACTGCTGTGACGACGGTGTCTTACAAAGTTGGGCCAACAACATTCACACGCGAAGTGTTTGCGAGCCCGGTGGACCAGGTGATGGTCATAAAGATAGCTGCCAACACTCCGCACGTTTTAAATTTCTCCGCCACTTTTGAGACGCCACAGAAAGCGACCGTATCGACCGAGGGCAACAACGCTTTGGTGTTGCGTGGCGTTAATGGAGATGCCTTCGGCATCAAAGGTGGATTGAATTTCGAAGCGGTGGCAGAGGTTGTTGCACCTGGCGGCGAAAGCGTTGCCGAGAATCAGAAGATAGTAATCAGGAATGCAGATTCCGCTGTCATTCTCATTGCGATTACGACGAGTTATATCAATTACAAAAACACGAACGGAGATCCGAGGGCGATTGCGCGCAATCACCTCGTCGCCGCCCGCCGCAAGACGTTTGAGCAACTGCGCGCAGATCACGTGCGCGAACACCAGCGGCTGTTTCATCGCGTCAAATTAAACCTGGGCCGAACGGCTGCCGCAGATCTTCCCACCGATCAACGGCCCGCGCAGTTTCTTCAAGGTCTCGACCCACACCTTGCGACACTCTATTTTCAGTACGGGCGTTATCTCCTGATCTCCTCCTCGCGTCCCGGCACACAACCTGCCAACCTGCAGGGAATCTGGAATAACCTGATGACGCCGCCCTGGGAGAGCAAGTACACCATCAACATCAACACGGAGATGAACTACTGGCCGGTTGAAACCACGAACCTGTCCGAGTGCCATGAGCCGTTGCTGCGGATGGTATCGGAGCTGGTTGAGAATGGTTCGCGCACGGCGCGAGTTCAGTACGGCGCGCGCGGTTGGGTATGCCATCACAACACGGATCTGTGGCGACAAACTGCGCCGATCGATGGACCACTCTGGGGCTTCTGGCCCACCGGTGGTGCGTGGCTTTGCACTCACCTTTGGCATCACTACGAATTCACGAACGACAAACAGTTTCTCGCGCGTGCGTACCCGGTGATGAAAGGCGCAGCGGAGTTTTTTGTCGACACTCTGGTTGAAGAGCCGCGAAACAAGTGGCTGGTGACGTGTCCTTCGATCTCACCCGAGAACAAACATCCGAGTGGCGTTGCGATCTGTGCTGGACCGACGATGGACACTCAGATCATTCGCGATCTGTTCAAGCAGTGTGTCCGCTCCGCAGAGATTCTTGGGATCGATAAAGACTTCAATGCCAAGCTCACGGATATCACGAAACGTTTGCCGCTAATGCAGATCGGTAAAGCGGGTCAGCTTCAGGAATGGTTAGACGACTGGGATCTCGAAGCACCGGAGCGCCAGCACCGACACGTCTCGCATCTCTACGGTGTCTTCCCGAGCAATCAAATCACTGACCGCGGCACGCCCGATCTTTTTGCAGCAGCGAGGAAGAGTCTCGAGTTGAGAGGCGACGTCGGAACGGGCTGGAGCCTCGCGTGGAAGATCAACTTGTGGGCCAGGTTGCGTGACGGCGACCGCGCGTATTCGTTGTTACAAAAAGCCCTGTCGCCTGTGTACGCGAAGGAGTTTCACGGTGGCGGCGGTGTCTATCGAAACCTGTTCGACGCTCATCCGCCATTTCAAATCGATGGAAATTTCGGTGCAACCTCAGGCATCGTGGAGATGCTGATGCAGAGCCACACGGCTGAGATAGAGCTGTTACCTGCTTTACCTGCGGCATGGGCCAACGGATCCGTTCAGGGATTGCGCGCACGCGGGGGCTTTGAGATCGATATCGCTTGGAAAAATGGCACTTTGGACCACGCCACCATCCACAGCATCACGGGAACGTCAGGCACAATCCGCTACCGCGAAAAAATTGTTGACGTGAAACTCCGCCCCGGCGCCACGAGGTCGATCAAGATTTAGCCACAAAAGGCACATAAGGCACAAAAAGCACAAAAGGAAGATGAGGACGCTGAACTGCATTAACGTTTCTTCTTCTTTATGTGCTTTTTGTGCCTTATGTGCCTTTTGTGGCTCACTTAAGGAAATCACTGACAACTGTATTGAGCAGACGTGACTCGCAACTGGTGGCGAGGTGACCGCAGTCACTGTCGAGGTCGAGGATTTTGGCCCCGACCAGGCCGGCAAATTCAAATGCCGGACGAAAAGTAACAACGTGATCGTTTCGAGCTACAACGTCAAGTACCTTCGCTTTCACCGTTCGCGCCGCGCGTTCCATTGAGCCACCGAACTCGCGCGAAACGTCGAGTTGCATCATTGCCTGCACCTGGCGAATCTTGTCGTTGGCATCGAACCGGTGCGCGTCGTTTTGCGCTTTCGCAAGATCGGCGAACACTTGCTCACGAGTTTTACGACGGTTGTAGTCGGCTGGAGTGGTCAGCAGCAGTTCGCCGAAAGCAAAGTCGAGTGCGCGAGCCGGATTGGCCCTATAATTACCGCCCTTCCAATCACGATCGCGCATCAGCGCTGATATCTGCGCCTGCCAGAGCATCAAATCGTACGGCGCGAGGCGTGGCGAACCCACGATCGGAATCGCCTTGTCCATGAAGTCGGGATACGAGACCATCCACTGAAACGTCTGCATTCCGCCCATCGAGATGCCGGCAATTGCTTTTACGTGATGGATGTTCAGCACGCGCGTCAGGAGTTCGTGCTGGGTTGCAACCGTGTCGCGCAAGGTGAATTCGGGAAAGCGCATGCGCGGTTGAGCACGACTATTCGAGGGCGATGATGAGACTCCGTTGCTGAGCGCATCGATGGCGACGACGAAATAGGACGTGGTATCGATCAGCCGTCCTGGCCCAAAGTTCGATTTGAGTTGTTCGGTGGTGCCGCCGGCCCAGGTGGGAAATACGACGACGTTCGACTTGCCGGCGTTGAGTGTTCCGAACGTTCGATAACCGATGCGGCAGTTTCGGATAACGCGGCCGTTCTCGAGTTTGAAGTCGCCGAGATTCGCGAACTGTTGTTCCTGTGCATGAGCGACAAGAACAAACAGAAGCCATCCACAGATTACACAGATTGATCTTTTCATTTTTGGAAGACGAGGTTGTCAACCAGGACCATGCCTTGTTGTGGCGTGCACTGATTGCAATAAGCGCTGATGCTGATGGCGGTTAACTTTCTCAACACTTCCTTCGTGTCTACTTTCTCGGCCCACGAAGGTTGCGATATGCCTTTGAGGGGAATCACGTATGTGTTGAGGCCCTGCTTGAGCCGGAGCGGCACTTGTGGAAAGCCCGCGGTGATATTGATGCCTTGTCCGTGACTGACAAATTCGACGCGCAACGAATCAACGCCGGTTGCGTAGAGCTGTAGCGATAACTGTTTGTAACCACTAACGTCGTCGGCGACAGGCTTGCCATCATTCATCGGCCGGCCCGCCACTTCCAGGGTCACGTTCGCCCAGTCATTTGGGCCAAGCAGGTTGTACTCAAATGATGCCAGGTGGTTGTTTGGCGCGTCTTTCAAAACGATTCGTTCCGGGGCGCCGGGTGAAGCGTTTGCGAGACCTTTGAACTTAACGGGCGTAGATTCCTGCGCAGTATAGATCTGGACGAGGCCGCCGTTGTTACTTATTGGCCGGCCATTCTCCGCCTTCTCAAAATCTGCGTAGACAAACTTGTCGTCCTGAGCAGTAACAGTGAGAAGTAGCAGCACTGCGATAGTGAATGAAGTCGCGAGTTTCATTGAACGTTCTCCCATTGGCTGGTCGTTGCCGAGCGAAATACCGCATCGATGACGGCCATGTTGTTTATCGCATCTTCGAGTGGAATTGGTTGTTCGCGGTTCTCACGAATCGCTTGTGAGAATAGCGAGCCCTGGATTTCGTACTGATCGCAAATCGGAAACTCGATTATCTCATCATCAATCAAAATCTGAGTTGGGCGATCGTTAGGAGCGTTGAATGGGATAAGCACTTCGATCCGTCCCTCAGTTCCCATGAAGATTATACGCTGGTACGGCGCGAGACGCGTGCTGCAAGTGAAAGTCGAGTGACCGTTTGGGAAATCAAGTACGGCGCTCGTTAGCGTATCAGTTCCGTTTGCGTTGTCACGTTCGATGAAGCCCAGCACTCGCCGAGGTTCTGTCTCATACATGAAGCGAGAGATCGTGATTGGATAACAACCGATGTCCATCAACGCGCCGCCGCCGAGCTCGAGCTGGTTGCGAATGTTTGTCGGGTCGGGATTGTTGTAACTGAAAAAGCCGGTGATCGATCTCAACGAGCCGATTCTTCCTGAGTGAATCAGTCTGCGCGTTTCGAGCCACTGCGGGTGCGTGCGGACCATGAATGCTTCCTGAATCCGCACGCCGGCACGATCGCGAACCTCGATAAGCGTTCGCGCTTCTGCTGCAGTGAGCGCGATCGGCTTTTCACAAAGAACGTGTTTACCGGCTTCAGCGGCTTTCATTGTCCACGCAACGTGGAGGTTGTTTGGAAGCGGGTTATAGATTGCCTCGATCGAGTCGTCCGCAAGCAGTTCCTCATAACTTCCGTATGCGTTCGGAATGTTGAGTTCGCCGGCAGCCGCCTTAGCTTTCGAAAGATCGCGCGACGCTATCGCAGCAATCTCACACCACTCGCTCCGCTGCATCGCAGGTATGACTTTCGCCAGCGCGATGTTCGCCGTCCCTAAAATTCCCCATCGAACTTTCATCCGTTTTATCCGTGGCTAAAACGCGTCAAAGACGGAGCGAATGCTTAGTCGCTTTTTAAACTCTTCCATTGAAAGTGGCTGCCGGGAACGAAACTCAACCCTGATTTCTCTTCCAGGCGCGAGACTGAAGTAGTTATCGGAAAAGAATCCATCGTGTTCCGGCACTGAAAGATAAACAGCCTTCGCAAACTTATCCGTCGTCAGTTTGATACTGAACCCACCTCGTGCCGGCGTCACCTCGGAAGTGATCGCAGGCTTCGAGAATGTCAGGTCCTTGAACGGCGCGAAAAAGTAATCATGACTCGAAACCACTTTTCCATTCACCAGTAGTTCCGCATACACGACCGCATTTTTACCGTCAGTTCCTCCGAGCAGTTCTTCCACTCGCAGATCGAAATAAGAGCGGCTCGTCAACGGTGCGATATTCACATCTTGATCGAAACTCTTCAGCGTCGCGCCGTCGAAATTCATGAGCGTGACTTTGAGTTTTGCCGGCACTGCTTTCGGTCGATCCGAGACGACGAACAGTTTTAGATACCCCTTTTGCACAGTCGGACTGACGAGCAGATCGTTGTAAAAGCGGCGCGAGTAATACTGCAACGCTTTCCAACGCCCGTAATAGTCGATGCTGGACCATGAAGCGACCGGCCAGCAATCGTCGATCTGCCAGTAAAGCGAACCCATGTTGTGCGGCATGATCCGTCGCAGGTGCTCGGCGCCGATGCGAATCCCTTCAGCCTGCAAGACCTGGCTCATGTAGAGAAACGATTCGAAGTCTTTCGGCTGCGCGTAATCGCGCAACATGTATTCGCGCACCAGTTGATTGCCGCGCGGATGTCGCTGGTGTGCGAGCATGATCGGCGACTCGATATCTCGATCGGATTCAATCGTGTAAGCCTTGACCGTTTCGATATTTGGAAACGATTGGAAGCCGTATTCACTCATGAAGCGCGGCGTCTGTTTCTCGTAATCGCTGAACGGTTCCGCGGCATGCCAGACGCGCCAGAAGTGCACGTCGCCGCTGCGCAGTGAATCCGGATCATCGTCGAGCCCGCCATGCGGGGAGCTGGGCCAGTAAGCTCTGGAAGGATCGAATTGAGCAGTAACTTCCTTTAAGACACCGTGGAAGATCTTCGTGTAGTCGTCCCACACTGATGCGGGGAGGTTCTTGCGCCAGCCCCAGTTCAACCATGCTGTTTCGACTTCGTTGTTGCCGGCCCACAGTACGATGCTCGGGTGATTTCGCAGACGCTTGACGTTGTCGATGGCTTCGGCGCGAACGCTGTCGAGGAACTCCTGCGTCGCGGGATACATGCTGCAAGCAAACATGAAGTCCTGCCAGACAAGAATTCCCATCTCGTCGCAGAGCTCATAAAAGTCGTCCGCCTCGTAAATGCCGCCGCCCCAAACGCGCAGCATATTCATGTTGCTGTCTCGCACGGACTTGATCAGGAACCGGTATTTTTCCTTTGTGATGCGGGTGGGAAAACTGTCGGCCGGGATCCAGTTTCCGCCTTTAGCAAAGACGGGAACGCCGTTGACGACGAACATGAAACTCTGACCTGCGTCATCGCGCTGTTGCCGGAGTTCGAGAGTACGCAATCCCGTTCGTGTCGACTTTTCGTCTGTGATTTGGCCGTTTACGAGGCTGCGCGCGCGAAAAGTGTAGAGTGGTTGTGCGCCGAGTCCGTTGGGCCACCACAACTTTGGGTGTGTAACGAAGAAATTGAAATTGACGCGATTAGTTCCCGGTTTGAGATCTACCTGTTGTTTTCCGTGAACGAGTTTATCCGTCAAATTCTCCAGCAGGATCGTGGTTGTACCCGCACTGCTCGCTTCAACTTCCACGTTCGCAGTCAGATCGGCGGCAGTCTGAGTGATGCTTTTGACCAGCACCTGAATGCTGTTGATGCGGACCTTGTCCCACGCCTCCAGAGAAACCGGACGCCAGATGCCGCTGGTGACAAACCTCGGACCCCAATCCCAGCCGTAGTGATACGGCGCTTTGCGTGTGAAGGGCGACGTCTTCTCTCCCTGATCATTCGGCGCGGGCAGTTGATAGTTCAACTTCGCCATCACCGGCAGGATCTCGTTCACCGGAGATCGAAACACGATGCGCAAAGTGTTGTCGCCCGCTTTCAACGTCTGTTTCGCGTTGATTCGCCAGGTGCGAAACATGTTGTCGGCGCTGAGCACCAGTTGCTCATTTAGATAAACCTGCGCGTAGGTGTCGAGACCCTCAAAGACAAGCTCAACATTCTCGTGTTCAAGCGTTTGCGGCGTGACCTTGAACGCCGTTTTGTATTCCCAGTCTTTCTTGTCGATCCACTGCTGCTTCTTCTCGTTGTCGCGATAAAACGGATCGTCGATGAGCTTGTTAGCGAGCAGATCGGTATGCACGCAACCCGGCACAGTCGCGTCGTGCCAATCTGTTTTTCCGACTTCACGGAACTGCCAGCCAGTGTTGATTTGCGTCACTGTTTTGCCGTTATTCGCGCTGCTGCGAATTGATTGACCATGCGCGGCAGCTACGGACACGAGGAGCAAAATCGGGCCAAGCCACCAGTATAGTTTTGTGCTCAGTTTTGTGCTCACCGCTAAACTTCTCCGAAAATTTTATTTTGCTTTCTTATTTGACGCCTGATAAAAGATGCGCGTGCTGAAGCGAACTCGACGATCGATCACCCTGTTATTAGCCGTCGCTATTTTGCATCATGTGTCAACTCTCTCGGTTCACGGTCAAGCCAAGCCTGTAGATCTCGCAGCACGAACCGCGCATTTGCGACGCGGTGTGAATCTGAGTCACTGGTTCTCGCAGGCGGCAAATTACTCGAAAACTCATCTCGAAACTCATACCACCGCGCAGGACATCGCCCTCATTAAATCGATGGGCTTCGATCACGTGCGCTTCCCGATTGAGCCTGCGCCGCTGCTTGCCGATACGCCCGATCCTTCGATTCTCAATGCCACCTACCTGCAGTATGTCGACAATGCACTCGACATGATTCTGGCCACGGGTTTGGCAGTGGTCGTCGACATTCATCCGAGTGACGAGTTCAAGCTGCGGATGAATCGAGAAGAGCGAAATATCGAAGCATTTGCGAAATTCTGGCGAGCTTTTGCTGCTCATCTCGCGAAACGAGATCCGAACCTCGTGTTCCTCGAAGTCATCAATGAGCCGATGGTCGAGGACGGTTATCGCTGGTATGGAATACAGGGAAAACTGATCGCCGCGATTCGTGCGGGCGCGCCTGATCACACGATCATTGCGTGCGGCCATCGCTGGTCGGGTCTCTACGAGATGCTTTTCATCGAGCCGTATTCCGACCCGAACCTCATTTACAACTTTCATTACTACGAACCGTTTGCGTTTACGCACCAGGGCGCCACGTGGGCTGGTCCAAACCTGCCGTTCTACAAAAACGTTCCGTATCCGTCGTCACCCGAAGCGGTGAAACTCGTGCTCGACACCGTTCAGGACGAGCCGGCGAAGTACAACCTGCTTCGTTATGGTGAAGAGAACTGGAACGCAGCGCGAATCGATAGGGAACTCGGGATGGCGGCGGCGTGGGCTGCGAAACATCACGTGTTCATCACGTGCAATGAGTTTGGTGCGTTTCGGAAGGTTGTACGGGCGCCAGATCGGGTGACGTGGCTGCACGATATGCGCCTCGCGCTCGAGAAGCATGGCATCGGTTGGACCATGTGGGATTATGCCGGAGGGTTCGCGGCTGTGAATAAGGCGAATGGCCAGGCGCAGGAAGATCCCGAGTTGTTGAAGGCTCTCGGCTTAAAACCTTAGACAGGATTTACAAGATGTTTCAGGATTCATCTTGAAAAATCCTGTAAATCCTGTCTACATAAACCGCTCGATAGAGAACTCTATGAAAAGAATACTAACCGTCGTCTTCTTCCTGCTGTTCATGAGTACGTTGTGCTTCGCTAATTCGCGGCCGGGGAAGAGAGTTTTGTTTACTCAGGACTGGCGGTTTCACCTTGGAGATGTCGCGAATGGGCAGGACGCGGGTTTGGACGATGCGCAGTGGCGGCAACTCGATCTGCCGCACGATTGGAGTATCGAGGGCGAGTTCAGTGAAAACGCACCGTCCGGAACTGGTGGTGGCGCGTTGCCCGGCGGGTTAGCGTGGTACCGGAAGACGTTCACGATCCCGATGACTTCGAAAGGAAAACAGGTCTTTATTGAGTTTGATAGCGTCTATCGAAACAGCGAGGTCTGGATCAACGGTCACTATCTCGGCAAGCGTCCGTACGGCTACATTTCATTCGCATACGAGTTGACGCCGCACCTGATCTACGGTGGCGGACCAAACACTATCGCCGTTAAGGTCGACAACTCACAACAGCCAAATTCGCGCTGGTATTCGGGGTCGGGAATCTATCGAAACGTTTGGTTGACGACACTCGATCCGGTGCACGTCGAACAATGGGGCACATACGTAACGACACCGCAGGTTAGCGCCCAATCAGCAACCGTCGTCATCAAGACGAAAGTGCGTAACGGTTCGAATAGCGGCGCTCCGGTAAATCTGACCACGCTGATTCAGGACGCTAGTGGAAGAGTGGTTGCCCGGAGCATTGCGAACGCCGTCGCCGCAAAGGGCGCGCATGCCGAGGTGAGCCAAACATTGAAGGTTTCGTCGCCGTCGCTTTGGTCCGACGATCGTCCGTACGTTTACAAAGTCGTTTCGCAGTTGCAGCAGGGCGGGCGAGTTGTCGATACCTACGAGACGCCGCTCGGCATCCGCAGCTTTCGTTTCGACGTCGACAAGGGCTTCTTCCTCAACGGTAAACCCGTAAAAATTCGCGGCGTTTGTAATCATCACGATCTCGGTTCGCTTGGCTCAGCAGTCAACACGCGCGCGCTCGAGCGGCAGCTCGAGATGTTGAAGGAAATGGGCGTCAACGGCATTCGCACGTCTCACAACCCGCCTGCTCCCGAACTGCTCGAACTGACAGACAAGATGGGCTTCATCGTGATGGACGAAGCGTTCGACATGTGGAAGATCGAGAAGACGAAATTCGATTACCACCTCGATTGGGACCAGTGGCACAAACGCGATCTGGAAGACATGGTGCTTCGCGACCGAAACCACCCAAGCATTTTCATCTGGAGCATCGGCAACGAGGTGATGGAGCAGTGGAACAACAATCCGGCGGGTGGGACCATCGCCAAAGAGTTGGGCGGCATCGTTCGCAATCTGGATCCAACTCGCCCGATCACCTCGGCGACAAACGGCGTGAGCCGCGACAACAAAGTGATCATGGAAGGCGGCCTGGATCTCGTCGGCACAAATTACGCGCAGGCCAAACTTCCTGAATTTGCAAAGATGTTTCCCGGACGTCCCATAATCGGGGCCGAAACAACATCCGCCCTTAACACTCGCGGCACTTACAACCTGCCTTCCGATAAGATTCTTCGTTGGCCCAGGAAGTGGGACGAAGTTCTCAGAGACGGCAATCCCGATTTCACTTGTTCGGCTTACGACAATTCGAGTGCTCCCTGGGGATCGACTCACGAAGAGACGTGGAAACTTGTAAAGAAATACGATTTCTTTTCAGGCATGTACATATGGACCGGTTGGGATTACATCGGAGAGCCGACACCATATCCGTGGCCCGCTGTCAGTTCGTATTTCGGAATCATCGATCTCGCCGGGTTTCCGAAAGACGTTTACTACATGTACCAAAGCGAGTGGACCAATAAGCAGGTGCTGCATCTCTTCCCGCATTGGAACTGGAAGCCAGGTCAGGAAGTGGATTTGGTCACTTATTTCAATGCCGATGAAGTCGAGCTATTTCTGAACGGGCGCTCGCTGGGGACGAAACGGAAGCAGGGCGACGACATGCTCGTGTTCTGGCGCGTTCCATTTGAGCCTGGAGTGGTGAAAGCGGTATCGCGAAAGAACGGCCAGGTAGTGCTCACGAAAGAAGTGCGAACGGCGGAAGAGCCCGCGAAAATTGTTTTAGTTCCGGATCGCAGAACGATCAAGGCAGACGGTACGGACCTGTCATTCATCACGGTGAAGGTAGTCGATCGGAATGGAACAGTTGTGCCGTCGGCTGATAACCTGATCAAGTTCAAAGTCATTGGCGACGGGGCCATCGTCGGGGTCGACAACGGTTACCAGGCCAGCCACGAGTCGTTCAAGGGAAAACAGCGCAAAGCCTTTCACGGGATGGCACTCGCGATCCTTCAGGCGAAACAAAAACCAGGCCGGATCTATCTCGAAGCAACTTCAGACAAGCTGCAGGCTGCTTCAGTTGTCATCAACACTCGCTGAGTTACTATTGGACCAAAACGTTGCGACGCATAAACCTCAAAAAAGCAAACGTGGCCCGGGCGGATACGATTCGCTACATCAATCGTCAAATCGTCCTCAACTACGTGCGTGAAAAAGAACCGATCTCACGCGCGGAGATCTCTCACGAAACGGCGCTACAGCGATCGACAGTGTCACTGATCGTTGACGAGTTGAAGACGTCGGGATTGATTTACGAAATCGAGGGTGAGTCGACTGGTGGACGTCCGCCGAGTTTGTTGCGTCTGCGCGCCGGCGGTTTTATGGCAATCGGCGCTGAT
>Ga0068871_100002341_pt1 | contig 12907 bp, 9 predicted proteins | sample KBSMisM72_FD_72750 | JGI IMG/M metagenome (GOLD analysis project Ga0068871, IMG submission 72750) | Miscanthus rhizosphere microbial communities from Kellogg Biological Station, Michigan, USA - KBS Miscanthus M7-2 | ecosystem: Host-associated > Plants > Roots > Rhizosphere > Soil ... | reverse complement strand
CGCATAATGCATTAGCAGGATCAGGATGCACTTCTATAAAAATACCATCCACTCCTGCTGCAACTCCCGCCCTACCCAGTACTGGTAAAAATTCCCTGTTGCCGCCTTTGGCATCAGAACTGGGAATACCATATTTGCGAACAGCATGCGTAATGTCGAACACGACCGGGTATCCCAATTTACCCATGTGGTAAAAGCTTCTTGGATCGACTACCAGGTCGTTATAGCCCATAGTAAACCCACGTTCCGTTAAGATGATTTGGTCATTACCTGAATCAACGCATTTACCTACGGGGTGCTTCATATTGTCTGGTGCCAAAAATTGACCATGTTTAATATTGATCACCTTTCCTGTTTTTGCTGCTGCCACCAATAACCCTGACTGCATACAGAGATAAGCAGGTATCTGTAACACATCACACACTTCAGCTACTGGTGCTGCCTGGTCCGGATAATGAATATCTGTTAATAAGGTAAAACCAAACTGCTCTTTTACTTTGGCTAAAATACGCATGCCTTCTGCAAGGCCGGGACCCTGGTAATAACTGAGGCTGCTCCTGTTATCTTTTAAAAATGATGATTTATAAATAACAGGAATCTTGAGTTTCTCACTCACTTCTTTCAACTTCTCTGCAGTCTTCATCATAATAGATTCTGCTTCTATTACGCAGGGGCCTGAAATCAAAAAAAGTTGATCAGCACCACATTCAATATTACCTACAGTAATTTTTTTTGCACTCATTTTTTATAATCTTTTATATAAATCCTTAATTGTTTCAATGGTTATTTTTTCTTTCCAGTCTTGCCCGATTGCATGGTTCCACATATGTGGTAAATTGTATGCTACCTGCGCCATCGCTGTGATGATTTCATCACTCCAATTCCTGCTGAGACTTTGTGGCAAGTTTACATTATGCTGTTTCAACATTTGCTTTAATTCTGTAACACCCTCTGGATAATAATCTTCCAGGTGTTGAAAAGCAAGACAGTTGGCATAACAATGTTTTTCATGCAGAATTTTGGAAAGGCCGTAACTCAATGCATGACAAACTCCCACTTCAGAATAAGTTAAGCTCAAGCCCCCCATCATGGAAGCCACCATCAGTTTATCGTCATTCTCCGGCGTTTGCCCGGCTTTGTCTCCAAGATATATTTCCCGGCAAAGCTTTAGCGATTGTTCGGCAAAAGCATGACTGTAAGCATTATTCAATGTGCCATTTTCGCTTTCAATACAATGGATATAAGTATCCATGCCGGTAAACAACCATTTATCTGTGGGAACACTGGCAATTAATTCGGGGTCCAGGATCACCTGGTTAAACACTGTCCAGTCACATTTTAAGCCTAATTTTTTTTCCGGGCCGGTGAGTACTGCCGTCATGGATACTTCAGCTCCCGTTCCTGAAATAGTAGGAACACCCAAATGATAGATCCCCGGGTTTTTTACCAGGTTTAATCCCTGGTATAATGTGGAAGAGCCTTCATTGGTAAACATCAACGAAACTGCTTTAGCAATATCCATGATACTGCCACCTCCAATACCAATCACACCTGCAGGGATACCTTTACTACTGAGTACTTCATCTCTTAACGCATCGATCTGTTCGGTAGTTGGTTCATGCGGATCTACATCTATTAGTTTTACGATATCGTTTGCTGCTGCAGGAATTCTATTCAACAGTTCTTTTCCTGCAAAATAATTGTCAACCACAAACAAGAAAAAGCCCGCATTTTCATTTCGCTTTTCGGCTAATATACCAGCCATGTTATCAAAGCAGCCCCTGCCAAAAACCACTTTGTCAATATTCTTAAAATTTTTGTGAATCATTATCTTGGATCGTCAATAGTAGTGAATGATCAATATTTATACAGTTAAGCTTTTTCAGTCACCAGTACTTTTTCAACACAGGCTGAAATATTTTTTGCCAGTGTCTGCACTTCTTCTTCCGTCCACGTGCAGCGAATACCAAATGAGATCAGGCGCCCAATTACCTCCTGTGATTTTGGTAAATCAAGATTATTATAATCCTGCGGTGCTCCCAATATTTCTATTGGCAATTTAGATGCTGTCTTCAATCCCCTGATATGTTCCCATTGGTTAATGAAATGATACATATTGGTATACCAATAGTTGAATCCTGTAACCCCGGCTTTGTTAAACTGATCTACCACTGCTTTTGCGGTGGCGGTATCCGGCAAAAATATATTTAGAAAGGTTGCCGAATCTCCATCGGGATCTGTAATGGTTGCGAAAGAAACGCCTTCTGTTTTTGACAATAATTCAGTTAATAGTTTTTTGTTTTTATTATTTCTTCTCATCACCTCAGGTACACGCTTTGCCTGTACCTTACCTACTGCTGCATGTAATTCGCTGATGCGGTAGTTAAACCCAATAATAGGATGTTGTTCCATGCCACGGTTGCTGCCCATATGATCGTGACCATGATCACAATAAGAATCTGCTAATTTATAAGTGGCTTCATCATTGGTTACCATTACGCCACCTTCACCTGCAGTGGCTATTTTAAAAAAGTCGAAAGAGTAACACCCTGTTTTTCCAAACAAACCAACATAAGTGCCTTTGTAAGATGCCCCAAAAGCCTGGCCTGCATCTTCTACTAATATTAAATTGTGTTCTTTCACTATCGGCATGATCTCATCCATATTGGCCATACCGCCGCACATATGCACCAGGCAAATGCCTTTTGTTTTTGGCGTCAATACTTTTCTAATTCCTTCGGCACTCAGGCATAGTGTTTCATCCACTTCTGCAAACACTGGCAATGCTCCAACAAATAAGACTGCCTCCACAGAAGCTGCATAGGTAAATGGCGGCACGATCACTTCATCACCTGCACCAATGCCCGCACTCGCCAAAGCTGCAGCCACAGCAGTAGAGCCGCTGGATACTGCATGTGCATATTGTGCACCGGTGATATTTTTCACTTCCTGTTCAAATTCTTTTGCTTTCCAGATATCTTTACGCAAATGCTCATGATTGTACCTGAAAAAAATACCTGTTTCCATTACATCGTTTACCTCTTTTCTTTCTTCTGCCCCAAATAATTCTGTTCCTGGCATAGTAATAAATTTTAGGCTGCAAAAATACAGTTTAATGCAAACATATATTTAAAAAACACCCTCTTATTTGTTAAAACAAGAGGGTGTATATTGGAGTGTATTTAATAAATTATTGCAGTATGCTAAGATTAGATCCCGCATTCACGGTTAAATTTCCATTCGGTTGCTCTATTCGTACGGAATGGCAACTGGTACTGGAATTTACCACTACATTATGCCTGATCTTTACATCTGCCGTAGCAGGAGGCACAGTTCCTCCTTGCCAGGTAGATCCATTGTTCCAGTTGCCATTTGCTACAGTAATGTACTCAGAAGCACTGGGTTGCCCTATCAAATATCCATGAGTATCTAATTTTGCTGCATAAATATCGGTAGATGAATTTGCATAGTTCCTGTTATCGAGCCAGGTAACGATAGTATTGCCTGCATCACTTTTTACAATCCGTGTTAATACAGGATTGGCATTGGTGTTAGTACAAACTTGTTTGTTAGTAACACCCCATTGGATTGCTCCACTTCCATTTATTTTTTGCGCCAGCAAGTTGGACGCTATATCAGTCCAGGTAAAAATATAATTGCCATTACCGTCTTCCGTCATGTCATTTTCAAAACCTCCAAAACCACCACTATTATCAATTAATTTTAACCCATCGGTTGTCCAGCCAGTGGAACCACCGGTTAAAATACGTTGAGCATAGGATGAGTAATTACCAACGCCGGATCTATCTTCACTCCAAAAAGCCACCATTCCCCCTGAGCCATCAGTTATAGCTTTTATCAGGAACTTGTATGCACCGCTAACACAAACGGGAATTCCGGTCGATGCCCACTGAATTGCACCAGATGAATTTAAATGTTGTGCATAAAAGGTTCCGTTACCGTTATTATCGTTCGTATAGTCATCAAATAAAATAATAACACCCCCACTTCCATCAGAAACGCTCGTATTGGTTTGTAAATATTCATCCCCCACTATTTGGTTATATGGTTCAATATTAACAGGCATCCCATCGAGGGTCCATAGTAAGTCGCCACTGCTGTTAATCCTTTGAGCATAAATATCTAAATTATCAAAAACATCATCTTCATCCTGGGCACTGTTACGTGTATCAGTAAAGGAAACAATGACTCCGCCTGCACCGTCGGGTACTACACTGCACCCTCCCCTTAAACTACTGTTTGTACAAACTTCTACACCACCATCGCTCCATTGCGTTGCACCCGCATTGTTATATCGTTGCGCAAACAATTGTGAATATACAGTCATCGATGTCGTACTGTCATATAAACTTTCTGCCCACACCACTATTGCCCCCCCACTTTCATCAGCACATAATCTCACTTCATCTTTACTTCGGTCATTAACATTATTGATCAAAATACCATTTACCGCCCATAAGGGATCACCACTACTATTGAGATGCTGTACATAAATATCATTAAGGACCGGGTCACGCCTGTAGTCAAACCATGCAATAAAAACTCCGCCGCTCCCATCAGGAATAACGTGATCTATATATTTTTCAGAAGCGTGTACACATACAGGTTTGGGATTATTGGTAAGCCCCCACTGTATTTGTCCGTTACTGTTAATCCGCTGGGCATAAAGATTGTTTACCCCATTGCCGGCGCTGGATTCAAAAATTATAATTGTGCCATTGGCGCCGTCGGAAATTGAAACCTGGTTATTCTCCGACGTTATAGCATTGTTTACAATAGTGGCACCGGTTACAGGGTCGCTATTCCATTGTGCAAACAGGCTATTGACAATAATAATAGAGTGAAAAAAAAGGAAAGTTTTTTTCATTATGAAAACTTTTATTGGATTGAATGATGGGGGTATACCAAGAATAAGCTATTTAAACGATAAAATCTAAATTAGCATTTTTTTTATCACGATAGCATATACAATTTTAATATCCCCGTTTTGTAATAAACAATAGGCAAAAAAAAGTGATTTGCCTTAGAGGCAAATCACAATCAAACAAATCCAACCTTAAATAAAAAATACCCAACGCCCGAAAAATTATAGGATGATTTTAAAGCGGGCTAAATATTGCGTTTCAGAGGAAAATTTAAGCTATTTTAAAAATCGTACAAAACAGGTTTAAACTGTCCTTATAGTCTCTTTTGAATTATATATTTTCAAAACTTTCGTGACGCAAAGATAAATTGTCAAACGCACCTTTATTGCATTTAACGGTCAGTTTACTACCCGTAAAAGACATATTTACGGCCGGAGTCAAGAGCAGAAAAAATCAAAACTGGCTGGGAAGAATGTTAAATTCTTTTTTAAATGCAATAGTAAAATTGCTAAGATTTTTAAAGCCAAGATGCATTCCAACTTCCTTTACTGAATGCTTCTTGCTGTTTAGCATTTGCCTTGCTTTCATCATGCGGTTCTTTTGGTAATATTCATACAGGCCATATTGGTAAATTCTTTTGAAGGTATTTTTAAGTTTTGTTTCACTCATCATGGCAATCCTTGCCAGTTCAGAAACCGGTGGTGGCGCCACTCCCATATCTTTTACCAGGATGGCTTCTATCTGCACCATCCTTTTTACATCATTTTCTGACATTCCATATCCGCTGGTTTCATCTGTAAGGCGGATATAAAAATTTCTCAGGAATTTTTCTAACAATAACATCACCCTGTTCTGAAGCACTGCCAGGTACAAAGGATGTTCCGTTTTAAGTTCAAATATCTGTTCCATCAATTCCCGGTATGCCAAAGTCAGTACTTCAAAGTGAATCACAGAACCTGGAACTGTAAGGGCGGTTTTTAGAAATTCTCCTTCATTTTTTAACCCCGCATATTGATCCAGCCATTCGTTTGTAAAATAGATATTGATGTTGCGTCCCTCTGTCTCAGCATTCACCACATATTGCAGTTCGGAAAAGGAATTGGATAAAAAGGCCCCGGAATAGATAGCCGTATTATCTTCTAAAATGATGTCCCCGATTTTTACAGACAATGCCTTTAGATTTCTTACTTCATCAAAACGCAAGGTATAGCCATTGCCATCTGATTTATTCCGATGAAACAAAAATGGTTGATGAAGTATACATTCATTGAACAATACCTGCAATCCATTAGCTAATTCTTCTACTTTAATATATCCTGTTCCAAGGTCCCGTGGTAACCAGATCATATTATCTTTCACGGGCACGCCCAATGATGCAGCAAGCAGGTGCAGGTATTCTATATGATCACAATAATTGTAAGTAAACTGAAACACTCTAATAAGATTAGTAAAAAAATACCAGGCAACTATACAACCAGCAATTTTGCAGGTAACACATGGTATTGCTTTTTGAATGCCGTAATAAAATTAGCGGTATTTATATAACCAACGGCCTCTGCAGTTTGCTTTAAACTGTATTTACCACTCAGTAACAGTTCCCTTGCTTTTTGCATGCGCAGTTTTTGATAGTAAGAATAAATACTGTTGCCATACATTTCTTTGAAAGATTTTTTGAGTTTAGTACTGCTCATCGATACCATTTTTGAAAACTCCTCGATAGTGGGGGGTGCTTCGCTAAAATCATTTACCAGCGATTGCTCCACCTGCATAAGCCGTTGCATTTCATCCTGTGTAAGGTTGAAGATGCCTCCTACCAAATCAGCTTTTTCATGTAAGCGGGTAAAAAAACGTTCAATCAGCATCGTGATCCTGTTTTGCAGGTAAATATTCTGTAACGGATCATTTTGGGGAATACTCCATATTTCCTGTATCAACTTCCGGTAACCAGCATCCAGTGGTTCAATATCAAAACTCTCTGTTTTTAAAGAAAGGTATTTCTGAAGCACACTGGTATCTGACGATAAACCGAGGTATTTCATCATCCATTTTTCATCAAATAATATTTTAATGCTTTGTATATGCAGGCCGGGAGGTAATTCCTCTGAAAATGAAAAAATATTACTGGTAAGTCTCACCAGGGCATGATGCGTATTGGTCTTTAAAAGCAACTCATCGTCTATCATTGATTGCGTTGTTCCGGAAATATATAAATCCTCAAAATGCAAAACGTAATAACGGTTGTCAGACTGTGGCCGTTTATAAATCAATGCCTCATTAAATACAGCGTCTACTAACAGCACGTTCAATTCATTAAAAAGCTGTAGCATCTTTATGGTACCACTGCCTGTAGGCGCTGTAATTTTAATAAAATCGCCGCCATTGTATGACAAACCGGTAATGGTTGCCAGGTCCTGCAGTAAAAGACGGTAATCCTTATGATTGATGCTTAATACAATCATCTAATTATTTTAATACGAGATGCCCGGTATTTTTACAGGTACTTTAAAGGATTGCGCCTTGCATTAAAAATAGATCGCTTGATATTCATCCAAAACGCAATAAAAAGGTAAATAATTACCGGAGACCCCATCGTAAGAAAAGAAATATAAATAAAGTATTTGCGAATGGTAGAGGTGGCTATGCCCATTTTTTCACCAATGGCGCTGCACACTCCAAACACGTGCCATTCGATAAATTGTTTAAAACGGTTCATAATACAAATCTAAAAAAATATATCTGATAACAGTCAATTTTTGATTTCAGTACTCAACCTATTTTTCAGTAATTTTGTGCCACTTTAAACAGCTCAAGTAATTATTAGCAATTTTTTCAAACAAATTCACAAATTCACACCATGGCCTTCGACATTGAAATGATCAAAAAGGTTTATGCCAATTTTGGCAGCCGTATTGAAGCAGCACGTAAAGCAGCCGGCAAACCATTAACACTTACAGAAAAAATATTGTATGCTCACCTTACAGAAGGCAATGCCAGCAGGGCCTATGCAAGAGGTAAGGATTACGTGGATTTTGCACCTGACCGTGTAGCGATGCAGGATGCTACTGCACAAATGGCATTGCTGCAATTTATGCAGAGTGGAAGAAGCAAGGTAGCGGTACCCAGCACCGTACACTGTGATCACCTGATTGAAGCTAAAGTTAACAGTAAGACAGACCTTGACAGGGCAGTACATGAAAGCAGCGAAGTATACGATTTCCTGGCAAGTGTTAGTAATAAATATGGAATTGGTTTTTGGAAACCCGGTGCCGGTATCATTCACCAGGTAGTATTGGAAAACTACGCCTTCCCCGGCGGGATGATGATAGGAACGGATAGTCACACTGTGAATGCAGGTGGCCTTGGTATGATTGCTATTGGCGTGGGCGGTGCCGATGCCTGCGATGTAATGGCGGGCCTGCCCTGGGAGTTGAAGATGCCAAAACTCATTGGTGTAAAATTAACCGGTAAATTAAATGGCTGGACTGCCCCTAAAGATGTGATCTTGAAAGTAGCTGGTATCCTTACCGTAAAAGGTGGTACCGGTGCTGTAGTAGAATATTTTGGTGAAGGCGCCACGAATATGAGTTGCACTGGCAAAGGCACTATTTGTAATATGGGTGCTGAAATTGGAGCTACCACTTCTACTTTTGGATATGATGAAAGTATGAGCCGCTACCTAAAAGCTACTGGCAGGGAGGAAATAGCTGCTGCGGCAGATGCAATAAAAGAACATTTAACCGGTGATGCTGCGGTATACGCTGACCCTTCAACATATTTTGACCAGGTAATTGAAATTAACCTGAGTGAACTGGAACCACATTTAAATGGGCCGTTTACTCCAGACCTGGCAACTCCAATATCAAAAATGAAAGAAGCCGCTGCTGCTAATGGCTGGCCCACCAAAATTGAAGTAGGCTTGATTGGAAGCTGCACCAACTCTTCCTATGAAGATATCAGCCGTGCCGTAAGTTTAGCAAAACAGGTGAGTGAAAAAGGATTGAAATTAAATTCTGAATTTACTATTACTCCCGGAAGCGAACAAGTTCGCTATACCATCGAGAGAGATGGCTTCCTGGGCGTATTTGATAAAATTGGCGCCACTGTATTTGCCAATGCTTGTGGCCCCTGTATAGGCATGTGGGCAAGGGTAGGCGCCGAAAAAGCGGAGAAGAACACCATTGTTCACAGTTTCAACCGGAACTTTGCAAAACGTGCGGATGGTAACCCTAATACGTATGCATTTGTAGGTTCTCCTGAAATTGTAACTGCCATGGCTATTGCCGGTGACCTGAACTTCAATCCGCTTACTGATACATTAGTAAATGATAAAGGAGAAATGGTGAAACTGGATCCGCCAAGTGGAGACGAATTACCGCCAAAAGGTTTTGCTGTGGAAGATGCTGGTTACCAAAAGCCGGCTGAAGATGGTAGTGCCGTACAAGTGAAAGTAGCTCCGGACAGCAAACGTTTACAATTATTGGATCCATTTGCTGCATGGGAAGGCACTGATTTGAATGGGTTGAAATTATTGATCAAGGCAAAGGGCAAGTGTACTACCGACCATATTTCAATGGCTGGTCCCTGGTTAAAATTTCGTGGTCACCTGGATAATATCAGTAACAATATGCTGATTGGTGCAGTAAATTTTTTCAATGAAAAAACAGACAGTGTAAAAAATCAGCTTACCGGCGCCTATGGTCCTGTACCTGCTACCCAAAGAGCTTATAAAGCCGCCGGTATTGGTACCATCGTAGTAGGTGATGAAAACTATGGTGAAGGAAGTTCAAGAGAACATGCTGCAATGGAGCCACGACATTTAGGTGTGAGAGCTGTACTGGTAAAATCTTTCGCCAGGATACATGAGACCAACCTGAAAAAACAGGGTATGCTGGCATTGACCTTTGGCAATAAAGAAGACTATGATAAGATACTGGAAGATGACAGCATTGATATTGAAGGTCTGCTGGCTTTTGCACCCAATAAACCTTTGCAGGTGGTATTAAACCATTCTGATGGCAGCAGTGAAACGATACAGGTGAGTCACACTTACAATGAACAACAGATAGAGTGGTTTAAAGCCGGTGGTGCCTTAAATATTATCAGGAAGGAATTTGCAGCCAGGAGTTAATTTGTAAGCACTGGTTATTTGAAAAGCGAAACTTTAAAACAGTTTCGCTTTTTTATTTTCATGGATGAGACATTGCATTAACAGTACATTCACAATCAATGCATATTTCAATTTTAATTAACAGTTTTCACTTGTCCGTAGTATTGCAGCTACCAACATAAGTATGAAATTTGTACCGGTGTAGCCAACTAAAATAAATTGATTTATGAAAAACTTGCAAAGCACAAATGGTGGTTTTATTTTAACCAGCATTTCATTTAAAGCAATTGAAAAAAGAAACAATTACTATCCCGCAGCAGAAAATACGGGAGAGATCATGAAGCGAATCATAACAAAATATGATTACTGTTTACCCCCTGAAGAAAAAGATCCATCCATTACAAAAAAAATAACGTTACCCATTTGAGCAACGTTACTGCAATGATTTTTTATTTGTATTAAATAGCTTTCCCTGTATTACTGAGCAATATAACTGTGAAGGTGATCTATTATTTCTTTTTGAGAATTGATAATTGCGGTAACCACATCTCCTATTGATATCATACCCAGTACAGTATCCCCTTTTACAACAGGCAAGTGACGGATATGCTTATCACTCATAATAGACATGCAGGCTTCAATTTTATCCTCTGGCTCGATCGTAAAAGGGTTTTTCGTCATGATCTCACCTACCTCTGTATCATGCGAAGCCTTTCCTTTCAGGATAATCTTACGGGCATAATCTCTTTCAGAAAGAATACCCGTTAGTTTGTCACCGTCCATAACAAGCATAGCGCCAATATTTTTTTCGCTCATTATTTTTAGAGCTTCCAGCACTGTAGAACTACTGGCAACAGAAAACACGTAGGAACCTTTTTTTTGTAAGATATCAGATACTTTCATATGCAAATTTTAAGAGTAAACAATCGGTTAATAATAGACAAGCAGGCTTTTGCCTTAAAGTATGAAGTTAACAAACCCCTGCTAAAAAATAAAACTGATTTTTCTCAGCAGCCATTTTAATTGTCTTAAATAAGTTATTTCTATTTTTTTAACACCTGTAATACAGCACCGTACAGCACTTCCGCTCCTAATGCCAGGTCCTGGTAAGAGGAATATTCCAGGGGGTTATGACTGATGCCGTCTTTGCAACGAACAAATATCATCCCATAATCACAGGCATAGGATAGCGCCATGGCATCATGGAACGGGCCGCTCATTAATTCAGGGGCGTCTAAATTTAATGTATTACATTCTGCGTGTATAATCTCCTTTATCCAGTCTGCACAGTAGCGTGGCTCACTTTTAAAATCCTCTGTTATGGTGTATTCCAGTGAACGCCTGTTAGCGACGGAATCAATTTTATCTCTAAGTTGTTTTTCATAACGGTTGCGGCGTTCAATATCAATGTCTCTCAAGTCAACCGTGAAACTAACTTCTTCTGCAATAATATTCCTGCTTGCCGGAAATACATTTACAGTAGCAACACTGCCAACGGTTGGATCGCCAGGTTTCTGTGTGGCAATTTCGTTTACTGCTACAATAACTTCCGCCGCCCCTAACAACGCATCTTTGCGAAGAGGCATGGGCACAGAACCTGTATGGCCAGCCATCCCTTTTAATTTTACTGTCCACCACAAGGGGCCTGATATACCTGACACAACACCTATCGGTTTGTTTGCAATATCCAGCACAGGACCCTGTTCAATATGGAGTTCTAAAAAACAAAATATACTACCGGGCTTGTATTCGCTTTCTTTGAATTTTGTTGGATCACAACCAAAATCGATTAATGCCTGCCTGCGGCTAATTCCATCCTTATCTTTTCTTTCCACATCATCCGGGTCCAGTCTTCCCAAAATACCCTTTGAACCAAATAATCCTTTATTAAAACGCCAGCCTTCTTCATCAGCAAAAGAAACTACTTCAATACTTCGTTCATGCTGAACATTATTCTCAGCTAATGTTTTTACAGCTTCTATTGCACATAATACTCCGGCCACTCCATCAAATCTACCTCCATAAGGCTGACTATCTAAATGAGAACCCAGCATCAAAACGGGTAATGAAGAATCTTTTCCTTCCAGTCTTCCAATTAAATTTCCAAAGTTGTCAATATGTGTTTTCATACCGGCATCCTGCATCCAGGATGCAGCCAGTTCAAACGCCTTTTTTTCATCCGGTGAATGAGCAGGGCGATTGGTTCCGGTTTCGCCAATCTTTCCAATTTCACTCATGGCTTCAAAATGCTGCTGAAGACGTGTTGTATTAATTTTCATTTGATAAAAAGAATTATATTTTTTTAATGCCCACAGCAGTTCATAAAAATTCAATAAGGCAATCGGTATCACCCAACAATGTTAAAAAATTTCATAATGCCCGTAACGAAAAGATTTAAACCAAATATATTAATGATCATTCAGTGGTAACCCTCTTTTTTGAAACTCTATCCAGTTTAAATATTCAGGTGCCACACGATGTTCTTCCATCGTAATGCAATCGGTAACGGGACAAATTAACTGGCATAAATTACAGCCAACGCACTCTTCTTCTTTAATGGTGTAAATATTATAAGGCTTCCCATATTCTAAATGAATAGACTGGTGAGATGTGTCTTCGCAGCCGATATAACAAAGACCACAATGAATACACTTATCCTGGTTAATCTTTGCAACGTGATGATAGTTGATATCCAAATCTTCCCAATGCGTTATTTTTTCTACCGACTTTCCAATAAAATCATCCAGCGTTTGGTATTCTTTTTCATCCATCCAGTTAATCAGGCCTTCGCACATATCTTCTACTATCCTGAAACCGTGTTTCATTACAGCCGTACATACCTGTACGTTAGCGGCTCCGAGTAACATAAATTCCACTGCATCTTTCCAGGTACTAACGCCACCAATACCCGAAA
>Ga0068871_100002337_pt1 | contig 12918 bp, 11 predicted proteins | sample KBSMisM72_FD_72750 | JGI IMG/M metagenome (GOLD analysis project Ga0068871, IMG submission 72750) | Miscanthus rhizosphere microbial communities from Kellogg Biological Station, Michigan, USA - KBS Miscanthus M7-2 | ecosystem: Host-associated > Plants > Roots > Rhizosphere > Soil ... | reverse complement strand
GAAATATTGCCGCGCGTGTCGGTCTTGGTTTCCCAGCGCATCTCGCCGGTCTTGGCGTCGAGCGCCACCAGAAAACTATCCGGCGTAGTGGTGTAGATCATGTCCTCCCACATGCCGATGGTCTTCGCGCGGGCCTGGCTCGCCTGGTTGGCGGGAAGCTTGCGCTGGTACTCCCAGATGAGATTGCCGTTGGTGGCGTCCAGAGCCTGGATCGCCGCACCGGGCGCCATCAGATACATGACGCCGTTGTGCACCAGAGGGATGCCCTCCTGTGCGCCCGCGCCTTGGCTGCGCGTCCACACCATACGGAGCTGATCGACATTGCTTTTGTCGATCTGCTTCAAGGGCGAGTACCGCTGCGAATCGTAGGTGCGGTTGTACATCAACCAGTCGTTGGGACTGGGATTCAGCAGCATGTCCTTAGTGACCGGGACGAAAGGACGGGATTGCGCGAACACGACTGCTGAGGCGAGAAGGAAACAACTTGCGATAGCTCTCATGGCTAGGGTTGATTATACGCAGAATTGGTCGAAGGCGTCCTTCAGGAGACCGGAGATCTCCACCGGATCGCGGCGCTCGATATCCGAGCGATGCAGCATGTAGACGGGTTTGCCATCCTTGAAGAGGGCCATTGAAGGCGACGATGGCGGATAAGGTAAAAGGATGTTTCGCAGGTGAGCGACGGCGGCCTCGTCTCCCCCGGCAAACACGGTAGCGGTCTTTGAAGGCCGCACCCGATGCTGAAGGGCGATTCCGACGGCCGGACGGGCCCGTCCAGCCGCACAGCCGCAAACGGAGTTCACCACCATCAGCACGGTGCCGTTTCCAGGCTGAAGAAAGCGATCGACGTCGGCAGGAGTTCTGGCTTCTTCGACGCCGTGTTGCGTTAGGTCTGCCCGCATGGGGGCTATGAAATCTTGAGGGTATCCCACAGCTCGATTCTAACAGCGCGCGAGCGGGGAGTACCCCTTTTTGACTCGGAAAGTCCTTTTTGACATAATGTTTCGCGTAATTGGATACGGCTGTCTCGAACGACAGTAAGGAGTGCTCCGGTGAAGAAGCTTTTTGTAGGCAATCTGCCGTACGGCGCGAACGAGACGGATGTACAGAATCTCTTCGCAGACGCAGGAGTGAACGTGGACTCGGTGACGGTGATGCGCGATCGTTTTACGGGCCAGGCCAGAGGATTTGGCTTCGTGGAGATTAATGACGATGCGGCCGCGCAACGCGCCTGCGATGCGTGCCATGGAAAAGAACTGATGGGACGAACGCTGGTGGTGAACGAGGCCCGTCCGATGGCCCCGCGTGAGGGCGGCGGCGGCCGTCCACCCCGCCGTTAGACATAGGTCAACCCGCCGGCAGGATGCCGGACGCAACTCACTCCGGTTTGAGTTTCCGCGCCAGAAAATCGCCCGCAGCACGATACGCTTTGATCCAGCTCTCCTGCAAAAGGAACTCGTGCACCTCACCTGGGAAGATAAGTTCCTCGAAATCCACTCCCTGAGCCCGCAGGGCTTCCACCAGCCGCCCGGTCTGACTGAAGGCCACGTTGCGATCGTCATCGCCATGAATCAGCAAAACGGGAGAGCGCCAGTTCTTCACATCGGCCAGCGGCGACGATTGCAAAGCGGTGCGCTCGATTTCGCGGAGCTGGTCGGCATTCAGCGCGGTAAGCCTGCGATCCCCGCGAATGCTCCAGTCTTCGACTCCGTGCATGTCCACACCGGCGGCGAACAGGTTGCTGGCCCGCGAGAGCGCCATGGCGGTGAGATAGCCTCCGTAAGACCCGCCCCAGACGCCGATGCGCTTCGGATCCACATCGGCGCGTGAAGACATATAGAGCCCGGCGCCCATGACGTCGCTAAACTCGCTGGCTCCGGAGTTGCCGAAGTTCAAGGCTTCGCGGAAGTTCAACCCGTAGCCAATGCCGCTGCGATAATTCACGCTCAGAACTACAAAGCCGCGAGCGGCCAGATACTGGTTCATCGCATAGGCGTTTGAGTAGTAATGCATGGAGTGATAGCCGAGCAGCATCTGCCGGCGCGAGCCGCCGTGAAAGAAAATTACCGCCGGGTGCTTTGTGCCGGAGCCTCCTGGAGGCATGAACAACTGCCCGTGAATGGGTAGGCCATCCGAGGCAGGGAAGATCACCTGTTGAGGCTTGACGAGATCCTTAGGAAAATCCGCGGGGATGGAATCGGGCGCCAGGTCGCGAACCGCTGATGTACCGATCTTGATGGACGCGCGGCTGACTTCAGTGGCGCTCGAACGCAGGAACGCAACTGCGCCATCGGCGGTCTCCGCAGGCGACCATTCGATGCCTTCCCCAAGCTGGATCGCAGCGGGCTTGCCACCTGTTACAGCGACGCGCCACACGTGGCGGCGATCGATATCGTCCTGATTGGAGGAGAACAGCACGCTGCGCCGGTCGCGCGCGAGCGAGACGTTCTCGACTTCGAACTCGCCGGGCGTAAGTAATTCCGCGCGGCCTCCACCAGCGGGGATCGAATAGAGATGCAGCCATCCGTCGCCTTCCCAGGGGAACACCAGCCGATCGCCGTCGGTCCAGAAGACTTGATTCGCGGCGTCGACTCCGCGAAAGGCGCTGCCGAGTCCTTTTTCGGCGGTCCAGATTGCTCGGCCGACGCCAGTGGCCGCATCGGCGACACGGATCGACCATGGATTCGCGGCCTCGCGCACAGGACCCACGGTGATCGACGAAGAGTACGCTTGCCGGAGGAAGGCGATACGCCGGCTGTCGGGACTCCACACGAACCACGTATCGCGATCCACGCTGGGATCCATATAGATCAGCGTTTGACTCGCCACACGGTACACGCCGATGAAACTGTGATCACCGCGATGGCTGGTGAATGCGAGTGCAGCTCCGTCCGGCGACCATTGCAGATCGGAAGAGAAAGCCTTGGTGAGGATCGCTTCCGATGGCTTCGCGGCGGCCCTCTCCGCATCGAGCGTGGTCATCCAGATCTGGCCGTCTTTGACAAACGCAATGCGGCCGTTGCGCGAAACCGCCGGTCCACGGCCTGCGCCCAGTTTCTTCGGCGTGCCGCCTTCGAAGGCGACGACATAAACCGCCTGATCAGGGGGAACAGGAAGATTCCGCGGATTGGGAACGTCACCGCCAGTATCGAAATCGCCGCCGCGTGTGTAAACGAGAAAGCGTCCGTCGGGGCTCCAGGCGAGGTCCCCCAGGTCCTGGCCGTCGTCATCTTTATAGGAGGTGAGGCGGCGGCCCTTGTAATCCGGCGCGGCCGCGACCCATATATTTCTGGCTCCGCGCTCGTTCAGGATCCAGGCGACTCTGTCTCCGACCGGCGCGGCTACCAGCTCGGACGCAAAGGGAGCGTTGAGATAACGCTCAATCGAATCAGCTCCGAAAACAGAGCCGATTGCCAACAAAGACAGGATGGCGAACGGCTTCCCCACGAGCCGATTCTCGCATAGTACTAAGGCGTTGACAGATCTAAAGCCCATCCTGTGCCCTGTCGATCTCTTTATTGGAAAGGACCACCATGCGCTTTTTGACTCTCTCCACACTCACGATTCTTACCGGCGGGCTGCTGGCAGCTGCCGATTCGGCGATCGTTACGTATATCGACGGAAACGTCGCCGAGCTCGCGCCCAATAGCGGCGCTACGCTGTACATGAACAATCCGCAGACCATGGAGCTGAAGACTCCGCTCCACCATGTCCAGATCCCATACGCCCAGATTTCGAAGGCGGAATTAGGATCGGTTATGGTCCATACGGCGGATCCGGAACCTTTGTACAAGGTCTGGATGTTGCCCAAACGGCTGATGAAGTCGGAAACGCAGCAAATGAAGCTGGCGTACACGGACGGAAGCGGCCAGAACCAGACCATGACGATCGAGATGTCGAAGGCGTCCGCCGATGGCGTGCTTGCCACCATCGAACGTCACAGCGGCAAGGTCGCCAATGACGCGTGGTGGGGCGACAACTACTGGAAAACCACCCGTAACAAAGATTCGTGGGGCGGGGCAGGGACGGTCGCGCAGAAGTAAGCTGCGAAACATTCCCGGATAAATAAAAAGGGCGGACCCGCAAGGGCCCGCCCTAATTGTTTTACAAGGAGAAACTAGTTGCGCGTCTGCTGAACTTTCGGGGACGAGATGTAGCCTGAGATCATGTCCTTCTTCACTTCGTTCACCACGATCTCAAAGGGCTGGGTCGCACGGCTCAGCATGAACTGGACCGGCTCGTTGACGGTCTTGTCCTTCTTCTCCACCAGCTTGTCGTCGGCGATCAGCTCGATGGTATAGCGGTTCTTCTTCATATCTGCCGCCTTCAGACGCATCTGGACGTCGCCAACTTTGCGCGGCGCCTTCTCTTTGGTCAGCCGGAATTCCGTGTAGTTGCGTTCGCCCAGCGCGCGCAGCGCGGCCAGCTCTTTGCCATTGGTCGCGATCAATCCGCTCTGGACGCCGAGATCGCCCTTGGTGCTCTTCAGGTCGGAAATGGTCTTCTCGAGTTCGGCTTTCGTAGCAGCGGCGTCGGTCTTGACGTTGGCCAGATCAGTCGAAACTTCGCCCACGCGGGTTTTGGTTGTGTTGGCGTCGTCCTTCACTTTCGAAACTTCGCCGGAGACGTTGGAAACGGCCGTGGCTGTTTCGGCCACCTTAGCGGCCTGTTCCTGCTGCGCCTTCTCGAGTTTTTCCGCCAGTTCATCGGCGTGCCTGGTCGCGTCGATCTTGGCCTGGCCCGCCAGAATGCTGGCCTGGCGCCGGGCTTCGTCCATCTGGGCCTTCAGGGTATCGACCGACTGCCGATTGGTCTTGCTCGACACCGTGGTGGTTTCGTGGACCTTGGCGATCTGGTCCATCAAGGCATCGCGGGTGGTTTCCAATTCGGCACGTACTTGGCGAACCTCATAGAACTGATAGAGGGACGCCCCTACCAGGGCTACCACCGCCCCAAAAAGTATCGCAATCTTCGGGCCCGAAGAACCGCCGGAAGGATCAAGCAAGCTATCGCCCACAGTCTAATCTCCTTTAACGGAACTCTCGTCTTATTTTAGCAGTAGCATTAGAGTACTAGTAGGGTGGGGGGGGCGAGAACAAAAATTGCACTGCCTCGGTAAACGGCTGATTCTGCCGGAACTTCTCGATAGCTTGCCAGAGGACCAGGCCCGGGCGAGCCTACAGGACCTGGTACGCATCAACCGTTATTGGGGGGGGCATTCCACACTGCGGACCCTGCTCAAGGACACTGTTCCGGATAGCCAGCCGTTTTCCATTTTGGATGTCGGGGCGGCGTCCGGAGACATGGGTGACTGCATTCGGCGCTGGTACCCGGCGGCGAATGTAACCCTGCTGGACTATCTCGAATCGCATCTGAAGGCTTCGCTTGGCCATCGAGTCGCAGGAGACGCGTTCCGGCTGCCCTTTCGCCAAAGAAGCTTCGACTACGTCTTTTGTTCGCTGTTCCTGCATCATTTCGAAGACGACCAGGTAGTTCAACTGCTGCGGAACTTCGGCGAAGTGGCTCGCAAAGCCGTCCTGGTGATCGACCTGGAACGAAATCCGATCCCGTATTACTTCATCGCCTGGAGCCGGCCCTTGCTCGGCTGGGATCCGGTTACGGTTCACGATGGAGCGATTTCCGTGGAGGCAGCGTTCCGGCGCAGGGAGCTGGAGGATTTGGCTAAGCAGGCGGGCTTGCGCGATCCGCGGGCGCGTGTGTTCCGGCCGGCGTTCCGAATTGCGCTGACCGCCGAATCAGCCTAGTGTTCGCAATTCGGCTTTGGCCTGGCGGCCCCAGGCTGAGGTAAATCGCCGGCGATGGGGCGGAGATGTCCGGGCCGCTTCCACCGCGCGCTCGAAAGCGTCTTTGGCGTCTGACATCCGCCCGAGCTTCTTGAACACCTCGCCTAGCCAGTACAGACCCTCGGGATCGAATTCCCGGCGATCGGTATATTTCTGGAGCTCGACGAGCGCCTGGTCCGTGTTCCCCAACTGAAAGTCGGCTGCGCCCAGACCGCGCCAGGCTTCGCTGGAGGAATGCTTGTCATCCAACTTTAGGGCAGCCGCGAAATGCTTGCGTGCGTCATCGAAACGTTTCTGCTCGAGAGCGATAGCTCCTAATTGATGATGCGCATCGGTCTCGGTGGGATCGATCTCGACCGCTTTGGTGAACCGGGAAATCGCTTCCGCGTAGTTGCGGCGCTGCTGATAAATCAGGCCGAGCTGGTAATGCGCATCGGAATCGCGTGGATTTACCGTTAATGCATCCAGGTTCCGGCGGAAGTTTTGCCTCGAGCGCAGCCCGCCCCCCAGGCCCGTGAACATGTCCAGATTGGGGCGGAACAAGAAGTAAAGCCACAGCAGAACAAGCGGGGAGGCGAAGTAGGAGAGCATTCCGCCAAAAATCGCGTAGCCGTAGAATCCGCCGACCCCAGCGGCGGCGCCGCCCAAAACCGTTCCAATGGCCTTCCCGGCGCCGGTCCCGAATACGGTCCGAATCGCGATAGCCGCCAGGGCCAGGAAATACAGGTCCGCAATCGCGTGAATCCAAAAACTGAGCGCGGGCGCAAGGAGGCTTGCGATCCAGGCTGGGAGATTGGCCGCCACCCAGCACATCAAAGTGCATACCAGAAGCGGAGAATAGTCGCGGCGGAGGACCACACCAAGGCTGCCCAGATGGTCCCAGACCGAAATGATCGCGATACAAGCAGGGGCAAAGAGTACGGCGATGAGCACAACCCTGCTGATTTCACCCATGGCGAACCCCAGCGCGGCTGCTGCGATTACCGCCAGAGCCAGACTGCCGGAGTCAAGAATCGTACTCAAGGCGCGAGACGGCCGGTAGTAAAGTTGGAACAGCGTCCCGAGCTTTTCGGCCATATGGGTAATGATTCTACCGGAAGTTCCTACCGTGTATAATCACCACTGGGAGGACGATGAGTAAAGAAGATTGCATTGAAGTCACTGGAACCGTCGTTGAGAAATTCCCCAGTGGACTGTTCAGCGTGCAGTTGGATCAGGAGCGAAATGTGCTGGCGCACCTTGCGGGCAAGCTACGCCGCAATCGTATCCGCGTTTTGGCCGGCGACCGCGTCACCCTGGAGCTTTCCCCGTACGATCTGACCAAGGGACGCATCACCTACCGCCATAAATAGGGCATTGTTTCCCGCCATATAGCGCTACGCACGGCTCGCACCGGCGCGCAGCACACCGAGAATGAAGTGTGCGCGGTCCATCGATCCCTATTCGCCCCCGGCGGAATGTTCTCAGTTTTCCAGCTCCCGTAAGCGGACGTGACGAACTCACTCAACAGCTTTCGAGCCGCCTGGTAGGGCAAGCTCACGCCATCGCGGAGATTGTTCCTTACGTTCAGATGTTTCGAGCGGGCCTCGCGCCGGAGGGCCGCCCAGCGGGCGTATTTTTGCTATTGGGTCCAACCGGCACCGGCAAGACCCGCACGGTCGAGGCGCTTGCGGATGTCCTGCACGGCAACGAAAAAAATCTGGTACGGGTGGACTGCGGCGAGTTTCAGATGGAGCATGAGATCGCCAAGCTGATCGGGGCGCCTCCCGGATATCTGGGCCACCGCGAAACACCTCCGATGCTGACGCAGCAGAAGCTCGGAGCGGTAACCAGCGAAGGATCCCACCTGGCGCTGGTGTTGTTCGACGAAATCGAAAAGGCCGCGCCGAGTATGACGCGGCTGCTACTCGGTGTGCTCGATAAAGCGGTCTTGCGGCTGGGCGATAACACGTCAGTGAATTTCGAGCGCACGCTGATTTTTCTGACCAGCAACCTGGGGGCTTCGGCGATGCGAAAAGAAGTCTTACCGGATTTCGGTTTCGGCTCGGCCGGCACGCACGGAAACGGCGACGCAACACTGCGAAAGTTATCGAGCATCGGGTTGGGCGCAGTGAAGCGGAAGTTCGCACCTGAATTCGTGAACCGGATCGACGCGGTGGTCACCTATCAGCCGCTGGACGCGGACGCGCTGGAGACGATCCTGGATCAGCAGATCGCAGCATTGGAGCGGCATATCGCGCATCGTCTGGAAGAGCGGGCCTTCGCGCTGGAGCTGGATCCGAGCGCGCGAAGCTTTCTGTTGTCGAAAGGCACCAGCCGCGAATATGGGGCTCGGGAATTAAAGCGCGTGATCCTTCGCAAGCTGACGCAGCCGATGGCGGCTATGGTGGAAGCCGGCTTGATTCCGCCGGAGTGCGTCGTGCAGGTGACACACTCAGGGGACGCGGAGCAGTTAACGTTGCTAGTAGTAGAGAATTGAGATGTGATCCTGCGGACGATCGCCGCCGCACTGCTTGCCTCACCGCTCATCGCGCAACAAGTCACGTTCTATCGCGACGTGCTGCCGATTCTGCAGAATCACTGCCAGGAATGCCATCGATCGGGGCAGATGGCTCCCATGGCATTCTCGACTTACCAGCAGACGCGTCCTTGGGCCAAAGCCATCCGCGAGGCGATCCTCACGCGCAAGATGCCGCCGTGGTTCGCCGATCCATGTTGCGGGAAATTTTCCAATGATCGTTCGCTGAGTGCCGCGGAGCGTGACACGCTGGCGAAATGGGCCGATTCAGGGGCGCGGCCAGGCAGGGAATCGGACGCTCCTCCGCCCAAATCCTGGCCCGAGGGCTGGAATATTTCGAAGCCCGATGCGGTGGTCGAAATGCCACACGCGTTCCGCGTTCCGAAATCCGGAGCGGTCGAGTATCAGTACGTCATCGTACCCACCGGATTCCAGCAGGATCGCTGGGTGCAATCCGTGGAGGTGCGTCCCAGTGAGCGCCAGGTGGTGCACCATGCGGTGGTCTACATTCGCGATCCCGGCGACACGTGGACGCGCGGGCCGACCAAGGCCGACATCCTGGCCGTGTACGCACCCGGCAGTTCGCCGGACGTGTATCCGGCGGGCATGGCGAAGCTGGTCAAGGCTGGATCCGATCTGGTGTTTGAGATCCATTACACGCCTTCGGGCAAAGCCGTGGACGATCGGATCAAAGTCGGCATGGTGTTCAGCCCCGCGCAGCATCCTCCCGACAAGCGCGTTCTCACGCTGCAGATGGACAACGGAAAATTCCTGATCCCGGCGGGGGAGCGTGATTTCCGGATCAGCGTGTGGGGAACGCTACCCAACGACGCTCTGCTGCTGGGATTCTTCCCGCACATGCACTTGAGGGGGACAGAATTCGAGTACACCAGAATCCTGGATAACGGTTTGCCGGAGACGCTGCTGCGCGTGAAACCCTACGACTTTTACTGGCAGCTCTACTATAGGCTGGCGGAGCCGATGCCTCTCAAAAAAGGGACTCGCCTCAACTGGATTGCAACCTATGACAATTCCGCTGCGAACCGGCGCAATCCCGACCCCACAGCCGACGTTCGTTATGGGCCGCAGAGCTGGGAAGAGATGATGGTCGGATTCTTCGACGTCGCGGTAGACGCGTCCATCGACAAGCCGGCGTTCTTCGTACGATAACGCGCTGGCGCCGTTACTTGATCGGCAGCTTGACGGTGTTGCTCTCCACGTTGTTCACGGTGGCTTTCAAATCCACCAGGCCGGAAGGCAGCGCGCCGGTGAGTTTGACCCGAAGCGCCACGACGCCGGCCGAGCCATTTGCGGCTTTCGCACTGATGGGCTTGTAGGTCTGGCCGTCGACTTTTACCTGGATCGGATCCACCAGGTTCCAATCTCCCGTATCGGGAGTGAGGAAGCCATCCACCAAACCGTGATCATACAAACCGAAGCCGGTGCCGGTGATGGAAATCGTCTCATTGGCTACCGCGGGGCTGGCCGGAGTAATCATGCTTCCGTCGTCGTGGTAGGCCGCGACGACCGCGGGATCGTTTTCTGACGGAATCCACTGGAACAGACCCGGAGAGTCTCGCTGGACGGTGAAGTCCCGGCTCGCATCCGCTACTCCGATCCGATGGACTGTGAGCGTGTACTTGCCGTCGGGCAAATCGGAGAAGAGCTGTGCGTTGATGCTTTCGGGAGATATAGAAAGCAGCGACAACAACCGGTCATTCACGGTGACCCAAACGTCGCCAATCGCTTGTGAGAGTTCTCCCGCTGGGGCCGCGGCTGTGGTTGAGGAGAGGGCATCGCCGACAATGGAAATGAGCGATCCCGGGCCAACGGTCCCCGAAGGTGTGTCACCGGCGGAATTCTTGACGCCGTTTTCGTTGATGTAAGGGAATCCTTCCAGGACCGCGACAATGGAATGCGGAGCATTCATCATAAGCGTGGCCGTCGCGTTGGTCCCGAATAGGTCACCTCCCCAACGGTTGAAGTTATACCCATTGCTAGGGAGGGCTGTAACAAATACCAGCGTTCCGCCGGGGAAGAATCCGTCCGCTGCTGGCGCTGGAACGTATACGAAGTTAACCAGCTTGGGCGGCTGCGCCGTGGCTGTGATCTTGAAGAACGAGCGATAATTCGCCGTGAAAACCTGTCCCTGATCGCCGATGGTTACCTGGAGGGAAGCAGTGCTGTTTCCACCATCCCAGGAATCGAAAGTATAGCGACTCACCGGATTCGGCGTTACAGACGACGGTGCGATTACCTGGACTTTGGCTCCCGTGGGCTTATCGATCAGCACGCAGGGAGTGGTGCACGCGACGCCATCAACGACGAACGGTAGCCCAGACGGGATGCTAAGCACCTGAAGTTTCCCGAGCGGGGCATAATTCGCCACCATGTAGACGCCCAGCTGGCCTGTGGGTACCGTGTAATTCTGGTCGGCCGTACCGCCGTTGGACCAGTTGACGAACTGCCAGGGCCGTCCCGTGGCATCGGTCTGCGTCGGCGGCGCGATCAGATGATGGGTCTGGGATTCCGCCCAAAAACGCTGGAGGCCCTTGGAATCATCCTGGCCATCCACGTTCACCGTCAAGCCGGGGGGTGAAGTGAGCACTTGGGCCGGCACGCTCGAAGAGAAGTTGGCCGTGAAGACATCCGGCCCGTTCACCTCGACTACGGCTGTGTAGGTGGCGTTCTGCTGCATGCCATTGCTGAATCCCGTAAAGAGCCAGGTCTTGCCCACCCCATCCCTTTGAACCGGCGGAGCTCCGAGGATGTGTTGGGAGCCAGGGAGGAAATCGAAATCGCCCACGCACAGCGGGACATATCCCACCGAGGCGCTGAGGGGTAGAAGAGCAGAGCTCACTGGACAGTAGGGATCACCTGAGTATTGAGTGTTCGGAATCGGCCCGGGATGGACGGTCCGATGATCCACCAGCAGGTCCAGGCCGAGCGGGTTGGAGCGAATGCTCAAACGCTTCGCCTTGACGAATACGGCTTCGATGTTGGTGGGAATGACAATCTGATATTGGGATATCTTCTGACCAAACAGTGGGTTTCCGTTGATCATCCAGCCGGAGAAGAGATTGCCGGGCAGGGCTGCAGCCTCCAGATCGATGGGTCCGGGCACCATCCAGAATGTGCCCGGCGAAGTGTAGCATGTGCCGTTAACCACCACGGCGCCCTCGCGCGGATCGGGCGAAACGGGGTTCGGGGAGCAGGGAAGACTCGGGTCTGTGAACCCTTCGAAGGATACGGCCACCTCTACTTCCCAGGTGACCTGGCCAATAATTTGACTGAGTCCTGGACCGGCAGTGATCGTCAGCAGCGGCTGGTTACCACCGGTTCCGCCAACGACGTTCCAGTTCGAGAAAGTGAATCGTGACCCTTGGATGAACAGCGGATATTGGTGATTGGTGAACGTCTCATCTGCTTCGGGAGTCAGGATAAAGTAAACCTGGTGAGTGCTTCCTACAGCCCATTGAACGGTTTGGGTGGTGGAAAACTGCTGGCCGTCTATCAGGAAGTAGACACCCGGCGTGTTCAGACCTATCTGGACGGACACGGAACCTTGCGCCCAGGCTCCGCCGCAAGCCAGAATCCCGAGCATTGCCAGTCGACCCACGTTCTTCAAAACGCCCACGTTATCCTCCTCGACAGATCCGGCGTGCAGCGCACACCGGCAGACACAAAGTCCCAGAGGTTTATCGGCAATATGAGAGGGAAGCTTTAGCGGTCAATTACGCGATATGCCAAACTGGAGGAAAGCATGCCTTCCGCAACATTTTGGATCGCCATTGTTTTGGCAGCCGGAGTGGGCGTGGCACTTACCGCTATCTGGATGAACGCCCGGATGCAGGCACAGATTGCCGCTCAGAGCGCCGCCCAGAACATGGCCAATGATGCCCGGACGGCCGCGGAAGCCGCGCGTCCGATGGCCGACGCTTTGGCGCGAATTGAATCGCAAATGCGCGAGATCGAGTCGCAGCGGCAGCATGCTCTCGGGGGCCTGGAAGCCCACCTGGCGACTCTCAGCAAGGACACGCTGGCGCTCTCGCAAGCTCTGCGTGGGCCGAACGCGCGCGGGCGCTGGGGCGAACTGACGTTGCGCCGTGTGGCCGAATTGGCGGGCATGGCTCCCTACTGCGATTTCTTCGAGCAACAGACGGATGACAAGAAACGTCCGGACATGCTGGTGAAGCTGCCCGGCGGCAGGACGCTGGCGGTGGACGCAAAGGCTCCTTTGTCGGCGTATCTCGACGCCGAGGAGGCTCCGGACGCAGCTGCGCGCACGGCAGCGCTCGAGCGTCACGCGCAGCAGTTGTGGCGCCATGTCATGGATCTTTCGACACGCGAGTATTGGGCGCAGTTCGATCCCGCGCCGGAAATGGTCGTGCTGTTTCTGCCGGGCGAGCACTTCCTGAGCGCCGCTCTCGAGCGGAATCGCGATCTGCTCGAATCCGCGCTCGCCAAGAAGGTCCTGCTGGCGACGCCGGTCACTCTGGTGAGCATTCTCAAAGGCGTGTCGTACGGCTGGCGGCAGGAACGCCTGGCGAAGAATGCCGAGGAACTGCGCCGTATTGCCGGCGAATTCCACGAGCG
>Ga0068871_100002326_pt1 | contig 12945 bp, 14 predicted proteins | sample KBSMisM72_FD_72750 | JGI IMG/M metagenome (GOLD analysis project Ga0068871, IMG submission 72750) | Miscanthus rhizosphere microbial communities from Kellogg Biological Station, Michigan, USA - KBS Miscanthus M7-2 | ecosystem: Host-associated > Plants > Roots > Rhizosphere > Soil ... | reverse complement strand
CCCATGCCGCGGTACGCCTTGTACGAGCGGCCCTGGAAGAGCTCGATCTCGCCCGGCGACTCCTCGGTGCCGGCGAAGAGCGAGCCGAGCATGACCGTGTGCGCGCCGGCCGCAATCGCCTTGGCGATGTCTCCGGAATAGCGCACGCCTCCGTCCGCGATGCACGGCACGCCGGACTTCGCCAGCGCCTCGGCGACGTTCTGGATGGCGCTGATCTGCGGCACGCCGACGCCCGCGACAATGCGCGTGGTGCAGATGGAGCCCGGGCCGATGCCGACCTTGACGCCGTCGGCGCCGTGATCGACGAGGGCGCGTGCGCCGTCGCCGGTGCCGACGTTGCCGCCGATCACCTCGACTTTCGGGAAGGTCTTCTTGACCCACTTCACCCGGTCGAGGACGCCCTGCGCATGGCCGTGCGCGGTGTCGACCACCAGCACGTCGACACCGGCTTCGACGAGGGCGGCGACGCGCTCCTCGGTGCCCTCGCCCACGCCGACCGCCGCGCCGACGCGCAGCTTGCCTTGCGCGTCCTTGGAGGCGTTCGGGTGCTCGGTCTCCTTCAGGATGTCCTTGACCGTGACGAGGCCCTTCAGATGGAACTCTTCGTCCACCACCAGGACGCGCTCGAGACGGTTGCGATGCATGAGATCGCGCGCCTCCTCGCGGCTGCCGCCGTCGCGCACGGTGATGAGCTTTCTCTGCGGCGTCATGATTGCCTTCACCGGCTGGTCGAGCTGGGTCTCGAAGCGCAGGTCGCGGTTGGTGACGATGCCGACCACCTTGCCGTTCTTCACCACCGGGAATCCGGAGATCTTGTGCTCGCGCTGCAACGCGATCACGTCGCGCACCGTCATCTCCGGGGTGACCGTCATCGGGTCGCGCAGCACGCCGGACTCGAAGCGCTTGACCTTGGCGACCTCGGCCGCCTGCAGGGCGCTGGTCAGGTTCTTGTGGATGATGCCGATGCCGCCCTCCTGGGCGATGGCGATCGCCAGGCGCGCCTCGGTCACCGTGTCCATGGCGGCCGACACGAGCGGGATGTTCAGCTCGAGGTTCCGGGTGAGGCGGGTCTTCAGGGAGACTTCGCGCGGCAGGACGCGCGAGTGGGCGGGAAGGAGGAGAACGTCGTCGAAGGTCAGCGCCTTCTGGATCACCCGCATGTTTTCTTCTCGCAAAGCGGCATTATACTCTCATCAAATGAAGCGACTTTCCGTCCTGGCCCTCGCGATGGGCGTGTGTTTCGCGGCGCTCGCCCAGCAGTACCGCTGGACCGACGCGAACGGCCGCGTCCAGTACGGCGACACCCCGCCGCCCGGCGTGAAGGCCACGCCCCTGCGCGCGCCGGCGGCTCCGCCGGCCGCGGCGAGCCCGGCCGCGAAGGCCCCGGCACCGGCGGACGCCCGCAAGCAGCAGGCGGCCGGCAAGGCGGGCGAGAAGGAAGCGGCGGAGGCGAAGAACGCCGAAATCAAGAAGCAGAACTGCGCCACCGCGCAAGACGCGGTGCGAGTCCTTTCGCAGGGACGCGTGCGGCGCATCGACGCCAAGGGCGAGTTCGTCTACCTGGACGACAACCAGATCAACGAAGAAATGGCGCGCGCGAAGAAAAGCGTCGCCGAGTGGTGCGGCTGACCTAGCGCCCGCGGGCGCGCCGTCGCCGCGCTTCCTTCGGATCGGCCGCCAACGGCCGGTAGATCTCCACCCGATCGCCGTCGGTAAGCGGCGCGTCCTCCTCCACCACCTTTCCGAAGATGCCCACCCTGCCGCGAGCGAGCGGGAGCAGGCCCGATTTCTCGATCGCGTCGCGCACCGTCGCGCCCCGCGGCATGCTCAGGCGCACGCTGCGCTCGTGCCGCGGCATCGCGTAAACGATCTCGATCTGCAGCTCAGCGAGGGGCCGGGCCATAGCGTTCGCCGGCGCGGCGCGTGAAGGCGTCCACCATGGAGTTGGCAATGCCGTCGAACAGCGGCTCGAGCAGCCGGCTCATGGTGCGGCTGGAGAACTCGTAGCGCACCGTGAACTCGATGCGGCAGGCCTGCAGCGACAACGGATGAAAGCGCCAGCTGGCGGCAAAGGTCTTGAACGGCCCCTCGACCAGGTTCATGTCGATCGCCTGCCCCGGGCGGTTCTCGTTGCGCGTGGTGAATGACTGGCGCAGGCCCGGCATGCCGACGGTGAGGGTGGCGCGCGTGGCGGCGACGCCGCGCTCGTGCACTCGCGCCGCGAGGCACCAGGGCAGGAAGCTCGGGTAGGACTCGATGTCCTCGACCAGCCGGTACATATCGTCTGCGCTGTGCTCGACGATGGCCGAACGCGTCACGCGCTTCATGGGAGAATCGTTTTTTTATGTCGATCGTTCAAAACCGCAAGGCCACGCACGACTACTTCATCGAAGAGCGCTACGAGGCGGGACTCGCGCTCGACGGCTGGGAAGTCAAGTCGATCCGCGCCGGCCGCGCGCAACTCGCCGACGGCTACGTCATCGTAAAGGGCGGCGAATTGTTCCTGATCGGTGCCCACGTCAGCCCCCTGCCGACCGTGTCGACGCACTTCATACCCGACCCGGCGCGCACCCGCAAGCTCCTCCTGCATGCGGAGGAGATCAAGCGGCTGATCGGCAAGGTCGAGCAGCGCGGCTATACGCTGGTGCCCCTCGACCTGCACTTCAAGAAGGGCCGCATCAAGCTGGAGATCGGGCTGGGGCGCGGCAAGCTGCAGCATGACAAGCGCGCCGACAAGCGCGACAAGGATTGGCAGCGCGAGAAGCAAAGGCTGCTACGCAGCCGCTGATTTCTTCTGGTCGGAGCTGGGAGGCGGCGCTTCGGCAAGCGCCATCCAGGTCGACACCACCGTATCCGGGTTGAGCGAGAGGCTGTCGATGCCCTGCTCCATCAGCCAGCGGGCGAGATCCGGATGGTCGGACGGCCCCTGGCCGCAGATGCCGACGTACTTTCCCTGCTTGCGGCAGGCGCGGATCGCCATCTCGAGCATCAGCTTCACCGCCGGATCGCGCTCGTCGAAGCCCTCGGCCACCAGGCCGGAGTCGCGATCCAGCCCCAGCGTGAGCTGCGTCATGTCGTTCGAGCCGATCGAGAAACCGTCGAACAGCTCGAGGAACTGGTCGGCGAGCACGGCATTCGAGGGCAGCTCGCACATCATCACCACCTTCAGCCCGCCCTTTCCCCTTTCCAGGCCGTTCTTGGAAAGCAGCGAAAGGACCTGCCTCGCCTCGCCGAGGGTGCGGATGAACGGCACCATCAGCTCCACGTTGGTCAGGCCGAGCTCGTCGCGCACCTTGCGCATCGCCGCGCACTCGAGCTCGAAGCATTCCTTGAAGCTCGCGGCGATGTAGCGCGACGCGCCGCGGAAGCCGAGCATCGGGTTCTCTTCCTCGGGCTCGTAGCGCTCGCCGCCGAGAAGCTTGCGGTATTCGTTCGACTTGAAGTCGGACAGGCGCACGATCACCGGCTTGGGCCAGAATGCCGCGGCGATAGTGGCTACACCCTCCACCAGCTTCTCGCGGAAGAAGCTGCGCGCGTCCGGATAGCCGCGCATCTTCTCGTCGAGGCGCTTCTTCAGGTCGGCAGGCAGCTTCGCGTACTCGAGGCACGCCTTGGGGTGCACCCCGATGCTGTTGATGATGAATTCCAGCCGCGCCAGGCCGACGCCCGCATTGGGCAGCTGCGCGAACTCGAAGGCGAGCTCGGGATTGCCGACGTTCATGGCGATCTTCACGCCCACCTTCGGCATCTCGCCGCGCTCGCGGCTCGAGACCTCGAAGGGAATCAGCCCGTCGTAGATGTTGCCGGTATCGCCTTCGGCGCAGGACACCGTCACCTGCTGGCCGTCCTTGAGCCGGAAGGTGGCATCGCCGCAGCCCACGACCGCGGGGATGCCGAGCTCGCGCGCGATGATCGCCGCGTGGCAGGTGCGCCCGCCGCGGTTGGTGACGATGGCGGCCGCCACCTTCATTACCGGCTCCCAGTTCGGGTCGGTCATGTCGGTGACCAGCACGTCGCCCGGCTTCACCTTGTCCATCTGCGAGGCATCGGGGACGATGCGAACGGTGCCGCTGCCGATCTTGTTGCCGATGGCGCGGCCCTCGGCGAGGACCCGCGAGCTTCCCTTGAGGGCGTAGCGCTCTTCCACGTCCCGCTTGCGCGACTTCACGGTTTCGGGCCGCGCCTGGAGCACGTAGATCTTGCCGTCGGCGCCCTTGCCCCACTCGATGTCCATCGGGCGGCCGTAATGCTTCTCGATCGCCACCGCGTAGCGCGCGAGTTCAAGGATCTCGGCGTCCTTCAGGGAAAACGCGTGCCGTTCCGCTTCGGGCACGTCGACGATGCGGGTCGAGCGGCCGGTTTCGCCGGAGGCGGCGAACACCATTTTCTGCAGCTTCGAGCCGAGGGCGCGGCGCACGATGGCCGGCTTGCCCTTCTCCAGCATCGGCTTGTGGACGTAGAACTCGTCCGGATTGACCGAGCCCTGCACCACCATCTCGCCCAATCCATAGGCGGAGGTGATGAAGACCACGTCGCGGAAGCCCGATTCGGTGTCGAGCGTGAACACCACCCCGGCCGCGCCCTGGTCGCTGCGCACCATCTGCTGCACGGCGGCCGACAGCGCGACCGCGCTGTGCTCGAAACCCTGGTGGACCCGGTAGGAAATCGCGCGGTCGTTATACAGCGAGGCGAACACGTGCCGGATTGCTTCCAGCACGTTCTCCTCGCCCTTGATGTTGAGGAAGCTTTCCTGCTGCCCGGCGAAGGAGGCTTCGGGCAGGTCTTCCGCGGTGGCGGAGGAGCGGACGGCGAATGAAGTATCGGTTGAAGTAGTCTTTACAAGCTCTTGATATCTAGCACGTATCTCCTGCTCGAGCGCTTTCGGAAACGGGCTCTTAAGCACCCAGGAGCGAATCTCCTTGCCGCACGCGGCGAGGGCCCTCACATCCTTCGGGTCGAGCTGCTTCAGACGCTCGGCGATGCGCTTGTCGAGGCCGCTGGCGGAGAGGAATTCGCGGAAGGCGTCGGCGGTGGTGGCGAAGCCGCCGGGTACGCGGATGCCGGCCGAGGCTAGCCCGCCGATCATCTCGCCGAGCGAGGCGTTCTTGCCGCCGACCCGCTCGAGGTCGGCCATGCGGAGGTCTTTAAGCCACGCTACGCGCATTGCAATGGTATTTTAGCCTTCATGTCGCAGCGCAGAACCGTTTTCTTCGTCTCGGACGGCACGGGCATTACCGCCCAGATGCTCGGCCACAGCCTGCTCACGCAGTTCGAAGGCGTCGAGTTCGCGCAGATCACCCTGCCCTTCGTCGACAGCATCGAGAAAGCGGAGGACTGCCTCGCCCGCATCGGCGCCGAGCGCGGGTACGGCCAGCCGATCGTGTTTTCCACCCTGGTGAACCAGGAGCTGCGCGAGGTGGTGCGCCGCGCCGACGCGCTGTTCGTCGATTTCTTCGAGACCTTCATCGGGCCGCTCGAGGCGGGGCTGGGGGTGGTGTCGAGCCATACGATCGGGCGCTCGCACAGCGCCATGGACAAGAAGGAGTACCAGCAGCGCATCGAGGCGATCAATTTTTCGATGGCGCACGACGACGGCGCCTCGCATCGGGAGCTCGCTCAAGCGGACGTCATCCTGATCGGAGTCTCGCGCAGCGGCAAGACGCCGACCAGCCTATATCTCGCCCTGCAATTCGGCGTGAAGGCGGCGAACTACCCGCTCATCCCCGAGGACCTGCAGCGCATGAAGCTGCCCGAAGCCCTGCGCCAGGAGAAGGCCAAGCTCTACGGGCTGACCATCGCGCCCGAGCGCCTGCACGAGATCCGGCAGGAGCGGCGCCCGGACAGCCGCTATGCCGAGCTCGACAACTGCCGCTTCGAAGTGTCGGAAGCCGAGACGCTGATGCGCCGCGAGGGGATCCGCTGCATCAACTCCACCAGCAAGTCGATCGAGGAGATCGCCACCACCATCCTGCGCGAGCTCAGGATCCAGCGGCAGGTTTACTAGCGGCGTAGAGGCAGATCGCCGCGGCGGCGGCCACGTTGAGCGACTCGGTGGACGCGGCGAGGGGAATGGTGACCCTCAGCTTCGCGTGCTTCTCGGCTTGCGGGCTGACCCCGCTCCCTTCGCTGCCGAAGATCCAGCCGAGCCTGCCCTGTAATTTCGCCTCTCGCAGCGGGCTGCCTCCCTTTACGACGGTGCAGACCAGGGTTCCCTGGAAATCCTTCAAGGGGAGTTGGGTGACCTGGCGCACCGCCAAGGCGAAATGCCCGCCCATGCCGGCCCGCAGCGCGCGCGGGCTCCACGGGTCGGCGCAAGCCTGATCGAGCACGACCTCGCCGATGCCGAAAGCCGCCGCGCTGCGGATGATCGCGCCGACGTTGCTCGGGTCCTGGACGCCTTCGAGGAACACCACGTCGCTGCCCTCCTTCGCGTTCCCCTGGGGAATCTCGATCTCCGCGGCGATCCCGGGGGGGTTGTCCGCATCGACGATGGCCCCGAACACACCCTCGGAGACGATGACCGGGGTCATGCCGGCCAGGTCGGAGATTTCCTTCTTTTCGAGCGCCTGCTCGGTAACGATGATGGCTGCGGCCTTCCTGCGGGTCTGCCGCCAGGCCGCCACCAGGTGCGGGCCTTCCAGGAGCGTGCGGCCCTCGCTTTTGCGATAGCGGGCGTCGCTCGCGAGCTTCGCCCAGTGTTTCACCTTCGGGTTTTCCTTCGAGGTGAGCGCGGTCATGCGGCGCAGGTGCGCAAGCCCGCGAAGATGTCGCGGCGCTCGGGCGTGTAGAAATTGCGGAACCGCGCGCGGGCCTCGCCTGGCGGCGTGGTGAAGCTGCCGCCGCGCAGGACCTTGTGCGTGCCGAACCAGGGCTCGGAGTATTCCTTGTAGGGATCGCGCAGGTAGCCCGGATAGGGAAGAAACGTGCTCTGCGTCCACTGCCATACGACGCCGAGCATCGCTTCCAGGCCGGCGAGCGCCGCATATTCCCATTCGGCTTCCGTCGGCAACCGCCGTCCCGCCCATTTGCAGTAAGCCTTCGCGTCGTGCCAGCTCACATGCATCACGGGCTCGTCGGGCGGGATCGGGATCCAGCGCTCGAAGCGGCGCAGCTTGCCATCCTTCCAGTGCGCCGGCGCGTTGCCTCCGCTTTTCACGAACGCGGCGTAGTCCGCGTTCGTAACCGGCCGGCGCGCGATGCGGAACGGCTCGAGCACGACGGGGTGGCTCCACTTTTCGTTGTCGAAGGCGAAGCCCTCTCCGGGGACGGCGCCGAGCCTGAAGACGCCGCCGGGCATCTCGGCATCTCCCTCGGTAAATTTCCCGAATGAGGGCCCGGGAGCCGGATAACCCAGGGTTTGGCGCGTGTAGTGGAACGCCTCGGCGTGCATCTCCTCGTGGCGCAGGACGAGCTCGCCGAAGTAAGGGTCGACGCTGCCCTTCTCCAGCCCGGATACGACCCTGTGCAGGACTTCATCGCGGTAGGCGAGGGTCTCGGCGAACGACGGGAGCGGGAGATGCCAGCGCGAGTCGTGGGGCACGGTCGCCGAGTTGTAGAGCGCGTCGGCGTTGGGCAGAATCGACGCGCGCCTCTCATCGCCCTGCCGCAGGGCCCAGAACTCCTGGAACCAGCCGACATGTCCCACCTCCCACCGCGGGGGATTCACGATCGCGAGCTTCGGCCCGAGCTCCCGCTCGCCGGCGAGATCGTCCACCAGCTGCCGCGTCTTTTCGCGCGCGGCGCGCAGGCCGCGCGTCAGTTCGGCTGCTTCCATTGGCAGCAGTCTAGCGAATGAAAATCAGCCTGGTCACGCCCGCCGGGCCCGGCCTGCGGAATGGCAACCGCCACACCGCGCTGCGCTGGGCCGCTTTCCTGCGCGCGGCGGGGCACCGGGTGGCGGTATCGACGAAGGACCTTGACTCGGACGCGGACCTGCTGCTCGCGCTGCACGCCCGTCGCAGCCACGAATCGATCGTCGACTTCTGGCGCCGGCACCCGGCCAGGCCGATCGTCGTGGCCCTCACCGGCACGGACATCTACCGCGACATCCACGTGTCCGAAGAAGCCCAGGAATCGCTCGAGCGCGCGGACCGCCTCATCGTCCTGCAGCCCAGGGCGGCCGAGGAGCTGGCGCCGCGGCTGCGGGACAAAGTAAGCGTCGTCGTGCAGAGCTCGTCGACCACCCTGCGGCACAGGCCGGTAAAGGACAAATTCAGGCTCTGCGTCATCGGGCATTTGCGGGAGGAAAAAGACCCGCTGCGAGCACTTGCGGCCCTGCGGTTCCTTTCCAACCCGTCCCTCGAAATCTTCCAGATCGGCGCGCTGCTCGATCCCAGGTTGAAGCCCCAGACGAAGGACAAGCGCTACAAATGGCTGGGCGGCGTCGCGCACGCCCGCGCGCTCAAAGTGCTGGCATCGAGCAGCGCCATGGTCATCAGCTCCCGGATGGAGGGCGGCGCCAACGTGGTCTGCGAAGCGATCCGCATCGGCGTGCCGGTCCTCGCTTCGCGCGTCTCGGGCAACGCCGGGCTCCTGGGCGATGACTATGCGGGATATTTCGATACGGGCGACGAGGCTTCGCTTGCGGCCCTCATCATGAAGGTGCAGGACAAGGGAGCGCTCTACCGGACGCTCAAGCGGCAGATGGCGAAGCTGCGCCCGATGGTGGCGCCGAAGGCCGAGGCGCGCGCCCTGCTCGCGGCTATTCGGGCCTGATGCCCGCCGCCTTCACGATCGGCCACCACTTCTCGATCTCGGCTTTCTGGAACGCGCGCAGCGCCTGGGGCGTCTGCTCGTCGCGCGGCGGGATCTCCTGGCCGAGGTCGGCGAGGCGCTTGCGGGTGTCAGGGTCCGCCAGCGAAGCGACGACGGCGCCGTTCAGCCTCGCGATGATCTCGGGTGCCGTGCCCTTCGGCGCCCAGATGCCGTACCAGATCGAAAGATAGAGGCCCGGCAGGCCGGCTTCGTCGACAGTCGGAATCTCCGGCGCGGACGCGAGGCGGTTCTTCGCCGTCACGGCGTATGCCTTGATGCGGCCATTGCGCAGGTGCGGCATCGAGTTCGAGGCCTGGTCGAACATCAGCTCGATGCGCCCGCCGACCAGGTCCTGCATCGCCGGCCCCGTGCCGCGGTACGGGATGTACTGGAATTTCGTGCCGGTCGCGCTCTGGAAATAGATTCCGCCGACATGCGACGCCGATCCCGCTCCGGCGGTTCCCGCGCTCGCCTTGTCGGGATGCGCCTTCAGCCATTCGATCATTTCCTTCAGGTCCTTGGGCGGGAAAGCCGGGTGCGCCACGATGAGCAGCGGATTGCTCGCGATCATTGCGACCGGTTCGAGGTCGGCGAGCAAATCGTAGGGCAGCTGATAGACCGCGCCGTTGATGACGTGGGTGCTCCAGTGGCCGATGCTGAGCGTGTAGCCGTCGGGCTGCGCCTTCGCGACGCGACCCACCCCGACCGTGCCCGCGGCTCCGGTGACGCTCTCCACGATCACCGGCTGGGCGAGCGCCTTCGTCATCGGCGCGGTGACGATGCGCGCGATCGTATCCACCGGCCCGCCGGCGGCGAAAGGCACGACCATGGTCAGCGGCTTCGAGGGAAAGGCCTGCGCCTGCGCGGCCGAGGCGACGAGGCTGAAAACGCAGGCGGCGAGCGATCTCATGACGCCTTGCCGAAGAGGTCCTTCTGGAAGAACACCCGCACCGGCTCGAAGCTGCGGCGGTGGATCTCGCACGGCCCGTGCCGCTGCAGCGACTCGAGGTGCTCCGGGGTCGAGTAGCCCTTGTGCTTGTCGAAGCCGTAGTGCGGATAGCGCTCGTGCAGCCGCGTCATCTCGGCGTCGCGCGCGGTCTTGGCAAGGATGGAGGCCGCAGAAATCGCCTTGTGCGAGGCGTCGCCGTCGACGATGGCGCGGGCGCGGCAGGCGAGCTCGGGACAATGGGTGCCGTCGATCAGGGCCTCGTGCGGCGCTACGCTCAGGGCCTCCACCGCGCGGCGCATGGCGAGGAGCGAAGCGCGGAAGATGTTGATGGCGTCGATCTCCTCGACGCTGGCGAATGCGACCGCCCAGGCTACGGCGCGCTCGCGGATGCGGCCCGCCAGCAGCTCGCGGCGCTCGGCGGTCAGCACCTTCGAATCGGCCAGCCCGTTCACGCGGCGCGCGGGATCGAGGATCACCGCGGCGGCGTACACGGGACCCGCGAGCGGGCCTCTCCCCGCCTCGTCTACTCCGCAAACCACCAGCTTAAGCGCGCTTGCCATGCCGCTTCTGGTCCATTACCTCGAGCACCGCGTCCGCGGCTTTCTCCGCCGTATTCTGTCGCAACATGGCATGGAAGTCGCGGAAGCGCGCGATCTGCCGCTTGCGTGCCTCGCCGTCGCGCAAGAGGGCGAGCAGCGCATCGGCCAGCGCCTGCGGCGTGGCCTGGTCCTGCAACAGCTCCGGCACCAGCTTCTCGCCGGCGAGGATATTGGGCATGCCCACATACGGCAGGTATGCCATCTGCCGCATGATTGCCCAGCTGATCGGCGACTGCCGGTAGGCGATGACCATCGGCGTCTTGAACAGCGCCGTCTCGAGGGTCGCCGTGCCGCTCGCGACCAGCGCGATGTCGGCGGCGGCAAGCGCCTCGTGCGAGTGGCCGAAGAGAAGCGTGAGCGGCAGGTCGGTTCGCTGGTGCTGGTGCATGGCGAGCTCGAACATGTCGCGCGTCACGCGGGTCGCGGTAGGACAGACGAAATGCACGTCGTGCACTTCCTGGCGGAAGCGGTGGGCGGCAAGGACGAACGCGCCCGCCATGTGCTGCAGCTCCGAGCGCCGGCTACCGGGCAGCAAGGCGACGATCAGCTTTCCCGAGGGGAGCCGCAGCTGCGCGCGCGCCTCGTCCTTGTTGGGCTCGAATGGGATCAGGTCGGCGAGCGGATGGCCGACGTACGTGACCGGCACGCCCGCCTTCTGATACAGCGGCTCTTCGAACGGCAGCATCACGAGGATGCGGTCGACCGCGCGGGCGATGCGGCGCACGCGCCAGCGTCGCCAGGCCCATACCGACGGGCTGACGTAGTGGACCGTCGGGATGCCGGCGTCCTTCAGCTGCCGCTCGAGCCCCAGGTTGAAGTCCGATGAGTCGACGCCGATGAACAGGTCCGGCCGCTCTTCGAGGAGCCCGCGCGCGAGGCGCCGCCGGATGCCGGCGATCTCTATGTAGCTGCGCAGCGCGTCGGTATAGCCGCGCACCGAAAGCTTCTCCATCGGGAACTGCGACTGGAATCCCTGCCCGCTCATGCGCGGGCCGCCGATGCCGGCGAAGAGCATCGGCCCGCGGCGCGCCTTGAGCGCGGCGATGAGGTGGGCGCCCAGCATGTCGCCCGAAGCCTCGCCGGCCACCATGCCGACGCGTGCAACCTCGCTCACTATCGGACGATGCCGCGCTTGGAGGTGCCGATGAAGTCGACGAAGCGCCGCACTTCCGGCGACGTCGCGGCCTGCGCCTCGAGCTCGCGCTTGGCGTCCTCGAGCGAGAGCCCGCTGCGGTACAGCGTGCGATAGGCGCGCTTCAGCGCGGCGAGCGCCTCCGGGGTGAACCCGCGTCGCTTCAGGCCGTTGGTGTTGAGGCCGTACGGGCGGCCCTCCTCGCCCGCCGCGGTGACGTAGGGCGGCAGGTCCTGCGTCAGGTGGGTCCCGATGCCTGTGAAGCTGTGCGCCCCGACGCGTACGTGCTGATGAACTCCGGTGAAGCCGCCGAGAATGACCCAATCCTCGATGGTCACGTGGCCGGCGAGCTGCGTGCAGTTGGCGAAGATGGTGTGGCTGCCGACCTGGCAGTCATGCGCGAGATGCGCATACGCCATCAGCCAGTTGTCGTCGCCCAGGCGCGTCACGCCGATGTCCTGCGCGGTACCCCGATTGATGGTGACGTATTCCCGGATGGTGTTTCCGTCTCCGATCTCCACCGAGGTGGGCTCGCCCGCGTACTTCTTGTCCTGCGGCGCGGCGCCGAGCGAAGCGAAGTGGAAGATGCGGTTCTTGCGGCCGATGCGCATCGGGCCGTCCAGCACGACGTGCGCGCCGATCCAGGTTCCCTCGCCGATCTCCACCTTCGCGCCGATGATCGAATAGGCGCCGACTTCAACGCCGGCCGCCAGGCGCGCACCGGGATCCACGATCGCGGTGGGGTGAACGCGCGCGCTCATGCGCCGTTGGCCGGCTGCTGCGCGCAAAGGATCGTGGCTTCGGCGACCACGTCGCTGCCCACGCGCGCGACGCAGGAGAACTTTCCGATATTGCGCAGCAGGCGCTCGAGCGTTACCTCGAGCTGGAGCTGGTCGCCCGGGAAGACCGGGCGCTTGAAGCGCGCGTTGTCGATGCCGGCGTAGTAGTAGATGTATTCGTTCGCCTTGGCCGGGTCGTCGGCGAAGCACAGGCCCGCCGCCTGCGCCATCGCCTCGAGGATCAGCACCCCGGGCATGATCGGCCTCCCCGGGAAGTGCCCCTGGAAGTGCGGCTCGTTCGCCGAGACGTTCTTCAGGGCGACGATCCGCTTGCCCGGCTCGCGCACCAGCACGCGGTCGATCATCAGCATCGGATAGCGGTGCGGCAGGTGCTTGAGGATCTGCTGCATGTCCATCTCAGCCATGCTTCTTCCCCTTCAGTGGCTTGGGCTTCTTGTCCTTCTCTAGGCGGCGGATGCGGCCGGTGAGGTCGTCGAGGTGCCGGATGTGCACGGCATTGCGTGCCCATTCGCGGCTCTCGTCGAACGGAAAAAACCCCGCGTACTCGCCGGGCTTGAGGATCGAGCGCGAGATCATGGTGCCGGCGCCGACGTGCACGTGGTCGACGATCCTGAGGTGGCCGAGGACCATCGCCGCCCCGCCCAGGGTGCAGTGCCGGCCGATATCCGCGCTGCCCGCGATGCCCACGCAGCCGGCGATCGCCGTGTGCGC
>Ga0068871_100002319_pt1 | contig 12959 bp, 13 predicted proteins | sample KBSMisM72_FD_72750 | JGI IMG/M metagenome (GOLD analysis project Ga0068871, IMG submission 72750) | Miscanthus rhizosphere microbial communities from Kellogg Biological Station, Michigan, USA - KBS Miscanthus M7-2 | ecosystem: Host-associated > Plants > Roots > Rhizosphere > Soil ... | reverse complement strand
CGGAATTCAAACAACCGGTCGTCCACAAGCCGGTCCTCTTCGCCGGGCTGCTCAACCACTGGGGCCAGAAAGGCCCGGCGGAAATCCCCGCGAAGCGCAAGTGGACGTACCGCAACTGCGTCTGGGAAGCGCAGAAGCTCGGCGTCCCATTCCGCTTTCCCTCGCTCCATCCCTTCAATCCGCTGCCGCACCTGCGCCTCGCCCTCGCCGCCGGCTGCAAGCCCGAAGCGCTACGCAGGATCTTCGACTTCGTCTGGACCACGGGCGAGGACGCCGCCGACCCCGCGCGCTTTGCATCGCTCTGCGGCGAGCTGAACATCGGCCAGAAAAAGCTGGCGGAGGTGAAGGACCTCCTCCGGAAGAACACCGACGAAGCGATGGCGCGCGGCATCTTCGGCGTGCCGAGCTTCGTGATCCGCGACGAAGTGTTCTGGGGCGCCGACGCGGTCGAGTTCGCCAAGGCGTTCCTCGCCGACCCGCGCGTGCTCGACAACGAAGAGATGCGGCGCGTGGACCGGCTTCCCGCCGGCGCCACGCGCAAGTGAGTCGCGCGTAGGGTGGCGCACCTAAACCTTAGCGGCTGCCCAAAAGCCGATACGACATTGCGGAACCCAAATTCATTGCAGGCCCGCTTGCCATGGGTGCGAATCGTCGTATTGATTGCGCTGTGGGTGCTCGCCCTCATAGGTTTCTATGAAGGCACGGTACTGATGTGGAAGGGGGAGCCTCGGATAATCCAGCTTTATCCTCACGGCCCTTCGCCGGAGATGCTGTTCATCCTGCTTGTCTACGCAACCGCGGCGGTGCTCTGCGCGATTGATGCCTTCATGGTCGTTCGCGCAGTAGTAGAGAAGCATGCGCTCAAGCGGTGGCGAATTGCTACCGGCTTGCTGTTCCTGGCCGCCCTCGGTTTGAGCGCTGTACCGGATGACTACTTGCTTGCCGGGACGATTCGGGCATGGGGTCCGAACAAGAATGCACGGAACGAATTGCACAATTCAGCCGCCATGGGCCGCAGACACACGGTGGAGGCGCTGTTGGACCAAGGTGTCTCCCAGGTTCTCGGTTCTGACGGCACTACGGTTCTTCATATAGCCGCGCAAGAAGGGCAACGGGATATTGTTGAAGTGGCCATGGCTCATGGGGCGGATATCAATGCCAAGGATTCGCGTGGCCGCACGCCGCTTGACTATGCGGCGAAAGCTAACCAGCGCGAGGTGAGCCTCTATCTCTCGTCCAAAGGTGCCCGAGAGAGCACGCCATCCAGTACACCTTCTCGTTAGGGTCGCCGTTAGGAGTCAAGAATGAGATATCTGTTCGCAATTCTGCTGGGAACTCTCTCGGTCTGTTCAATAGCAGCTCCCAAAGACGATGCAAAGGCGGCCGCCGAACGGGGCGACTACAAGAGTGCCTTCGAGATCTTGTTGCCGCTCGCAGAAGCGGGCGACGTAGACGCTCTGGGCAATATTGGGAACATGTATGCGTTTGGCCAAGGCACTGAAAGAGACTACGCGAAGGCTTATTCCTATTGGTCACGAGCAGCAGACAAACACCTCGGCTCGGCCATGGGCAACATCGCGGTGCTATATACCAACGGCCTGGGAGGAGTGAACAAGGACAAGAACCTGGCAGCGCACTGGTATCGCCAGGCCGCCGAGCATCGGCACTTTCCGTCGATGCTTGCCTTGAGTAGCTTGTATGCAACCGGCGAGGGAATCGAAAAAGATCCCATTCGAGCAATGGCGTGGGCCGGCTTGGCTGCCTCGAATGCGCCAAATCAAAGAGCGCAGCAAGCGGCGGTTGGCCAAGTCCAGGCAATCGGTCGTGGTATGTCCAAGGAGGACATCGACAAAGCGCAAAGCGTCAGCAATGAATTGCGGCTAACCATTGATGCGAATATCAAGAAGTACAAGGAGCAATGAGCCCTGAGACCGTGCCGGCATTTGTCGTCACCGCCGCCCGTTAGGCATTCGCCGGGAGGAGCAAACGTCCTCTGAACCAGCCCCGAAGTATTGGTTCCGCGCCAAGCGCTACGGTTGGGGTTGGGGCCTACCCACTGCGTGGCAAGGTTGGGTTGTTCTCGTCACCTACCTAGTGCTCGTCCTTGGTGGCATTCCCTTCGTCCAGGTTTCCAAGGGCAGCGTGCTCTACATCGCGTACGTCGCGGCATTAACCGTCGTCCTCGTCGCAGTCTGCTGGCTGAAGGGGGAGTCTCCCCGCCGGCATTAGTACTTCGAGCGCGACGCGAAACAAAATCGCAACGTAAGCGTTTCAAAGCGCCTGTAAGCCGGCGCCGGGAGGGCGAGACCAATGCCAGGTCAATCTCGCTCAAGGAACTTCATGCTCAACCTGGCAACACTCAACCGCTGGGCGCCGCTGCCGCTGCGCCTGATCGTCGGCTATGGATTCATCGTGCACGGCTTCGCCAAGCTTGCGCGCGGGCCCGATACGTTCGCGGCGGTTCTGGACACACTCGGCGTTCCCCTGCCGCACCTGTTCGCGTGGCTGACCACGCTTGTCGAGCTGATCGGCGGCGGCGCGGTCCTCATCGGCGCTTTCGTACCGTTCGCGAGCGTGCCGATGGCCATTGTCCTGCTGGTGGCGCTGTCACCGTTCACCTGCCGTATGGTTTCTTCTCGGTGAAGCTCGTGGAAGTCACCGCGCACGGCACCAAGTTCGGGCCGGTCGGCTATGAGGTCATCCTTCTGTATCTGGCCGGGCTCGTCGCGCTCGTCGCCGGCGGCGCCGGAGCGCTCTCCGTGGACGAATGGCGCACGGCGCGAAAGCGCTAGCGAAGATGGCGCCGCACCTTCGCATCGCGAGGCCCGTAAGGGACCTCGTGAAGACCACCTACCTGTACTGCCGCGGCCTCGATCTGTGCGTGCTCGGCCGGTTCGAGGACCACGCCGGCTTCGACGGCGTGATGGTGGGCGCCGCGGGAGCCGCCTATCACTTCGAGTTCACGCGGCACCGCGCCTATCCCGTGGCGCCGGCTCCCACTGTCGAGGACCTGGTGGTCCTTTATCTGCCGGTGACCAGCGACTGGCACGTGGCCTGCGCCAGGATGGCGGCGGCAGGCTTCCGGCAGGTCGCGCCGTTCAATCCCTATTGGGAGCGGCGCGGCCGGACCTACGAGGACTACGACGCCTACCGCGTCGTGCTGCAGAACGCGGAGTGGACCGCGGGCTAGCCGACGCTTGCAGGCGCTTCATGTAGTGGCTGCTCGAATGACCTACAGGATGGTCTTCGATGCGCGCCACCAGCTCGTAGCCCTTGGCAGCGTAGAACGCCGGCGCCTGAAAACTGTGGGAGGACACGAGAACCAGGCGGCAGCGCTTCTTGCGCGCATGACGCTCGGCCGCGGCAAGCAGCTCGCTGCCAAGCCCCCTGCCGCGCGACGACTTCGCCACCCAGAGGTACGTAACGTAACAGCAGCCGCCCCACGTGTAACCGCTGATACCAGCGTGCACACTCCCGCCCTTTTTCCTGAGAGCGGTGAATGACTGCGCGTCGTGGTATCCGGTGGCGGCGGCGTTGTATTCGTAAATACGCTCCGCCAGGAAGGCTTCGACCTGGGGAGCGTCACCGACTTGAACCGGGATCAGGGTCTGGGTCATCGAAGTCGCCGCGGGCATGGCGGCCTCCGGAACGCTAGTGCATCGCGCCGGGCTTTTCCATCTTGTCCATCTTGTCCATTTTCTCCATCCGGCGCGTCTTGTCCGACTTGTCCATCTTGTCGTTCCCCATCTTGTCCATCTTGCCGGCCTTGTCCATCTTGTCCGTTCTCTCCATCTTGTCCTCGGCGAACGAGCTGGACGCGCCGAGCGCGAAGCACAGAGCGGTTGCAACCAGGGCGATGCGTTTCAAGTGACAGTTCCTTTCCGACGTGCGGCGGCGAGTGCCGCCACTGCCGGTTTGGTCGCCGGTCCCGCTTGATTCCTTACTGCGCGCCCTGCGGCGCAGCGCTAGCCGTACTTGCGCTGGTCCTCGATCACCTTGCCGTCGTTCGGCAGGCTGCCGGGGAAGACGAGCTCGACCTCGCCGCGCAGCTTGGTGACTTCGCGGATCGACGAGACGATGTCCTCCGCCAGGCGCGCGGGACGCTCCTTCACTTCGCACTTGAGCGTCATGCTGTCGTTGCCGGCTTCGCCCGCGATCACCAGGCGCGCGCGGAGGATCTCCGGATGGCGGCGCGCGACGGCGGCCACCTGCCCCGGCGTGACGAACATAGCGCGCACCTTGGTGCTCTGGTCGGCGCGGCCCATCCAGCCCTTGATGCGCACGTTGGTGCGGCCGCAGGCGCTCGCCCCGGGCAGCACTGCGGAGAGATCGCCGGTGCCGAAGCGGATCAGCGGGTAGTCCTGGTTGAAGCGCGTGACGACGACTTCGCCGACCTCGCCCGGCGGCACGGGATCGCCGGTGCCCGGCCGCACGATCTCGAGCAGCTGGGTCTCCTCGACGATCATGCCGCCGGAGATGTTGCCGTCGGCTAGCAGCGACTCGTAGGCGATGAGCCCGAGGTCGGCGCTCGCGTAGCACTGCGTGACCTGGATGCCGCGCCCGCGCAGGCTTTCCCGCAGCGCGGGCGGCAGGTATTCGGCGCCGACCTGCGCCTTCTTGAGGCACGAGATATCGGCCTTCATCTCGTCGGCCTTCTCGACGATCAGCTTGAGGAACGACGGCGTGCCGGTGTACGCGTCGATGCGCAGGTCGCGGATCGCCGCCACCTGCATCTCGGTCTGGCCGACGCCCGCGGGGATCACCGTGCATCCGAGCGCCGCGGCGCCCGACTCCATGATCGAGCCGGCCGGGGTGAAGTGGTAGGCGTAGCAGTTGAGCACGCGATCGCCGGCGCGGAACCCGCTGGCGAAGAGGCTGCGCGCGGCGCGCCACCAGTCCTTGCCGCGCCCCTCCGGATCGTAGATCGGGCCGGGCGAAACGAAGAGCTTGGCGAGCTTCCCGACCGGCGTCGCGTTCAGGCCGCCGAGCGGCGGCAGGTCCTTCTGCAGGGAAACGAGGTCGGACTTGCGCGTCACGGGCAGCGCGGCGAGCGCCTTGCGCGAGGTGATTTTTCGCGGATCGGTCTTTTCCAGTATTTTCGCGAAGCCCGGCGCCCGCTTCTTCGCGTGGGCGATGAGCCTGGGCAGCGCCAGCATGAGCGCCGCCTCGCGCGACTTGGGGGCGCGCGTCTCGAGGCGATCGTAGAACTCGAGCCTGGCTTTTTTCAGAGCCAGCGCTTTCTGCGGCGGTAGGACTTGACGTCGCGGAAGCTCTTGCGGCCGCCGGAGGAGAAGCCGAGGTAGAACTCCTTCACGTCCTCGTTATCGGCGAGCGACTTGCCCTCGCCGTCCATCACCACGCGGCCGTTCTCGAGGATGTAGCCGTAGTCGGCGTAGCGCAGCGCGATGTTGGTGTTCTGCTCGGCGAGGAGGAAGCTCACGCCCTCCTTGCGGTTCAGCTCCTTCACGATCGCGAAGATCTCCTCGACGAGCTGCGGCGCGAGGCCCATCGACGGCTCGTCGAGCAGGATCATCTTCGGTTGCGCCATCAGCGCGCGGCCGATGGCGGTCATCTGCTGCTCGCCGCCGGAGGTGTAGCCCGATTGCGAATCGCGGCGCTCCTTGAGGCGCGGAAAATAGGTGTAGACCTTCTCCAGCGACTCCTTCACGCCTGACCCCATGTAGCCGCGCGTATACGCGCCGGTGAGGAGGTTCTCCTCCACCGTGAGGTGCTGGAAGCAGTGGCGGCCTTCCATCACCTGGCAGATGCCCATCTTCACCAGCGCCGAAGGATTGAGCTGGTCGATGCGCTTGCCGTGATAGAGGATCTGCCCCTTGGTGACGTCGCCGCGCTCCGCGCGCAGCAGGTTCGAGATCGCCTTGAGGGTGGTCGTCTTGCCCGCTCCGTTGGCGCCCAGGAGCGCCACGATCTGCCCGTCCTGCACCTCGAGGGATACGCCCCTCAGCACGAGGATCACGTGATCGTAGATCACCTCGATGTTATGGACCGCGAGCGCCGCCGCTTGGCTCATAAATGAAAAAAGGCCGCCCGCAGGCGGCCTTTTTTACCGGGGGACCCTATTCGTCCTTGGAGCAGTTGCGGGGAGTGATGCCCTTCTCCTTCGCGTACTGCGAGGCGTCCGCCTCGACCATGGAACGCACCAGCTTGCGGTCGGGCTCCATCCAGTCGGTCAGCACCTTCCACTTCGCGCCGTCCCACTGCTGGAACTTCACCAGGCCGGAGCCTTCGTGGTCGTTGCACGAGACCTTGATGGTCGGCATCAGGCCGGTCGCGCCGAGCTCCTTCAGGCGCTTGTCGTCGATGTTGAGGTGCTCGATGCCCCAGCGCATCTGCTCGCCGGTGATCGGCTTGCCCTTGCCGTACTTCGCCTGCGCGAGGCGGATCGCCTCGACGGTGACGATGCCGGCGACGACGCCGCGCGTGTGGTAGATCGAGCCGAAGCGCGACTTGTCCTCGAACTCGCCCTTGCCCTTGGCGTAGACGTACTTCTGGATGTCCTTCATCACCGGGAATTCGGTGCCCGGCGCGTTGAAGCCCGCCGAGATGAAGCCGGTGGCGGCCGAGCCCGCCGGCAGCACGTCCTCTTCGGCTCCGGACCACCACACGCCGATGATCTTGTCGCGCGGATAGCCGATCTTGGCGGCGGCCTTGAGCGCGGTGGGATTCATCACGCCCCAGCCCCACAGGATCACGTAGTCGGGCTTGATCTGGCGCACCTGCAGCCACTGCGACTGCTGCTCGTTGCCCGGGTGCGGCACGGCGATCGTGGTCAGCTGGTAGCCGTATTCCTTCGACATCTCGGTCAGCACCGGGATCGGCTCCTTGCCGTAGGCCGAGTCGTGGTAGACGAGCACGATCTTCTTGCCCTTCAGCTTGTCCATGCCGCCCGACTTCTGGCCCATGTACTTCACCATCACCGTGGCCTGCGACCAGTAGGTGGTGATGAGCGGGAAGATGTACGGGAAGACGCGGCCATCGGCGGCCGAGGTGCGGCCGTAGCCCATCGAGATGACCGGGATGTGGTCGGCGGTCGCCTTGTCGATCAGCGAGTAGGTGATGCCGGTGGACAGCGGGTGCACGACCGTGGCGCCGGTCGGGCCCTTGCCCTTGGAGCGCTCATAGCACTCCACGCCGCGCGCGTTGTTGTATTCGGTCTCGCACTTCTCCCACGTCAGCTTGACGCCGTTCACGCCGCCGTCGCGCTCGTTGATCATCGCCATGTAGTCGATGATGCCGCCGCCGAAGCCCGAGCCGCCCGGCGCATACGGGCCGACCCAGTAGAAGTTGGCGGGAACGAATTGTTCTTTTGCCTGCGCGAGCGCCAGGCCGGGAGCGGCGATGGCAATGGCGAGCGCCGCCAGTACGGACTTTCTCATGATGCTTTCCTCCTCCTATGGAGAGCAGCCAGTATAGCCAGTTAATCCCCCTGTCTACTACCCCCTCCTAGTGGGGGAAGGGCCACAGCCGCAGCTTCTCCTTGGCGATCTGCCACAGGCGGGCGAGGCCGTTCGGCTCGACGATGAGGAAGAAGATGATCAGGCCGCCGAAGATCATCGCCTCGAGGTTGGAGACGATGGCGCCCGGGATCTCGACGGCGAAGACGCCCGCCACCCACTCCGAGGCGCGGTTGAGGAAGATCGGGAACATGGTGATGAAAGCGGCGCCGAGGAACGAGCCCAGGATCGAGCCCACGCCGCCGATGATCACCATGAACAGGATGCGGAACGAAAGATCCAGCGTGAATGCCTCGGGCTCCACGGTGCCCAGATAGCAGAACGCGTACAGCGCGCCGGCGACGCCGCAGTAGAAGGAGCTGATGGCAAACGCGAGCAGCTTGGTGCGCATCATCGGGATGCCGATCACCGAGGCGGCGACGTCCATGTCGCGCACCGCCATGAACGCGCGCCCGGTCTCGCTGCGCATCAGGTTCTTTGCCGCGAGCGCCATCAGCGCCACGATGGCGAGGGTCAGCAGGTACTTTCCGGCCGGGCTGACCACGTCGTAGCCGAGGATTTCTATCTTCTGCGCGGTGATCACGCCGGAGCTGCTGTGGTTGGAGAACCATGGCACGCGGTTGATCGCCCACAGGACGAAGAACTGGCAGGCGAGCGTGGCCACGGCGAGATAGAAGCCCTTGATGCGCAGGCTGGGCAGGCCGAAGACGATGCCCACGGCCGCCGCGCACACGCCGCCGATGATGAACGAGCCGATGATCGGCATGCCGGGGATGCGCAGCTCGGCGTTGTACGCCATGAAGGCGCCGACCGCCATGAACGCCGCGGTGCCCAGCGAGAGCTGGCCGGCGTAGCCGGTGAGGATGTTGAGGCCGAGCGCGGCGAGCGAGGCGATGAGGAACGGGGTGATGATCGCCGACAGCCAGTACTCGTTGCCGACCAGCGGCACGACGATGGCCGCGAAGGCGAGCAGCACGCCGATCGCGATGCGGTCCTGGCGGATCGGAAAGATCTGCTGGTCCTGCGCGTAGGTCGACTTGAACTGCCCGGCTTCGCGATAGAGCATCGGCGTCCCCTAGACCCTGTCGATGTGCTTTTCGCCGAACAGGCCTTCGGGCCTGACCAGCAGGAAGAGCAGCGCCACGACGTAGGCGAACCAGCTCTCGATGCCGCCGCCCACCATCGGGCCGGCGTAGACCTCGGCCAGCTTTTCGGAGGCGCCGATGATCAGGCCGCCGAGGATCGCGCCCGGGATCGATTCGAAGCCGCCGATCAGCAGCACCGGCAGCGCCTTCAGCGCGACGAAGGTCAGCGAATACTGCACGCCGTTCCGCACACCCCACATGATTCCGGCGACCAGCGCGACGAAGCCCGCCACGCCCCAGACGATCGCCCAGATGTGCTGCAGCGGGATGCCGACGGCGAGGGCCGCCTGGTGGTCGTCGGCCACCGCGCGCAACGCGCGTCCGATCCGCGTCTTCTGGAAGAACACCGCCAGCACCGCCACCAGCACGCCGGAAACGAAGGCGGCGAACAGATCGAACTGGCTGATGTTGATGTTCCACTTCTGCGACAGCCACTCCATCGGCACGTCGGGGATGCCGAGCTCCAGGCCGTGCGGCTGCGAGCCCCAAAGGAACTGCGACAGGCCTTCCAGCACGAAGGTAAGGCCGATGGTCGCCATGAAGAGCGTGATCGGCGGCTGGTTGACGAGCGGCCGCAGCACGACGCGCTCCGTGACCAGGCCGAGCACCACCATGATGGCCAGCGTCACGACGAGCGCCAGCCAGAAATTCAGCCCGCGCTCGACCAGCGACACGAAGGTGAGCGCCGCGAAAAACACCATCGCGCCCTGCGCGAAGTTGAACACGCCCGAGGCCTTGTAGATCAGCACGAAGCCCAGCGCGACGAGCGAGTACATGACGCCGGCGAGCAGCCCGCCGGCCAGCACCTCGATGAAGAAGGCGATGTCCATGCCCTAGTTGACCGCCTCGCGCGCCACGCCGAGATAGGCGTCGATGACTTTCTGGTCGCGCTTGATCTCCTCGGGCACGCCGTCGGCGATCTTGCGGCCGTAGTCGAGCACCACCACGCGGTCGGAAATGTCCATCACCACGCCCATGTCGTGCTCGATCAGCACGAGCGTGGTGCCATAGTGGTCGTTGACGTCGAGGATGAAGCGGCACATGTCCTGCTTTTCCTCGAGGTTCATGCCGGCCATCGGCTCGTCGAGGAGCAGCAGCGCCGGCTCGGCGGCGAGCGCGCGGCCAAGCTCGACGCGCTTCTGCAGGCCGTAGGGCAGCCGGCCGACCGGCGTCCTGCGGATGTGCTGGATCTCGAGGAAGTCGATGATCTCCTCGACCGCGCGGCGGTGCTGCAGCTCCTCGCGCTTCGCCGGCCCGAGCCATAGCGCCTGCTGCAGGAACCCGCAGCGCATCTTCAGGTTGCGGCCGGTCATGATGTTGTCGAGCACGCTCATGCCCTTGAAGAGCGCGATGTTCTGGAAGGTGCGCGCGATGCCGAGCGAGGCGGCCTGGCGCGAATCCATGTCCTGGAATTCCCTTTCGCGGAACCTTATTTTTCCCTGCTGCGGGTGATAGACGCCGTTGATCACGTTGAGCATCGAGCTCTTGCCCGCGCCGTTCGGCCCGATGATGGCGCGCACCTCGTGCTCGCGCACGTCGAACGAGACGCCCTGCAGGGCGCGCACGCCGCCGAACGAAAGCGAGACCTCCTGCACCGAGAGCACCACCTCGCCGACCCGGCGAGCAGCGCCGCTCATGCGGCCCTTTTTGCCGCCGCGGCGGCGAAGGTCTTCGCGTCGCGGATCTTGAGGTCCGAGGAGAACGTGCCGCTGCGGCCGTCCTCGTATTTCACCTGCGCCTCGACGTGCACCGTGCCGCTGCCGTCGTAGAGCGCCCGCACCAGCGGCTCGTAGCGCTCGGCGATGTGCCGGCGCCGGACCTTGCGCGTGCGCGTCAGCTCGCCGTCGTCTGCGTCGAGCTCCTTGTGCAGGATCAGGAAGCGATGGATCTGCGAGTTGGCGAGCTCGCTGTCCTGCGCGAGATCCGCGTTCACCCGCTCGATGCACTCGCGCACCAGGTCGTACACCTCGTCGCGCGAAGCGAGGTCGGTGTAGCCCGCGTACGGCATGTTGCGCTTCTCCGCCCAGTTCGCCACCGCATCGATGTCGAAGTTGATGAAGGCGCACACGCGGTCTCGCTCGTGGCCGAAGCACACCGCTTCGCGGATGTAGGGGAAGAACTTGAGCTTGTTCTCCAGGTATTTCGGCGCGAACAGCGTGCCGTCGGCGAGCTTGCCGACGTCCCTCACCCGGTCGATGATCTTCACGTGGCCGTCGGCGTCGAAGTAGCCCGCGTCGCCGGTGTGGAACCAGCCCTCCGCATCCTTCGCTTCCGCGGTGGCCTGCGGATTCTTGTAGTACTCCTTGAACAGGCCCGGCGAGCGGATGAGCAGCTCGCGCTCGGGCGTGAACCTGAGCTCCACGCCGGCCACCGCCGGACCCACCGTGTCGGCCTTCACCTCGCCGTCGGGCTGGATGCAGACGAAGACGCTGGTCTCGGTCGAGCCGTAGAGCTGCTTCAGGTTGATGCCGAGGGAGCGGTAGAACTTGAAGAGGTCCGGGCCGATGGCCTCGCCCGCGGTGTAGGCGACGCGCACGCGGCTCATGCCGAGGACGTTGCGCAGCGGGCCGTAGACCAGAATGTCGCCGACGGAATAGAGCAGCCTGTCCGCCACCGACACGGGCCTTCCGTCGAGCAGCGCACCGCCGACGCGGTTGGCGAAGTGCATGAAGCGCCGGTAGAGCCAGCGCTTGGGCGCGGCCGCGTCTTCCATGCGGATCGAGACCTGAGTGAGCAGCGCCTCGAGCACGCGCGGCGGGGCGAAATAATAGGTGGGGCCGACCTCGCGCATGTCCATCATCACGGTTTCCGAGGACTCGGGGCAGCAGATGCAATAGCCGGTCACGAAAGGCTGCGCGTAGGAGAAGATGTTCTGGCCGATCCAGGCCGGCGGCAGGTACGCGAGCGCGACGTCGTCATCGCCCAGGCCCTCCATTTCCGCCGCCGCCTTGGCGCGGTCGATGAGCGCCATGTGGGTGAGAACGACGCCTTTCGCCGTCCCGGTGGTGCCCGAGGTGAAGAACATCGCGGCGGTGTCCGAGCCGTGGCCCTTGGCGATCTCGCCGTCGAGGGCCGCGGCGTCGACCTTCGCCTGGATCAGGCTCTCGTAGCTCGCGACCTCAGGCTGCGCGTAGTGGCGCAGGCCGCGCGGGTCGTCGTAGTAGATGTGCTTCAGCGTCGGGCATTGCGGCAGGATCTCGAGCAGCTTGTCGACCTGCTCCTGGTCTTCCACCACCGCGTAGGCGATCTGCGCGTTCTGGATCGGATAGGCCATTTCGGCGGCGACCGCGTCCTGGTAGAGCGGCACCGGGATCGCGCCGAGGCACTGGGCCGCGCACATGGCGGCGTAGATGCGGGGGCGGTTGTCGCCGACGAGCGCGATGTGCTCGCCGCGCTTGAGGCCCTGCGCCGCCAGGCCGCAGGCGAGCGAGCGCACCTCTTCGGCGAAGCGGCTCCAGGTCCAGGTCTGCCAGATGCCGAGGTCCTTCTCGCGGATGGCGGGCTTGCCGCCGCGTTCGCGCGCGTGGTGCATCAGCAGCTTCGGAAACGTGTCGAGCGTTCCGATGTCGATCGCCATCCGGGTCTCCTCCTCGAGCTGCGTTCGCCTCTTGCGGCGTCTTCCCCCTGCGTCTTCCCCTTTAGGCCGGCGGATTCTTGCATAAAATCGGGCCTTTCTCCCACGCCGGAAGGAACGGGCAACGATGAAGGGCACGGAGCACTGGACGCGGAAGGGCGACATCAAGCTCTTCCTCTGGAACAAGCAGGCGCCGGCGGGCAGCGCGCGCGGCACCATCCTCTTCGTGCATGGCTCGTCGATGGCTTCGCAGCCCACCTTCGACCTCCAGGTGCCCGGGCGGGCGCATTCCTCGGCGATGGAGTGGTTCGCCGAGCGCGGCTTCGATACGTGGACCATGGACAACGAGGGCTACGGCCGCTCCGACAAATCCCGGCCGATCAACTTCGACATCCCCAACGGCGCCGACGATCTCGAGGCGGGTTCCCGGTTCATCCTGGAAAAAGCGAGGCACAAGAAGCTGTATGTGTACGGCATCTCCTCGGGCGCGCTGAAGGCGGCGCTCTTCGCGCAGCGCCATCCGGAGCGCGTGGCGAAGCTCGCGCTCGACGCCTTCGTCTGGACCGGCGAAGGCGCGCCGACGCTTGCCGAGCGCAGGAAGCGCCTGCCGGAATTCCAGTCGAAGAACCGCAGGCCGATCGACCGCGCCTTCGTGCACAGCATCTTCAACCGCGACCACCCGGGAACGGCCGACGCGGCGACCATCGACGCCTTCGCCACCGAGATCCTGAAGCTCGACGACTCGGTGCCCACCGGCACCTACGT
>Ga0068871_100002308_pt1 | contig 12979 bp, 15 predicted proteins | sample KBSMisM72_FD_72750 | JGI IMG/M metagenome (GOLD analysis project Ga0068871, IMG submission 72750) | Miscanthus rhizosphere microbial communities from Kellogg Biological Station, Michigan, USA - KBS Miscanthus M7-2 | ecosystem: Host-associated > Plants > Roots > Rhizosphere > Soil ... | reverse complement strand
TCGAGCGCCATCATCCCGACGTGGTCTTGCTGGACGAGTCGCCGATGAGCGGCTAGCGCCGATTGAGAATCCGTTCGGACCGAAAGTGTTACCACTCGGCTCGGAACGAACCGTCGTCCTCGATTCGACCGTTGAGCCTCAGTACGCCATCCGGGGTGTGCGCAGCTGCGACCAATCGCCACCCGAGAACAGCGACCACAAGGAGAACGAGCGCACCGGCAATCACGAGCGTTCTTCGCGACGTCACGTTAGGCGCCTCCCAGTAAACGAATGGCGCGCGCACGAGTGCCGCGGAAGACCGCCATCAACACCGCGAAGACCAGCACGACGGGCGCGGTCTCAACCCACTCGGCATGAACCACGTGCGTCCACAACGCGCCGATCATGATCGTGCCCAGGATGAGACTGCCCACGGGGCGCGATGCCGGTAACGCGAGCAACACGCCGCCGATGACTTCAAACGTCCCGACCAGCAGCAGAAACCAGTGCGGCAATCCCCAACTGATGAAGTGCGTCACCTGCGTGGACTGCGACGCGAGTTTACTGGCACCGCCTCCGCACAATGCAAGGCCCAGCAAGACTGCGACGACGCGGATCCAGCGCCGCTCGGTGACAGGCGCTAAGGCAGCCATGATCTCCGTCCTCCACCGGTAGACACACCGGGCCGGACCCGAACGTTACAGCTGGCCTTGTAACGATTCGGTCCGTTCGCGTGTGTTTAGCGGTAGTGGGTGGACGGAGGCAACGATGAGCCGACGGTGGCCTGTCATCCGGTGGATCAGCCGAGTGTTACTTGTATTCCCAATTGGACTGTTCGGGTTCATCGGATGGCGTTACCTGACCAATCCGATCGGCACGGCCGGTCTGGATCTGATTTCTTTGGGCTCGCCTGCTGCCGTGACAGATATGCGTGTCATCGGCGCGTTGTTCTTCGCTTGTGGGCTGGTCACGACCTTCTATCTCTCGACCGAGCGGCTGCTCGCCGGCCTGGCCTTCGTGCTCACGGTTGTCAGCGTCGTGACCGCAGCACGAGCATTCGGGCTCTGGACGGATGGTCCGGCGCCAGGCACGGTCTCGAAACTCACGACCGAGTTCGTGCTTCTCACCATCTTCATAGTCGGAAGTCTTGCGGAATTTGCACGCGATCGAAGTGAACATCGCGTGAGGACGAGGGTCTGATGACACCAATTGTTACTGCGCCCGCACATCCCCGTGTCGCGCCTATCCCGGCGCCACTTCCACCGCTCCGCCGTCCGAAGTGGTTGCCGCCATCAGCGTGGCCATTTCAGACCGGCGCATTCAATGTCGAAGGCGTAACCCTCGCAGTCACGGACGTCGGCAACGGTCCCGTCCTTGTGTTCGTGCATACGGGCTTTTGGTCTTTCGTTTGGCGCGACGTCATCCAGCGCCTGTCCTCCGACTTTCGGTGCGTGTGCTTCGACGCGCCGAGCACGGGGCAAAGCGATCGCCTGCCGGTCGAACGGGTCACGCTTGGCCGCGCCGCCCGTGCACTGACCGCGGTCATCGAACGGCTCGATCTGCGGGACATCACGCTGGTTGTCCACGATCTCGGCGGGCCCTCCGGTATCGCGGGAGCGGCGTCCGTCGCTGACCGCGTTCGCGCACTCTGCTCCGTGAACGCCTTTGGGTGGAAACCATCGGGCGCAGCGTTTCGAGGCATGTTGGCGTTGATGGGCAGCGCAGCCGTCCGCGAATTCGATGCCTGGACCGGTCTCTTACCGAAGATCACATCGACCGCGTTCGGTATCGGCCGATCCATGACGAGAGCCGACCGCGACGTGTTTCTCTCGGGCGTCGATCGCCAAGCCACCCGGGCGTTTCATGCGTACCTCCACGACGCACGCAACGAAGAAGCGTTGTACGCAGAAGTCGATCGCGCACTCCGTGGGCCGTTTCGAACGCTTCCGGTCGTTACCGTCTTCGGCGAGCGCAATGATCCGCTCGGATTTCAGCCGCGGTGGAAGCAGCGGTTTCCGGATGCGCGACAGATCGTGGTCGCCAATGGCAATCACTTTCCGATGTGCGATGACCCTGACCTGGTGGCGAAGGCCATCCGTGACCTTCACGGTCGTATCTGATTCAGGGCCGTGGATCCGCGTTCGGCTCCGGTCGTGATCGTCGGCGGCGGTTTGAGTGGGTGGATGGCGGCCGCGTACTTGGGGCGTCGGCACGTGCAGACTCTTGTGATCAACGACACTGACGTCGTCGGCGGCCGCGCATGGACGTTCACCCGCGACGGATTCCACTTCAATTTCGGCCCACATCGACTGTTTGGCGGCGGCGCAGCGGTCGCCGGACTGCGGGAGCTCGGTATCCCGATCAACGCCGCGGCGCGCGGACCGAACGGCGGCCTCGCGATTTGCCACGGCCGCGCACACACCTTACCGCTGGGCCACTGCTCTCTGATGGCCACCAGCGTGCTGCAGGGACCCGCGAAGTTGGAACTCGCGCGCGTCCTCGTCGAAGTACCTCGGTTGAATCTCGCGACGCTCCAAACCGTCGGGGTCCAGGCTTGGCTGGACGGCCGAGTGAACGATTCGCGCGTTCGGAGTCTGCTACGCGCGCTGATCCGTGCAGCTACTTACTGCGGCGATCTGGAGCGGCTCAGTGCCGCCGCCGGCGTTCAGCAACTAGCGCTGGCGCTGCGGGGTCCTGTCCTCTGTATTCACGAGGGATGGGGCGCCATGGTGCGCGCAGTACAAGACGAGGCTTTGGCGCTGGGTGTGCGGGTGCAAGTCGGACACGCTGTGGTGGCTCTCGAAACGCAGCGCGACTCCGTGCAACACATCATTCTCGCAAATGGCGATCACATCCGCTGTCGTGCGGTCATCGTCGCCACCAATCCGAGACACGTGCACCAGCTGTTTGGAGACGCAGTATCGGCGATCGACGCACTGACGCCTGTGCGAGCGGCGACCCTGGACGTCGCACTGCGTGGTTTACCGAATCCGCGATCGGTTTTTGCGTTTGGTGTGGATGTGCCGTTGTGCTGTTGCGTCGACTCGGCCATCGCACGAGTCGCGCCACCTGGCGCAGCGGTGATCCACGCGGCCAAGTACCTCGCAACCGACGAGGCAGCAACAGCGCGCGATGAAGAAGAGCTCGAGCAGTTCCTGGATCTCGTCCAGCCCGGATGGCGCTCACTAGTTGTGCATCGCCGGTTTCTGAGCACCATGATCGTCAGTCATGCGCTCGTTGCGGCGGGCATCGGCGGTTTCGGCGGCAGGCCGGACGGCCATGTGGAAGGCAAGACCAACGCCTATCTGGCAGGCGATTGGATCGGTCCGACGGGTCAGCTTGCCGACGCAGCCGTGGCGAGCGCGTTGCGCGCAGCACGGGCCACCGAACGTCTGATTGCGGCGTCATAGGAAAGGGAGACATGGCTCCACTCGACACTGACATTACGGATTGGTTTGAAGCCCATCGGGCGTTCTTGTGGGGACTCTGTTATCGGATTACCGGATCACCTGAAGATGCCGAAGATCTGGTCCAAGAGACTTTTGTCCAGGCTCTGGAGAACGCTCCGGACGTACTCGCGCAGCCGAGGTACTGGTTGGTGAAGGTCGCTGTAAATCGTGCGAGGAACTTACTCCGCGATAGAAAACGCCATGGTTATGTCGGACCGTGGCTTCCCGGACCAATCGAAACCAGCGAGCGCGAACCTGAATTGCCGTCCTTCGAACCCGTCGTCGAGGGAGAGCGCACACTCGAGGGCCGGTACGATCTGATGGAGAGCGTGTCGCTCGCGTTCCTGCAGGCCCTTGAAGCGTTGTCGCCGACCCAGCGTGCCGTGTTACTGCTCACCGATGTGTTCGACTACTCCGCAGCGGAGGCCGCCAAAGCACTGGATCTTTCCGTCGCTAACGTTCGCACGATTCACCACCGCGCCAGACGGTCCATGGCCACCTACAACAAGCAGCGCGCCATCCCGACGGACGATCGTCGACGCGCGACGTCCGTTGCCCTCGCCCAGTTCTTGCAGCTGTTGAATGACGCAGACATGGTCGGTATCGAGCGAATGCTCGCGTCCGACGTCCGTGCCGTAACTGATGGCGGTGGCGAATTCAGCGCGTCGCGTCGGCCAATCGTCGGTCAGGCGCGCGTGGCCCGCTTCTTCGTCAAGCTGCGGGAGTCGCGACCAAGGCTCGGGAACGTCCAAATCGTCGAACTCAACGGGTTCCCTGCAGCGCTCATTGAGTTCGATGCTCCGATGGGCAAACGTCCGCCGCGAGTCGCCCTCGCTGTGGATCTCGACTGCAACGGCCGCATCACGCGATTCTGGGCGATCGCGAACTCGCAGAAACTCACGACGATCAGTTTCTCGAAAGGACACACCAGATCTCTTCAGGCCGCTTCGGGAACAATGCGGAGCTGAAGACCACGCTGCGCGACAACGGTTGTGTATCTCGAGCAAGGCGGGGCCGCGGTCCAACGCGGTGAGCGTCGTCTTGGCACACGACCTGCTCACACACCATCGCTGAACCGCCGTTCGCTCGTGTTTGTCGTCGAAATTTGAGAGAAGCGAGTTGTCCGTGCCCTGACCGGGCACAGCATGCCGTGTTGGCCACGGCATTTCGGAAGGCCGACGCGCTAGTGCTGCAGATCGACGAGCGTGGGCGACGCAATCGAGGAAGAAGGAGGACGGGATGACCCCGACCACTGCTACACGCGAAGTCCGCGAACAGACGAGTGACAGAAATGCGATACGTCCGTTTCATGTGAATGTTTCGGAAGCGGAACTTATTGACCTGCGGCAGCGCATTAGGGCCACGCGGTGGCCAGAGAAGGAGACCGTCGCAGATACGTCGCAGGGCGTGCCGCTCGCGCCGCTCCAGGACCTCGCGCGCTACTGGGCGACGGACTACGACTGGCGCAAGTGCGAGGCGAAGCTCAACGCCCTGCCCCAGTTCATCACCGAGATCGACGGACTGGACATCCACTTCATCCACGTCCGCTCGAAGCACAAGGGCGCGTTGCCGGTCATCATCTCGCACGGATGGCCCGGCTCGATCCTCGAGCAGATCAAGCTCGTTGGCCCGCTGACCGACCCCACGGCCTTCGGAGGCCACGCGGAGGACGCCTTCGACGTCGTGATCCCGTCGATCCCCGGTTATGGGTTCTCGGGCAAACCGACGGCGACCGGCTGGAATCCTGCCCGCATGGCGCGCGCTTGGATCGTGCTGATGAGACGCCTGGGATACACGCGATACGTCGCACAGGGCGGCGACTTTGGCTCACTGATCACGGATGCCATGGCGGTCGAGGCGCCCGCGGAGCTCGTGGCCATCCACACCAACTTCCTGTTCGCCCTCCCGGAGGACGTGTCGAGCGCGATCACGTCCGGAGGACCGGCGCCGTCCGATTTCTCCGACCTGGAGCGACGCGCGCTCGACAAGCTGAAGGGCTTCTTTGCCAAGAACGCGTTCTACGCGCTCGAGATGGCGACGCGTCCGCAGACGCTCTACGGACTCGCCGATTCGCCGGTCAGTCTCGCGGCCTGGCTGATCGACCACGGCGACGGCGACGACCAGCCGGCGGCGACGGTCCTCGCGGCGATGCGCACGCCTACCAAGGAACAGCCTCCGGAACGCCTGACGCAGGACGACGTGCTCGACAACATCACCCTCTACTGGCTGACAAACACCGGAATCTCCTCGGCCCGCAGCTACTGGGAGAACAAGACCTCGTGGTTCGGCCCCAAGAACTTCTCCATCCCGGCTGCGGTCACCGTCTTCCCCGGCGAGGTCTACCAGCCCTCGCGGCGCTGGGCGGAGCGCGGCTATTCGAAACTCTCCTACTTCCACGAGGTGGACAAGGGCGGGCACTTCGCGGCGTGGGAAGAGCCGCTGCTCTTCGCGTCGGAGATGCGAGCGGCGTTCAAGTCGTTGCGCAAATAGCAGAAGGGTCGTGAGGACGGTCATCGTCGCTGACTTCAGCAGCGACGATGGCCTCCATGTGAACCCGTTGGCGCCACAGCTAATCAGAAGTCGCGCAGTGGCGAGTAATCGCCGACTCTGAATCGGCCGCCACTGCGGCGTTTAGCAGGACCGAACTCTGAAGACATGTCGGCGAGATCCTCAGCTATTCACTACCGGGCGACCGCGTCGTTCGCGGCGACTCAGTCGTGGTACAGCACGCTATCGAGCGCTGCTGACGATTTGAGTGCCGGTGAAGCCTTCTCGTTCGAGCCGCCGCTGCGCCTCCTCGGCCGCTGTCGTCGACGCGAACGGTCCCGCCACGACCTGCTGCCACCCTCCAATGGATCGCTGCCGGACGCTCTGGCCGGCGTTTGTGAGCTGCTCGACAACTTCTGTCGCCTTGACTTCGGTACGGAACGACGCCACCAGAATCTCGAAACCGTCGCTCGTTGGTGCGGTCGCTGCAGCGGCCGACGGATTCGGCCGTTCGGCGGCAGCAAGTGGCACCGCCTCGATTTGCGCTGGCAAGGATGAGGGCACTGGCGCCGGAGGTGAGGGAATCGTCGCTGCCGGTGGCGGCGGCGTGACCACACTCGTGGGTCGCTGAACGCTGCGACCGCTATCCAGCTGGCGAGAACCAAGCCAGACCATCGCGCTGACCAGCACCAGTGCTGCGATGCCGACCGCATATCGCGAGGTGCGAGGTGCGCGGGACGTTGGGGCGGGCTCGATGGTGTCGCCACCAGAGTCGACCAATTGAAGCGATCGTGCAGCGCGTTCGATCGCCTGCGCGTCGACGGTCCTCGATCGCTCCGCACACGTCGCTTCGAGCGCGCGATCGCAGAGAAGGTTGACGACTCTCGGGGTGCCGCGCGACAGCCGCGCCACCGCGTCGATCGCCTCGTTGGAGAACGTTACCGGCTGGCGCGATTCGTTCCATCGAGCCATTTCGCGCGCAAGATCGTCTGCGCCCGCAATACGTGAATTGGTCTCCGGCTGGCGCGCGACCGCGAGCCGGTGGGCGATGTACTGTCTCACCTCGTCATCGCTGAGCGCGTTGACGCTGACGTAGCGTGTGACACGCTGTCGAAGCTGCCGCAGTTCCGGTGTTCCGAGCAACGTCTGCAGACTCGGCTGCCCGACGAGCACAATCTGAAGCAGGGTGCCGCGCGTGTCCTGCGCGTTCGCGACGAGTCGAATCTGCTCGAGCACGTCGGGCTGTACGTGCTGGGCCTCGTCGATAATGACCACCGCATGGGCGTCCAACTGTGCAAGCGACAACAGGAACGTGTCCATCGCCTGCGTCAGATCGTGTCGACTCGCCTGGAGGGTGCCCGCACGCTCGGCCGCGATAATCCCAAAGTCCGTGAGTACCCGTTTGAGAAAATCGTCCCGGCCGAGCAACGGGTCGGTGATGACTGACAGAAAGGTCTTGCGCGGGAGCCGCTGCAGCACGGTTCGGCAGAGCAGGGTCTTGCCCATTCCGATGTCGCCCGTGACGACGATGACCGGCTCACGCCGCTCGAGACCGTAGGTGACTTCGGACAGCGCCTCTTCGTGTCCGGTACTCGCAAAACGGAATCGCGGGTTGGCCGAGAGGCTGAAGGGCGGCTCGACGAAACCGAAGAACGGCTCGTACCCCTTGCGACCAGGCAGTGGCTGCTCGGTGATCACGACGTGATTGTACGTGTCGGAGGCCTACGCTCAAGCTCAGCCGAGTTCAGCCGGATCGCGCTCCGCGTTGCCGCTGCGGTTCTCGGTCAGCTTCGAGTACGGGAGGGTTGATTCCGTGACCGAACCGACTAAACCAAATGAGCCGCTCGTGTTCTCAGCGCAGGATCGTGTCAGGCAACTTGCGCCGTATATGGAACGCGTGTTGGCCGCGCTCGGCTACGGACGCGTGCTCGTGACGGACGAGAGCCTCGTCGGCGACTTCTTCGAGTCTTACCTTTTTCGAGACACCGATGACCCTCACGCCGCCGCGCAGAAAGTCACCGATGACGCGCGGCTCGCCAGCGGGGCCGCGCAGTTGGGTGTGCCGGTGACCTATGAGGACTACATCGTTGAGGTCGCCGAGCGGTTGCGCGATAGGGCGGAGGAGCCGAAGGGATGACGTTAAAGGTCGGGCATCATGATCGCCGCGTCCATTGCGGCGACGGCGGTAGAGCATCATTACGTGCTGGCGCTCTCGCTCACCAGCGCATGGATCGCGATTGAAGGCGCAGTGCTGTACGTGCGTAACCGTCAGGCCGGTCGATAACGCATTATCATCAACAGATTCGGAGGGTCTACATGACGACGACGTTGGCTGCTGCGATTCACGTTCGTGCCCGTCGCGTTTGTGCTCGCGGCATTGCTGTCGTTCGTCTCGCCGTCTATCGCGCAGACAACCAAAGAGAAGACGCGCGCGAAAATCGGCGCGGCGAAGACCGCCGTCATCGACATCAACTCCGCGTCGAAGGCGGACCTGATGGCGCTGCCCGGCATCGGCGAGGCGTACTCGCAGAAGATCATCGACGCCCGTCCCTACAAGCGGAAGGGCGCACTCGTCTCGCGGAAGATCATTCCACAAGAGATGTAACCGACTACGCAGCCGCTCCTGGCACCGGAAGGATCGCGTAACGCGATTATGTGGCTGAAGGGTGAAGCTCGATTTGTCGGCGCTGCAATCCTGCTACTGGTGTCATTCTCGATGCGTACGCGTGGCGACTGCTCGGACACCGACGTGTCGAACGCGACATCGCTCACGCGGCAGCACGTTATGGCGCGCTACGACTTCGTCTTCACCGGGAAGGTGATTCGTGCTGCGCCGTATTCCTCAGAAACGCTCTTCGAAGTTGACCGCGTCTGGAAAGGGGCGCTGCATCGCCACGCGTCATTTCTCATTGCGGCGGTCGCTACGCAATGGGCACAGGCCGGACACACTTATCTGATGTTGCTGCGGCAGTGCCGTAACTGCGTCGGCAAGCAGGTGATTTACGAAGTCGACTGCAGCGGCGGGATGGATGTCGAGAACGAAGACGCCCTCAATCTTCTCAAGCAGCTTGGCCGCGCCAAGCCACCACTGACAAGCCGGTGACGGAACAGATCGCCAGCGACCTACGACAAGATCAAGGACCAGATCATCGCGACGCAGGCGAAGAAATAGACCTGTCGACGCGTTGCGAACCGTACCATCGGCAATCACGTAACCCGAGGGCATATGGATAAGCCGTCGCTCTTTGTCGGGTCATCGAAGGAGGGCGTCGATTTTGCCCGCGCCGTTCGCGACGCTCTTGCGACTGACGCCGAGGTCACGGTGTGGGACGAGGGCTTCTTCGTGCTCAGTCAAACCTTCATTGAAGGCTTAATCACGGGCCTGCCGCGCTTCGACTTTGCCGTACTGGTGCTGACACCGGACGATTTCGTCGTGAGCCGCGCAGCCGAGAGTTTCGGGCCACGTGACAACCTGCTGTTCGAGCTGGGACTGTTCATGGGTGGAGTCGGTCGTGGACGCACGTTCGTGCTACGCGACACATCAACGAACTTGAAGATGCCAAGCGATCTGTCAGGACTCGTCACAGCGACTTACGAGTGGCCGCGCAAAGACGGCAATCATCGCGCGGCTGTGGGAGCCGCCTGTGACGGCATCAGGAAGATTGTGCGCGATCTCGGCGTGATCGATAGAAAAGCCGCGAAAGCGCTCAACGAAATCCGAACGCGGCAGGATGAGCATTCCCAAGAGCTGTCGCGGCAGCAGGCGCAAATCCGGTCGTTACAGGTCGCGCTGCAGGGTATCGTGACCAAGTACGAGCTGGACAAGCTTATCGGGTTGCGGGGTGCCGAGCCATTCATGTGCTACTACTCGGACGACTTGTTCGAGGAAATGAAGCGCTTGCGCGCCATGGGCCTCGTACAGCATCAGGAAGGCTCGGGCCTCGCGGCGATGAAGCGCGGCTACAAGGATCGAAATGCGAAGTTCGACCTCCGGGACTTCTTCTACATCACCGCGCAAGGCCGCGAATACCTTGCGCTCCGTCAACAGATCATGACGGAAGACGCAGAATCGGCGTAGGTCGGCACTCCGAACCGCCACGCCCCTTGCGGCCAGGCGGTCGGACGCGCCCTCGAAACAGCCGTGGCAAAGCGTCGCAGCAGCCACGGCGAAGGACAAGACCGAGCGCATCAGGTGCCGGCCGCGTGGTGAAGCGAGAAGCACGGGTCGGAGAACAGTGGCTTGAGATCCTCGAACGTGACGGTCGATCCGGTGTCGTGGTCGATGGGCAGTTCATGCCCGTGCCAGATGCGGTCAAGCTCGCGACCGCAGTTGATGTCGAGGAATTCAGCCTGCTCGTCCATCGTCCAGTCAACTGCGGCGGTTGGAACTCAGATCGTGCTGGGCCTCAGCTTCTCCACGCTGGTCGCGACGTCATGGGCGAGGTCATCCAGTCGGAACCAGAAGTGTTGCTGCGCCTCCGGGCCGAAAATTTGATCGAACTCCCTCACCTTCCCGGTATCGGTATCGACTAGGAAGAACTCGTACCCTACCAATGACTTCAACGCGTCGGGAGTCTTATCCAACGGAATCGGCGTTTTCAGCACCTTGAAGACGCTCCCATTGTCCTGCGCTTGAATTCCGCTGCGGACCTTCAGAAATTCCCAAAGCTCTCCAGCGGCGCTCTCGGATCGGATGTAGCGTGGCGAGACCACCGCCACAAACGCAGCCGCTTGCCTCAGCGCTTCGACGTCTACGTCGGTGCGGACGCCGTCGCGTTTCGAATTTATCCAGATGTGCGGCTCCCTGCCCAACAGTTGGCTCAACCGAATCTGCAGTGCGCGACCAAAGCTGGCGACCCACCCCTGCGATCCCTCGACTAACGGCAGGTCGTCAAAATGCGAATAGCTGATGTAGACATCGCACGAGACAGGCCCACTCGCTTCCTGTTCCACCTCAGCCTGTGTCGTTGGCGTCGGCGCTGTCCGCGCAGGAACGATTGCGGCGACGGACTCGATCAACAGTGCAAATTCGTCATGAGAGGATTCGCCGGTCCAATCACTGAGATCTGCGGCCTGCAGTTGGCGAAAGCCAAGGGGTGGCTTGACCTGCTCAAGAAGTAGTGGCACGAGTCGCCCATTGAGACCTTCTCCGGCTTCGTCTCTCACAAAAGGGGACGCCAGTGACGCCTTCGACCACAGCACGACAATGCAGCGCGCGTCATCAAGCTGCTGCTGAATAAAGACGGTGAAGTCCTTTCCGTGCGGGATGCGGCGGTCCCACCACACCGACCAGCCATGCGATTCCAGCTTCTCCGCAAGGAGGCGGGCGCGGTTGGAGTCTTCGCGTGCGTAGCTTAGAAAGATGTCCGCCATTTGGACCGATTCGCCCTCACTCCCAGTCGCCGCTCGCCGTACACCACGTCAGACCTCAACGGGCGTTCGGTAATCCTACCTAACATCAATTTATAGCGGCGGATTTCAACCCTGCGCCACCAACATCGCGATCCTGGCAACGTGGAGCGGCTTCCAGCCGCAGTTGATGTCGAGGGCGTCGTCGTCGCGTTGCATCTCAATCAATCACTTGACGCCGGACTCGGACGGGGTTGACGACCGAGGAACGGGCCGAGCTGGCGACCCTGCGCAAAGACAACCGCGAGTTGCGCATGGAGCGCGACATCCTAAAAAAGCCGCGGCCTTTTTCGCCAAGAACCAAGCGTAGTGTTTGCTTGGATCGACGCGGAGAAGGCCGAGTTCCCCATCGTCAAGCTCTGTCAGTATCTGCACGTCTCGCCGAGCGGCTTCTACGCCTCGCGTGGTCGGCCGGAGTCCCTGCACGCACAGACCGATCGCCGCCTCCGCGTCCTGCTGCGTGCCTCGTTCCATGAAAGCCGTCAGCGATATGGCAGCCCGCGCATTCACGAGGATTTGATCGAGCAGGACGAGCGCGTGAGTCGACCCTTGGTCCGATCCGCCCGGGCCTGCTCGACCCAGTTGCGCAGCGACGATTCGGTCAGGCCCAGATCGCGGGCCGCCGCGGCGACCGTTTTGCCCTCATCGAGAATAGTCTCACTGCTCCCGCCTTGTAGTCGTCCGTGAAGCTGCGCCGGGTCCGCCTGCCTTTGGTGTCCGCCATCGTGGCCATCGTATTCCCTTTCGGAAGATGTCCACGGAATCGGATCAAGGTCATAGCGACAGCCATGCAGGCAACCACGTGCCGACATTTTCGACAATGCGTTCGCAAGCAAAGTTGGATTAAATAGACCTGCGATGGCCGTATCGTCGTTCGCCCGAGCGATCAAAATCGTCGTGCTATCGGTCGCTATCGGCTTTTTGACATTCGTTTCTGGCGAAGCCTGTTATGCACATCTGACGCTCGGTGAGTCGCATGGACCGTTCGGATTCGTCAGCATCGTCTGCGGCTTTTGCGCGGCTCTGCTGATCTGGATCTGGCGTAAGGGACCGGGCTGGAAGCGAGTCCTGTACGTCACGCTGATATTCATCGTCATGTTTGTGATCTTGTCAGTTCTGCCCCCGTTCATCGGTGTAGTGGTCGCGGTGGTGTTTCTGACTATCGCCATCATGTGGATGCGAGCGTAGCAAGCATCAAGAGGGGGAACTACGTTCTGCGGATGCCGCCGTCAGCCGAGGATGGTGAAATCGGTGAAAGCGATCCGCCAACATCTCCCTCATTTCTCTCTCCTCCTGCTTGCTTAGAAGAGGGCAAACGATATCACCGCTTCACCACGATACGGGCAGCGCCGTCTCCAAGCGACGCGTTGAAACGTCGGCTACCATGGGCCGGTTGCGATGAGCGAACCTACCCGTGAGCAGCTCGGCCCGCCCTCCATTCGTCTGGCCTTTCTTGAGATTTGGATTCACGGCCGTCGATTTCCCGAGGCGCAGGATCGTTGGGATCGAAACTGGCTGGATGTCGTTGTCCATTGCCCGAAGACGCAACGCCTCAAGTCGGAGTACCGTCGATTGTTTCCCTCGGGCGCGCTTCTTCGCCGCTATCAGAGGCTTCAGGCCACGCTTATCGCCTCGGCGACAGTTATTGCGTGGAC
>Ga0068871_100002306_pt1 | contig 12980 bp, 9 predicted proteins | sample KBSMisM72_FD_72750 | JGI IMG/M metagenome (GOLD analysis project Ga0068871, IMG submission 72750) | Miscanthus rhizosphere microbial communities from Kellogg Biological Station, Michigan, USA - KBS Miscanthus M7-2 | ecosystem: Host-associated > Plants > Roots > Rhizosphere > Soil ... | reverse complement strand
CGGCGTCGAGCGCGGCGAGCTGGGCGGTGCGCACGGCGGCGACGAGGTGGTGTTGTTTCTCGCTGGCGCGGCCCTTGAGGAAGGTGCGCGTCATATCGCCGTGATAACCGGTGGCGGTCACGCGGGGAAACACATCGACGACGATGAGCTCGTGGGCGCGGAGCGGGCCGTGTCCGCGTTCGTGCGGATCGCAGGCCTGGTCGCCGCCGGCGGCGATCGTGTCGATGGAGAGAGCGCCGGCTTCAAGGCAGGCGATTTCGATGGCGGTTTTGAGGCGTTCCGACGTGAGCGGGCGGCCGTCGAGGACGAGTTTGCCCGCCTTGATCTTGCTCTTGCGAAGGAGAGTTTCGGCGGCGGCGATGCCGAGGGCGCTGCACCGGTTTCCCTCGCGGAGGGCGGCGGCTTCGGCGGCGGTCTTGATCTCGCGCTCGGGGAACAAGGCGGGGAGGGGCGCGAGTTTTAGACCGAGGGCGCGGAGTTTGTCGGCGAGGCCGAGCGGGAAGTCGGAGGAGACCGTGAAGGCGCGCAGCTTGTAGTGCCGGGCGAGCAGGGCGATGACCTCGGCGGCGCCGGCCTTGGGGTTTTTGGCGCGGGCTTTTTCGAGCCAGGGTTCGAGGGGGAGGACGGTGTCGAAGCCGGAGGCTTTTCGGGCGCGTCCGAATTCGAGAGCGTTGAGGACGGCGATTTTTTTGCCGCGCAGGCCGAAAGCGATGAAAGGGTCGGGGACGCTGAACCGGCCGAAATACAGCATGTCGGCGCTGCGGGCGGTGTCGGCGTAAAGGAGCGGGGATGGGACGGTGCGGGCCACGATGAAGTTGTGTTCGGGTTGGGAAACGATCAGTCACGTGCTCCGTGAAAAACGCAAATCCGGTTTCGTCCCTGCTGCGCGCGCTGATGATCGTGGTGCTCCTGTCGCTTACGACGGGGTGCGGACGCGGTGATGCGACCCGCGCGCCGACGGAGGCGAAAACCGTGGCGGACTACTTTGTGGTTCCGGTGGGCGCGAAGTCCGTGAAGATGCAGCTCGCGATCAAGCCTCGCGAGATGGAGCACGGGCTGATGGGGCGCGAGGACCTGAAGTCGGACGAAGGCATGCTTTTTCTCTATGACGCGCCCCAGCGGATGAGCTTTTGGATGCGCAACACGCCCACGCCGCTCGACATTGGTTTCTTCACGGCGGACGGCGTGCTGAAGGAGGTTTACCAGATGTATCCTTTCGACGAGACGCCGGTGATGTCGCGGAGCGAGGCGCTGCAATTCGCCCTTGAAATGAAACAGGGCTGGTTCGAGTTCAACGGGGTGAAACCCGGCGCAAAGCTCGACCTGAAGGCGTTGGCGGAGGCGATTAAAGCGCGCGGATTTGAGCCGAAGGTATTTGAGCTGAAGTGAGCGTTGACAGTCTGGGCCGGGATATTGGTGCCCTGATGGCTGGGTGGTTTTCGCCCAAAATGGATGCCCGCCGAAAGACAAAAAAGGACGGATCACCAAGGAAAGCGTCGCCACGGAGACCTTGTCAGTGTCGTCGCGCCGGTTTTGGGTGGCCATGATCTTGTTTTTGAGCGCCGCGATATTGGTGCGGGTGTCGAAGTAAAGATGGAACCGTCGAGAATGGGGTCGGAGCCAAGCGGGGCGAGTTCGTCACTTTTGAGCCATACGGAACGAGTCTGAGGGATTCGATTTTGTGGCTTTCCATTTTTCGCGGCGACCGCCTCTCACCGTGATGGAGGCCCTCGAAGCTTTCCTTGTTCTCTTCGGCCGACTTATCCTCGCCCCATGACATCCCGCCCCGCCTGCCTCCTTCATCGCGTTTTATTGGTTTGCCTGGGATCGTTGCTGGGACTGATCGCGCCCTTATCCGGGTCGGCGGGGGAAGTCACCGGACGAACCATCGGATCACCCATCCGCGTGCTGGTGGTGGACGGTCATAGCAATCATGACTGGCGCCTCACCACCGCGCTTATCCGAGGCATCCTCGAGCCGACGCATTTGTTCAAGATCGAGGTCTCGACCGCACCGGTGGCCGACGACGCGGCGGGTTGGAATGCCTGGCGCCCGAGGTTTTCCGACCACGATGTCGTTATCCAAACCTACAACGATCTCGGCGGCGGCCCGGCATGGCCGCAGGTGGTGCGGGAGGATTTCGAGGCCTTCGTCCGCCAGGGCGGCGGAGTGTATGTCTGGCATGCCGGCAACAACGCCTTCGCGGACTGGCCCGCCTACAACGATATGATCGGACTGGGCTGGCGGAAAAAGAATTTCGGTTGGGCCTTGGAAGTGAAGGACGACGGGGAAATCGTCCGCATCCCCGCCGGCGAAGGTCGGGACACCGGCCATGGCGCCCGGGTGGACACGGTGGTGCGCCGTCTCGGCGACCATCCCATCCATGCCGGCCTGCCGCGGGAGTGGCGCACACCCGACATCGAGGTCTATTCCTACGCCCGAGGCCCGGCGCGCGACATCCAGGTGCTGTCCTATGGATTTGATCCGCAAACCCGCAAATCATGGCCCTTGGAATGGACCGTGACCTACGGCCAAGGACGGGTCTATACCTCGACCTTCGGACACGTGTGGCGCGGCGACACCCAACCCGCTCGCATGCGCTGCGCCGGGGTGCAAACGGTGATGGTGCGCGCCCTTCAATGGCTGGCCGGCCGCGAGGCCAATTTCCCCATGCCCCCCGATTTTCCCTCCGCGGAAAAACTCTCCATTCGCGGCGAGATCCCGCTCCCCGCCGCTATCAAATCCCCTTGAACAACCGGCCGCCGGAATCAGGCCCCACACCGTGAAGGAGGCCGCGATGTTTCCACCGTTCATCGGCCGACTTGTCAGTGTAAACGAGAATGCCTCCGCTGAACCGTTTGATGAACTCAAGATCCGCCACGGCCACTTTGCCAGAGACGAGGGCTAAGACAAAGCGCCTAGGTATGCGACAGTTCGTGTGCGAACCAGATTGCCAAGGCCGGTTGGCTTCAGAAGGTTTTGCGTAAAGATGAGAGTCTATTTCATGGGCATTTGCGGGACGGCGATGGGTAACGCGGCGCTGCTGGCGCGCGCGGCGGGACACGAGGTCCTGGGGGCCGACACCGGCGTTTACCCGCCCATGAGCACGGTGCTGGCCGAGGCCGGGATCACGCTCCACGAAGGCTACGATCCGGAGCGCCTGGCGAAACTCGCGCCCGACCTCGTCGTGATCGGCAACGCCATGTCGCGCGGCAATCCCGAGGTCGAGTGGCTCCTGGACACCCGCGCCCTGCCGTTCACCTCGTTGCCCGCGTTGCTGCACGACACGGTGCTCAAGACGCGTAAGAGCATCGTGGTGTGCGGCACGCACGGGAAAACGACCACCACGTCGCTCACGGCGTTTTTGCTGCGCGAGAACGGACGCGATCCCGGTTTTCTCATCGGCGGCGTGCCGCTCGATCCGCCGGTGGGCAACCATCTTGGTGCGGCGGCGGATCCGTTTGTGATTGAGGGCGACGAGTATGACAGCGCGTTTTTCGACAAGCGCTCGAAGTTCATCCACTACGCGCCGCACGTCGCGGTGTTGAACAATCTGGAGTTCGATCACGCCGACATCTTCCGCGACCTCGCGGATGTGCAACGCACGTTCTCGCACCTGACGCGCATCGTGCCGCGCAACGGCTGGATCGTGATGAACGGCGACGACGAGAATCTGCGCGCGTTGGGGCCGCTCTCGTGGACGCGCGTGGTACGTGTGGGCACGGGCGAGGGCAACGACGTGCGCATCGTCGATTTCACCGAGACTCCGGCGGGCGTGAGTTTCCGTCTGCTGTGGTCCGGCGCGGAGTGGGGATGCGTGACGTGGGCGATGCCCGGCATCTACAACGCGCGCAACGCCGCCATGGCCGCGACGGCCGCCGCGCTGGCGGTCCACGGCGAAAAATGGAGCCGGGACCTCCCGGTCCCGGCAGGGACGGGGTCGGGAGACCCCGTCTCCATGTTGAGGCTCGATCTCGCGCCGTTGGCCCGTTTCCGCGGCGTGAAACGCCGTCAGGAGGTGTTGGTGAGCACGCCGGCGCTCACGGTGATCGAGGATTTCGGGCATCATCCGACGGCGCTGGCGGAGACGCTGAAATCGTTCCGAAACCGGTTTCCCGGCGCGGTGATCACCGCGGTGTTCGAGCCGCGCAGCAACACGGCGCGCACCAACACGCTGCAGGCCGGCTTCATGACGGCGCTGGCGCTGGCCGACGAGGTTTACCTCGGCGCGGTCAACCGCGCGGACAAACTGAAGGCCGGCGAGCGCTTCGACACCGAGGCGGTGATCGTGCATCTCCAGTCGAAGGGCGTGCAGGGCGCGACCGCGCCGACCAACGCGGAGTTGCTGGATAAACTCACGGCGGTGTCGCTGCCGGTAAAGGCGGGCGGGCGTCCGCGGCTGGTGATCTTTTTCAGCAATGGCAGTTTTGACGGCATCATCGCCAAGTATGCGGCGGCCGCCAAACGCGGCGGCTGAGCGGACGTTGTCGGCGATCAGAGTCCGAACCCAAGCCTGCGGGTCGTCCAGTCGACGTCGGCGAGCGCGGGATCGCTCGGGTATTCGTCAAACGCATAAGGGAGCTCGATCCATGATTTGCAGCCGCCCATGTCGGCCGTGGCGGCGAAGGTGACCGGTTTGCGCAGGCGGTGGACGCGCACGACGAGCACGTGCAGGCCGGGCGGGCGGCCCCAGTCGAATTTTTCGCGGACGGCGGCCTCGGTCCAGATGTGGAACGGATCGAGCGCGGCGACCGAGGGCCAGTCGGAGAGAAACGCGGTGTGCGCGACCTCGGCGAACGCCTTGAGCGTGATCAGGCCGTCGGCGGTGTCCGCGGGCGCGGCGAATTGATGTGCGGCCGCGGGTTTGGTTTTCTCCCGCTGGGCGTGAAACTGCGTGGGGAAAAGCCAGAAGCGGCGGGCGCGCGCCGGATCAAAGCCGCCGCGGCCCTCGGCGATGCCGCCTTTGCGAAGGAGGATAATCTGTTCGCCGGCGGCGAGCGCCTCGACGACGACGCGCCATTCCTTGAATGCGGGGAACATGGGGATGATTCGGATTTTTAACGCAAAGGCGCAAAGGCGCAAAGGCGCGAAGACGCAAAGAACGCGAGGGAAGGAGTTCGGAGGTTGGATTCTTGGGGACCTGACGCCTTTGCGTTGAATTCAGAAAAAGAAAAAACCGCAGCGGTGAGGCGGCGGTTTTTAAAGAGTCGTGAAGCGAAGCGGGACTTACTTCTTGGCCTTGGCGGCGGGCTTCTTGGCGGCAGCGGCGGCTTCCTTCTTGCGTTTGTGGTAGGCGATGCGGCGCTTCTTCTTGATGTGTTTGTTGGATTGTTGGCCCATAGGTTTTAAAAGGTGAGCGGTGACGTTGCGGGATGGGGGAGGGAGGAGTCAAGCGCGGCGAAGGGGCGCGACAAAGAAGCCGTCGGTGTTGTGGTCCGAGGGCAGGAGGGTGCGCGCGGGGGCCCCGGCGGAGAATTCGGGGTGCGCGGCGAGGAAGGCGGCGACGACGTCCTCGTTTTCGTGGCGGCTGAGCGAGCAGGTGGCGTAAACCAGCTGTCCTCCCGGACGCACGAGCGGCGCGTAGCGGTCGAGGAGGCTGCGTTGCAGGCGCGCGGCGTCGGCGACCATGGCAGGGGTGGTGCACCACTTGAGGTGCGGGGCGCGGCGCCAGGTGCCGGTGCCGCTGCATGGGGCGTCAATGAGCACGCCATCGTAGGAGCCGGAAGGCGCGGCGGAGAGGATGCGGATGTTGGCGACACGGGCACGGGCGGCGCGGGCGCCGAGCTCGTCGAGCGCGGCGGGGCGAATGTCATGCGCATCAACCCGGCCGGTGGCGCCGAGCAGGCGGGCGAGTTGGAGGGTCTTGCCGCCGGCGCCGGCGCAGGCGTCGAGCCAGTTGCCCGCCGGTGCGGGGGAAAGTTGCGCGAGGAGGAGTTGCGAGCCGAGATCCTGGATTTCAATCAGCCCGCGGGCATGGGCGTCGGTGGTGGTGAGGTCGGCCTCGGCGAGAACTTCGTAGGCGGAGGGCAGGAGGGAGGACGGACGCACAGGCCAGTTGCGCGCGGCGAACTCGGCCAGGACGGGCGCGGGGTCGTCGGTCTGGAGGCGAATCCACAGCGCGGCGCGCGTGTGCAGGGCGTCGATGACGGGCGGGTGGAAGGCGGCCGGGCAGTGTTCGGCGAACCAAGCGGGGAGCAGTGCGGCGCAGTCGGCGCCGAGGTGGTGGGCCTTGTCGGCGAGCGAGGCGGGGACTTCGGGCCAGCCGGCGGTCCAGTGGGTGCGGAAGGCGCGGGTGGCGGGCAGATCGGCGGCGAGCCAGGCGGTGGCGCGGACGGCGTCGTCGGGCGAGGCGGCGAGGCGCGCGTCGATCCACGGCAGGTGGCGGAGCGCGGTGTAGAGGAGTTCGCGGTAGAGGCGGCGGTCGCGGCTGCCGAAGCGTTTTTCGCGGGCGAGCAGTTGTTGCAGGCGCGAGGGCAGGTTGCGGTCGGTGGCGACGTGCGGGCGGAGCGCGGCGAAGAGCGAAAGAAAAACCCGCCCCTGGCTGGCGGCGGGTGAGGGGCGGTCCGGGGAGGCGGGAGTCTCCACGGGATCAGAATTTGGCCAGCTCGACGTTGACGCCGAAGGTGGTGTCGCCGGCGCGGGCGTCGCCTTCGCGGAAGGTGAGCACGTAGTCGATGAACCAGAGGTTGCGGATGTTCTGGCGCAGGCCGAGGGACTTGCGGCTGAAGCGGCCTAGGCGGGAATCGTAGCGGAGTTGGAGGATGGCCTCGTAGGCTTCGTTGAGGAAGTAGTGCAGATCGAGACTGTATTCCTGGATTCCTTCGACGGTGGTGGAGGCCTGGTGGGCCTTGAGGAAGTCGGTGCCGACACGGGCGGACCAGACGCCGGCGTCCTGGAAGGTCAGGCCGGTGTTGAGTTCGCGGAGGGGATGTTCGTCGGGGGTGACGTTGGCGTAGGTGTCGAAGCGGAGCCAGTTGACCGGGGTGAGGGCGAGTTCGGTCTGGATCGCGGAGAAACGGTCTTCGCCGGTGTTGCGATCAAAGCGCCAGTCGGTCGCGACGTTCAGCTCGGCGAGGTTGCGAGAGCCGTAAACGGGGTCGCGGGTCTGGAGGGCGTTGTCGACGCCGAGGCGGAGGGTGTTGGTCTTGCCGAGGGTGTCGATGTCGCGGCGGTCGCCGAGGCCGAGGGGTTGGAGGTAGGTCGAGAAGGCGGTGCGGTCGATCGGGGGGATGTAGGCCTGGCCGCGGTCGCCTTCGGTGATGGCGCGGTAGGACACGTAGGGTTTCACGACATGGCGGAGGCCGTCGATCTTCCAGCGCTCGCTCTTGAAGTCGTAGGTGGAGCTGGCCTCCAGGTCGGAGTCGAAGCCGACTTCGCCGAGGACGCGGGTGTAGTCGTCGCGGCCGCCGAGGGCGCGGTCGTAGTAGGTGACGCGGGTGCCGGCGACGGGTTTGAAGGAGAACCATTCGCTTGGGGTGAAGGGGCGGGTGAGTCCGTAGTAGGCGTCGACGCGGTTGACCGTGTCGGCGAGCATGGACTGGGAGTGGTCCTCGAGGGCGGCGAAGCTGGCGTTGACGCGGTGATAGATGCCGGCGCCGGCCTCGACCGGCAGGCCGTCGAAGCGGATCTCGGGGAGGCGGCGCTGGACGACATGGTAGTCGTTGGGTTGGAAACGCGTGAAGGCGGACACCACGTAGTTGTCGCCCGTGTAGTAGCCCTCGACGAAATTGTCGGGGGTCTGCGTGTCATGGAACTCGCTCTCGCGGAAGTCGCGCATGACCTCGGAGTCGGACCAGTAGTTGACGTCGCCGAGGAGGGTGAGGTGGTCGCCGGCGGTCTGGTAGTGTTCCCAGGAAACAAAGCCGCGGTTCTGCGGGACGGGGTCGCCGAGGATGTCGGTGCCGCGGTCGCCGCTGTCATTGATGTAACCGGTGCGCAGGGAGCCGCGGATGGTCTGGTCGGCGGTGTCGAAATTGTAGGCGCCGGCGGGGCCGAACATCACGCCGCGCTTGGTGTAGATGTCGAGGTCGCCGCCGAGTTTGACCGAGCGGGTGAACGGAGCGAGCAGGCCGAGCTCAACGAAGCCGCCGAGCCGCGAACTGAAACCGGCGCGGCCGGACATGTGCGAAATCAGCGGGTCCTTGACCGATTGGTCGTAAACCGGAACCGGGATGGGGTTGATCGGCCCGATGCCGACGCGGGCGCTTTCGGCGCTCACGCTATTGCCGGGAATGTAGGTGACGGTGCCGGCGCGAAGGGTGGGGGCGAACAGCCAAGGTTCGGAGAACGTGACGGTGGCGTCTTGGATGACGACTTTGTCGGTGGTGCCTTGCAGGCTGCTGCCGGAGACGTAGAGCGGGTCCTGGCCGAGCCGCATGTTTTTAACCGCATAGCTGCGGTCGGTCAGGTTGTAGGTGATCTCGTCGGCGAGCAGGCGCTGGGGGCCGCGGGTGAGCGAGGCGTGGCCGGCGGCGTGAGCGACCTGGGTCTTGGGGTTGTAGGAAATCTGGTCCGCGATCAGAAGCGCGCCGTCGTAGGTGAGGCGGGCGTTGCCCGTGAAGACGGTGCCGGCGTCGGTGATGTCAGTGCGGCTGGCGGTGATCTCGGGCAGGGAGATCGCTCCGCGGAGGAGGGTTGCACTGGCAAGAAGAAGGACGGGGAGTAGGCGTCTGGTCACGATTGCGGGCAAATAAGGAGGGCGCGCCGACCGCAGGCAAGCTCCCACTGAACACGACGATGCGCGGAAACCCCGGGACTGGCGCACTTTTCGCTTTCAGGTGTCCGTCAACCCTACCATCGTCGCGACCCGCCCACGCCCTTTCACCCAACACATGGCCCGCACCACCGCCCCCCGATCCTCCACCGCCCTCAAGGAACTTGCCCAGCTTCGGACCGAGATCCGCACGCTGGGGGCCGCGTTGGGACGAGTGATCACCCAAGTGGAGGGGCCCGACACGCTGGCCACCGTCGAGCGGTTGCGCACGCTGGCCAAGGCCAGTCGCGCCGGTGATGCCGCAGCCGCGCCGGCCCTCAGCCAGGCGATCGCCGGCCTGACGCCGGCGGAGGCGTTTAACCAGGCGATGGCCTTCACACTCTATTTCGAACTGGTCAACCTGGCCGAGGAAAACTTCCGCATCCTGATCCTCCGCCGTCGCCGCGCCGCCCGCCTGACCGCCGATCCGAAATCTCCCGACAGCCGCCCCATCCGCGAGTCCATCGAGGCGGCCGTGCTGGAACTCAAGAACCGCGGCGTCGATTCCGCCGCCATGCAACAGTTGGTCGATCGCGTGTTGATCGACCTGGTGTTCACCGCGCACCCGACCGAGTCGAAGCGCCGCACCATGCTCGCGAAGCTCCAGAGCCTCGCCGAGATTCTCCGCCAGCGCGCCCATCCGGAGATCAACGGCCTGGCCTTCGCCGATCCGGCCTGTCTCGAACGCGAGATCGCCTGCCTCTGGCTGACCGACCGCAGCCGCACCGCCCGTCCCGAGGTGGCCGACGAGGCCCGCACCGGCCTGTGGTATCTCGACTCCACGCTCTATCAGGCGCTGCCCCGTCTCCATCAGGACATGGAGCGCGCGCTCAAGCTCCATTACCCCGATGTGAAGGCGCCCGCCCGATGGCTGGTGTTCGGCTCCTGGATCGGCGGCGACCGCGACGGCAATCCCAACGTCAACGCCCGCGTGACCGCGGACATCCTCGCGCTGCACCGCCGCCTCGCCGTCGAGAAGATGCACAACGGCGTGCTCCACCTCCTGCACACGCTCACCGTTTCCGACTTGCGCGACACCGTGTCGCCCGCCGTGCGCCGTCTTCTTAAAGAGAGCCGACACCTCTCGAAATACGTCGAGCAGATCGGCAACCGTTATCCGCACGAGCCCTATCGTCTGCTCCTGAGCGGCCTGCGCGAACGCCTCGCCCTCGCCATCGACGAAGCGCGCGACAGCGAAAAACTCATGCCCGAGCACGCCGACGACGAACCCGCTCTGCCCGCCGAGACGTTGCACGAAACCTTCGACGCCATCCGCGAGAGCCTGCTCGCCGGCCGCGGCGCGCTGCTGGCCGACGGCGATCTCCAGTCGCTGCGCCACCAGCTCGACATCTTCGGTCTGCACGCCGCCCATCTCGACCTGCGCCAGCATTCCGGTCCGCACGAGGCCGCCGTCGCCGAGCTGCTCGACCGCTCCGACTACGCGAAACTCGCCGAGGAGGAAAAGCGCGCGCTGCTCGCCGACGCCATCGATTCCGCCCGTCCGCTCGGCGCCACCGCGCTGGGCAAACTCTCCGCGCCCACCCGCAACATCCTCGACCCGTTGCGCGTTGCCGCGGTGGTCGCTGCCAAGTTCGGCCCCGCCGCCCTTGGCATCTACATCATCAGCATGACCGACGCCGTCTCCGACGTGCTCGAGGTTGTCTACCTGATGAAGCTCACCGGCGCCTCGATGCCCATCGCGCCGCTGTTCGAGACGCTCGACGACCTCAACCGCGCTCCCGAGATCCTCGGCACGCTTTTCGACCATCCCGCCTACGCGCCGGTGCTCAAGGCTGCCTCCGCCCACCAGCACGTCATGCTGGGCTACTCCGATTCCAACAAGGACTGCGGCTACCTCACCGCCAACTGGGCGCTCTACAAGGCGCAGGAAACCATCACCGCCGTCTGCCGCGAACACGCCGTGCGCGTCACGCTTTTCCACGGACGCGGCGGCAGCATCGCGCGCGGCGGCGGCCCGGCCGCCAAGGCCATCCTCGCGCAACCCATCGGACTGCGCGACGGCGGCATCCGCGTCACCGAGCAAGGCGAGGTCTTGTCCACGCGTTACCACGACGCCGACCTGGCGCACCGCATCCTTGAGCAGATGGCCTACGGCGTTCTTCTCGGCTCGCACGCCGCGCAACAGCCCTTCGTGCCGCCGACCGAATGGACCGCCGCGATGGAGACGATGAGCGCCGCCGGTTTCGCCGCCTACGAAAAGCTCGTTCACCACGACCCGGAGTTCCTCCTGTTCTGGAAGCAGGCCACGCCGATTGACGAGATCAGCAACTTGAAGTTCGGCTCCCGCCCGACCTTCCGCCGCAACACCACCAGCGTCGAGGACCTCCGCGCGATTCCGTGGGTATTTTCGTGGATGCAGAGCCGCTTCAACTTCCCCGGCTGGTATGGCCTCGGCTCCGCACTCGACGCCGTGCTCAAGCGCGGACCGAAGGGCAAAAAGCTCCTGCGCACGCTCCACGCCGAGTGGCCGTTCTTCCAGACGCTGATCGACAACGCCCAGCTCACCATGCGCAAGGCCGACATGGGCATCGCCGAGCTCTATGCGGGACTCGTCGATGACAAGGCGATCCGCGAGCGCATCTTTGGCATCCTCATGGACGAGTTCACCCGCACCGAAAAGGCGATCCTGGCCATCACCGGCCAGAAGCAGCTTCTCGCCCGCGAGCCCGTGCTGTTGAAGTCGGTCCAGTTGCGCAATCCCTACATCGACCCGCTCAATTATATCCAGGTCGAGATGATGCGCCGCCTGCGCGCCGGCAAGCTGTCGAAGACCGAGGACGAGGACACCCGCGCCGTGGTCGAACTGACCATCAACGGCATCTCCGGCGGCCTGAAGAACACGGGTTGAACGGGGCTGGTGTAGGACCGACCGGTGGTCGGGCTTTTCCATTAAGCTCAAGACGGCCCGACCCGGTCGGGCCTACACTTGGCGTTGCCTTGAGTCGCGGCGACGGATTTTTTCCGTTTTGTAAAAGGCTTTCTGGACGCGGTTACGCACAGTTGGCACAATTCCCGCAATCCCCACTCTCGCGTGATCCTAACTCCTGTCGAACTCGCCACTTTCACCGAAGCCCGCAACGCCTGTCCCCACGATTTTCTCGGCATGCGGCCTTTCAAAAAAGGGCGAAGCCAGGGATTGCTCGTGCGGGCCTTCATCCGCGAGGCCAAGGCGTGCGAAGTCGTCGATCTCGCGAACAAATCCGAGCCCGCGTATGAGATGGAGCTGCTCGCGCCGGAGGGTTTTTTCGAGGTGTTCATTCCGAAGCGCAAGGACGTGTTCCGCTACCAGCTCCGCGCGACGCTGCACAGCGGCGAGATCCGCCAGTTCTTCGATCCGTATTCGTTTCTCCCTACGCTGGGCGAGCAGGATCTTTACCTCTTCAACGAGGGCAACGAGCACCGCATCTACGAAAAGCTCGGCTCGCATCTACGCGTGATCGACGGCGTGCCCGGCGTGTCCTTCGCGGTGTGGGCACCGAGCGCCGCGCGCGTCTCGGTCGTGGGCAACTTCAACCACTGGGACGGCCGCTATTTTCCGATGCGTCCGCTCGGCGCCTCCGGCGTGTGGGAATTGTTCGTTCCCGGCCTCGGCGAGGGCGAGCTCTACAAATACGAGATACTCGACCAGGCGACCAACATCCTGATCAAGACCGATCCCTACGGCTCCTATTTCGAGGCGCCTCCCGGAAACGCCTCGATCGTGTGCAACCCGCGCTCCCACGAGTGGAACGACTTCGCCTGGATGGAAAAGCGCGCCACGCAGGCCGGCACCATCGATCGTCCCGTGTCGATCTACGAGGTCCACCTCGGCTCGTGGAAACGGAAGCTCGAGGACGGCAACCGCCACTTCAGCTACCGCGAGCTCGCTCCCATGCTCGCCGACTATGTCCTTGAAATGGGGTTCACCCACATCGAGGTCATGCCGCTCGCCGAGCATCCGTTCGACGGTTCGTGGGGCTACCAGGTCACCGGCTTCTTTGCGCCCACGCAGCGCTTCGGCACGCCGACGGATTTCGCCTTTTTCGTCGACCACCTTCATCAGCGCGGCATCGGCATCATCCTCGACTGGGTGCCGGCGCATTTCCCCCGCGACAGCTTTGCGCTGGCCGAGTTCGACGGCACGCACCTCTACGAGCACGCCGATCCGCGCCAGGGCGCGCACATGGACTGGGGCACGCTCATCTTCAACTACGGCCGCAACGAGGTC
>Ga0068871_100002305_pt1 | contig 12982 bp, 12 predicted proteins | sample KBSMisM72_FD_72750 | JGI IMG/M metagenome (GOLD analysis project Ga0068871, IMG submission 72750) | Miscanthus rhizosphere microbial communities from Kellogg Biological Station, Michigan, USA - KBS Miscanthus M7-2 | ecosystem: Host-associated > Plants > Roots > Rhizosphere > Soil ... | reverse complement strand
CTGCCCGGCTGGCCTACCCCGCCCATGGCATTGCCGAAACCGGTCAGGCCCTTGGCCTTGGCAAGGCCGGCAAGAGACTGGGGATCGGAACCGGCCGGCGCCGCCTTGGCGCTGCCGGCCGCCAGTGCGGCCGCTCCGCCGATCGCCGTGACTGCCATGCAGGTGCGCCGCGTGATCTGTTCCATACATGCCTCCTATGGCCGCGCTCACGATCATTCTTGCGCGGCGGGCGGTGTTGGAGCGGGTGATGGGAATCGAACCCACGTATGCAGCTTGGGAAGCTGCCGTTCTACCATTGAACTACACCCGCGCCAGGCCGTCTTAGCATGGGGTGTGGTGGGGGGCAAAGTGTTGGCTGGGCGGTGGATCGGGGCAAAAATGAATATATTCTGACCGGAAATCTTCTGAAGATATTCAGGCCCCAGGAGTAATGACCATGGCCAAGCATCGCATTTTCACGATGGCATTCTCCAAGGTCTATCCGCTGTACGTTCAAAAAGCGGAACGCAAAAATCGCACAAAGGACGAGGTCGACCGCATTATTCGCTGGCTGACGGGCTACAGCCAGGCGGGGTTGGAAAAACAGATCAGCCGGCAGTGCGATTTTGAAACCTTCTTTGCCCAGGCCCCCGCCTTCCATCCCGATGCATCGCTGATCAAGGGCGTGGTGTGCGGCGTCCGCGTGGAAGATGTGCAAGACCCGCTGATGCAGAAGATACGATACCTGGACAAACTGATCGACGAGCTTGCAAAGGGTAAGGCGCTGGAAAAGATTCTGCGGTCAAGCTAGCGCCCCGCGAAGAATTGGGATCAGAGCAGATTGAATTGACGTTTGTCGCGTCGGGATTCCAGCAGGAATAAATCCACTCTGACCCCAACTCTTCGAACTGATTGCTCTAACGCGCAGGCGGCGAGCTGGTGATCGACCATAAAACTACACCCGCGGCCGGACGGGTATTAGCATGGGGTGCCAGAGGTTCAAAGTGGCGGGCTAACGGTGTGTTGCGGCGAAAGATCGAGAGCGGGTGTCGGACCTTATTGCTCTAACGCGCAGGCGGTGAACTGGAGCGACAATAAAACTATACCCGCGGCGAAAGTGGTAATAGCATGAGGTCTGGTGGCATCAACTTCGCGATACACGATGGTCGCTTTCCGGCAACTCGCAGCAGGAAGCCGACGATTAACTTCCTAAGTGCTCGTTGCGATCGGGTTTACCAAATATTTGCTGCCACGCACAAATCGCAAACAGCGGGCATATTCCCATTAAAAAAAATGTCAGGCCGAGAGAAACCCTGGTTGGTTCCACGAACAGAGCCGCGCTGGTAGCGATTCCAGAACCAATAGCCATGCAACTCGTAACCATCAACCAAAATTGAAATGGATACTTAGTTATTGGTATGATCGGCATTGGCCAACTATATGATTTAGACCAATCCACATGGCCCAAATGCCTCGCACTAACTAACCATGCGAGCGCAACCAAGGAAATGCAGACGCCCGCAATTAAGCCAAATCGCCAATCAATATTTGTCTGCGCGGTTGGCAGAAGAAAAACTGACAGCCCGTCGGCTAACGCCAAAAGAACGCTCACCAATCCCCATAAAAGCTTCATCTATGTGCCTCAGTAGTAACGAGTGCCACCCAACCCTACAACGCTCGACGCACCAAAGCTAATTGTGGGTACTGTTACACCCTCCGAACCGATCGAGCCGCCTAAATGCTCTGATCCAGGTACACCAAGGCTAATATTCCACCACTGATCTCCACCTGCGTGCGCCTCGACGGTAAAGTGTGGCCCAAACCCAATTTCACCCTCTGCTTCAAATCCGGTATTCCTTCCCGCTGGTTTACACCCTCGATTGAAGATATCAACGTCAACACTGAACCCTATGCCTTCGCCCCCATATGTGCCGACATTCCACTGGCCGTTAAACAATCCTGATCCACCATTGTTGCCAAAAGTAAGCCTCGCGCCAAAACCTAGTCCGCCTTGAATGGTGATTTGCCACAAGCCATATGGATCACTCTTAGTTCCGGGATTGGCACCAACGTATTCATAAGTGTTAACGCTCATTTTCAGCCCAACGATGTCCGATTGAACATATCGCCCCGTCGTCGGATCGTAGTCGCGATTCCAGTTCTGATTCGGTAACGGTCGCGATGCGACCGCCCAAGGCATCCAAAGTATAGGTTACACTTTCGCCCAGATTGTTTGTGACCGACGTGACCCGATGCGCATTATAGTCAGAATCTGGCGACAGGATACCTAATCCCCGCTTTTACGCCAACAAGTCGAGTTGATCCGCCGTAACCGTTTTCGCTATATGGCCAAGCGCGCATCTTGCGATGCGAGGGGTTTCGGGGAATGGGGAATAGGTATCGTGTCGCCGGATTTAGAATGATTCTGGCAGTTTCGTTTCGTCAGGTTCCCACGGCCTGTGACATCTCATGCCCTTTCCGCGTCCGGGCGGACCTGGCATGAGATTCGGCACCTCACCGCGACGGTGCAAACGCCGCGCCGCGGTCACGCCTCACAGATTGAGGCGCACGCCCGCGGTGAAGAACCGCCCCACAACGTCCTCGTCATTGGGTGTCGGATAGGCGAAGCCCTGTGAGCCGGTCAGGCCGGTCCCAATGAAAGTGTGCGGCTGCTGATCGAAAAGATTTTGAATGGAAAGAAACGCCTCGGCGCTATTGTCCGCATCCCGCTGACGCAATTTGAAGCGATAAGACAAGGTCAGATCGGAATAATAGACCTGCGGCACCGAAGGATCCGAATAGATCAGCGTGGGGTTGGAACTCTGCCGTTTTGACGAATGGTAGCGTTCCTCAAAGTTGATCCCGAACGGGCCATCGGTATATCCCACGTCCAGCGTGACGCGCGCCGCCGACAGCGGCACCGCGCCTGCCGCGTTTGTGATAACCGCACCCGGCAGGATTTGAGACTGCAAGACCGGCTGGTAGGACACCAGCAACCGGCTGGTGACACTGCCGTCCCATCCCTCGATGAGATTGTTCACATCGAAATTGTAATCCGCTTCGCCATCGACCCCGTGGGTGGAGGTTTTCGCCACATTGAGGGATTGCGACAAAACGGCGGAGGGATAATTCGCCGGCGTCGTATTGGTTATTGGGAATGGGCGAATATAGAGAGAACAGTATGGCGAAGTTCCGCCGGACTGATTGCACTGGGTCTGGATGGTTGGGTTTCTGCCGTCGACACCGGTGATGGCGTTGTTGATGTTGATCATGTACCAATCGACGGACAAGGTGAATCCAGGCAGCCAGCCTGGCTTGTAGATACCGCCAAGCGTATTGGTCCGCGCCACTTCGGGCTTCAGGCTCGCATTACCCTGACTGATCGCTTGCAGATTGCCGGCGGTATTGGTGAGAAGATCCTGATAGCCGGAAAGGCCCGAAGAGACCGGCGAATAAAGATCGAACAATGTGGGCGCCCGGATGTCGCGCGACGCGGTTCCCCGCAAGGTGAATTCGTCATTGATGCTCCAAACCAGACCTGCTTTCCAAGTCGTGGCCGCGCCGCTGACGCTATATTGAGTGTAGCGGCCGCCGGAATTGAAATCCAGCGATTGAACGAGCGGCAGATTGCGCAGCAGCGGCACATCGAGCTCACCAGCCACCTCCCACACATTTTCCGAAGCCGACATTCCGCCCACGATATTGCTGGTCCAATATTGCGCGCCGGGATTGCAGGTCAGAGCATTGAGGGATGAGCAATCCACCTTGCGGGTCGGCGAGAACTTGCTCGCATTTTGAAGAGAGAAAGATCGGTATTCCGCGCTGAGTGCGCCACGCACCGGACCGGCCCAGCCTTCAAAAAGATCGCCGCTGACGCTGCCGGCGACATCGTCCATCGTGTTGGACTCGGTAAAGTCGGTATAGTCGTCGATGTACCGGACCGCGCCCGCGGTTTCCGCATTGGGCCCAAACGGATTGTAGGGAATGCAGCCGGGATACAGGCTGGCAAATGCGGTGGTGGAGACCCGGCAGACAATCTGTCCGCCGCTGCGCACCGAGTCCAACGCCGCCGTCAACCGCTGTTGATTGATGTTGTTGGTGTTTGCGTCGTGCAGGCGGCTATAGCCGTGGGTATAGTGGAGATCCCAGTTGAACCGGCTCGCCACCGTGCCGTTAAGGCCTACCGTGACGTCCAGATTGGTTGTCAGGGCGTGCGCGTTGTAGCCGGGCGCGTCCTGAATGGTCTTGGAAATGTTGAACGTCTCGTTCGGCGCCATCAGCGCCTGGACGGAAGCCGGCAGATAGGGGTTGCCCGATAGGACCTTGGCGCTGAACCACTGGGTGAAGAACGAATTGAAATTATAGGATTCCGCCCCGTTTGCCTGAATAAAGGCATGCACATTGTCGCTCAGCTCATAATCGAAACGCGCGAACAACTGGTCGGTCCGCAGCGATGCCAACAGCCAGGGATTGGCGCCGGATGCGGGAAATCCCTGGCCGGCATAGCCTCCATCACCGCCGGTTTCATCGCCCACGGATCCGGTGGGAAGACCGTGCGTGAACGGCTGCAGTACGCCATTGCTTGCGAAAAAAGTGTCGTTCAGGGCCGGGTTGCTGCTGGTGACATAGCCGCCGGGCGTATAGGCAGCCAGGCGTGAATCGATCGCGAGATGAAAGGGGTTTGATGCACTACCCGCGCCCGCCTCGGTAAAGACGCGCGGGCCCAGCGGCCGTTTGTTCATGTCGCTGATGCCATCGGAATTATAATGCTCGAAGCTGAATTCAACATGGCCCCGCCCGTCAAACAAGCTCGTACCGCCGGCAAGACCGATCTTGTAGGACGCATCGTCGCCGCGGCCGGAAACGCCGGCTTGCGCGACGATTTTCAGGCCCTCGAACTTTTTGTTCAGGATGAAGTTGACGACCCCCGTCACGGCGTCAGAACCATAAACCGCCGAACCGCCGCCGGTAACAATGTCGACGCGGGACATCAGCATCTGCGGAAGGGTATTGATATCAACCGTGCCGTTGGTTGAGGTGGCGGGCACGCGATTGCCGTCGAGCAATATCAGGGTTCGCTGACTGCCGAAGCCGCGCAGATTCAAAAAGTTGCCGCTGCCGTTGCCGGTCGGACCGCCGGTCGTACGCTGGCTGGACGAATTCGCGAATACCGGCTGCTTGTTGAGGGCATCGGGGATGTTGGAAGGCGTAATGGCGGCGAGCCGTTCGACGGAAACAACCGTGAGAGGGGTCGGAGAATCCGCGCCGTTGAGAATTACGCGCGAACCGGTCACCACCACCGTTTCGACCGGCCCACTTTGCGATCCCGCGCCGGCATCAACTGGGGCAGCCGAAACCCTATTCTGGTTGGACGACAACACGATGGTCTGTCCATCGTCGGAGGCAACCGCGAGACTCGTCCCCTTCAGCATACTTGTCAGGGCTGAGTGGACCTCGTACTCGCCCTTCAATGCAGGAGTTACAACACCGTGCAACGCTTGCCCCGGCGCTATGATTTGGACGCCCACTTGACGGGCCAATTCGGGTATCGACTTTCCGGCATCCTCGGCGGGAATATCAATGGACTTTGCTTGAGCCCATGTTCCCGACGCGCAGATCAACGAAATGCACGCAACGCCGCAATGCAGCGCCGCCTTGGAATAATTCCGTTTCATCAATTCCCTCCCGTTTTTCACCACTTTTGTGGTCTTGTGAGTATTGACGAACGAAGTCCTGAATTCCCTATTCACGGTTACCGCCACTTAGCGGTCGAGCCTGACCTCCCGGTTGCTCATTTCCAGGTGCAAATTCAGGGAAAGCGCGGCCGCTCTCGCGAAACCCACCGGATCGTTGGAAACGTACAGGCCGGTGATCGTCTGGTCTTCCAATCCCGGTGCAACGCGTATGCGAATGTCGCTATACCGCGCGAATTCGCGCGCCGCGTTTCCCAAGGTCTCGTTGTCGAACACGATGCGGCCCTCGCGCCAAGCAATTCCCCTCGCGACCTGCGCCGGGAGAACCGGCTCGGCGGAAATCGGAGCCTCGGGGGACGCCAGGGCGAGCATGTTGGCCGGCAATCGCACGGACGGCGCCAACGGCACGCTCGGCCGCTTGACCTCAACCACACCTTCCCGAACAAGAACCTGAACAGGCTGTTGCGGCAACAATCTTACCGTAAAGCTCGTTCCCACCGCACGAATCTGGGTATCGCCCGCCGTCACGATAAAAGGGCGCTTCTTATTCTTGGCCACATCGAACAAGGCCTCGCCCTGAACCAGGCGAATTTGGCGTTTTGCCTTGCTGTAATCGACCGAAATCTTGGTATCGGTGTTCAGAACGACAATCGAGCCATCGGAGAGGACAACTTCCTTCGTCTCTCCCACCCGCGTGGAATAGCTCTCGCTCCCCAGCGTCTTCACCAACCATGCCGTACCGCCCGCCATGACCGCGAGGCCCGCCGCCACGCTTCCGGCAAGCACAGCCCTGCGCCGGATCGCGCCATATCCCCCAATCGGAACGTCCTTGCGAAGCGCGTCGGAGCCGGCCGCCCCGACTCGCTCAAGCTGCGCCAGCACGGCCTCGGCCTTTGCGTAGGCGCCAAGATGACGGATATCGAGCGCCAGCCAGGCTTCCAAAGCGGAACTGTCCTCGGGCGACAGTCCAGCCAAGCGCCGTGCCGCCCATTCGGCAGCGATAAAATCAGTCTCCTGAGGGGAGTATTTGGTCTTCATGATCATCGGTTCGCATGGGAATAGACGTACAAGCTGGCGATTTCCCTCCGCGGCCGAAAGCGGCCATCAGCGCCGCCACCCCCTGCGCCATGTGTTTTTCGACGGTTTTTACGCTTATACCCATTTTTTCCGCCGTCTGGAGCTGGGAGAGCCCGTCAATTCTCCGCAAGATCAGGATCTCCCGGGTCCTTTCCGGCAACAGGGCCAGAAACGCCGCAACGGCCGCGATTTCGTCGCGAAACTCCAATTGCTGCTCCGGCGATGCCTCGGGCGTCGAGATCTCCAGCTGTTCGAGGTTGCCAGGGGTAATTATGGAGATCACACGCGATCGGCGCATATGGTCGATGACAATCGCCGTCGCCGTCTGAATTGCATACTGTCGCGGATATTTGATCGATTCCAGCGCGGGTTGGGATACGAGTCGCGCATACATCTCTTGAATAAGGTCGTCGACTTCCACGCCATACACCAGTATGCGTCTCAAACGAGCCCTCAACATCGGCTCATAAGGCAAGATATGGCGAGCGAGCCAACGTGCCTTTGCTTGAAAGTCGGCGTCCATCGGCGCAGGAAAACACGCGGCCGGATAGTTTCAAGGGGATTTTAACGTCGGTAAAAAAATGTCCGCTTTGGGCTTTCGAGGCGTAGGGTTTTGGATCCCCAGTTCGTCTACAAGATGCCGGCTTATTGTCTGCGCGGAGCTTACCGCCTTGAAACGCGGTTTCTTCCCGACATATCGAGATTGCCCGCGATTTCCGGCACGCCGAAACGAAGCAGGGAAGCCCGCTGAGCGGACTCTTTATCGCCAGCGGCGGCGGCCTTGTCGTACCAATAGAGCGCGCGTTGTGTGCTTTGCGCGACGCCTTCGCCCCGCTCGTAAAGAACAGCAAGATCGAATGCCGAGTCGCGATAGCCTAGGGATGCTGCCTTGTTGAACCAGTTTGCGGCTTCACCCGGATTCTTTTCAATGCCCGAACCGCTGACCAAAGCCACGGCCACGTTGTGCATCGCCTTGACATTGCCATTCAGCGCCGCGGCCGACATCCATCGAAACCCCATGCGGGGATCCGGTTTGATACCGCTGTCGTACAATGTGCCCAGGATAAACTGGCCCAAGGGCTGGCCTTTGACCGCCGCCAATCCGGCCCATCCCGCCGCGGCGACAGGGTTCGAAACGACGCCATCTCCCCGCAAATATGCCATTGCCAATTCAGCCTGTGCGCCGGCATCGCCTTTTTCCGCGCGCGCCGTCATGGCCTGGGCAAGGGGGGTCATTTGATCGACGACGGCGGAGCCCGTGGCATTGATGATGGTAATGCCCGAGGCACTAGCCAGCGTTTCCGACGCCGTTCCGAATGCCGTTCGGGTTGCGCGTGCGGAACCGCCCACCCAGATAAGCCCTATGACAAATCCCACAATCAGGATCACCATGGCGCCGATCAACGTCAGCCTGTTGCTTTTCGACTCGGATTTTTCGAGTTGAACATTCCTCTCCGCGGCGATGTGTACCGATGCGCGCACACTATCCAGCATGCCACGCGTAATGTTGGTCGCAACCGGCGGCGGGTTGAAAACGGGTTCTTCAATGACCGGCGGGAGAATTGCGTCGGACGCAGCAGGGGCGACGGGCTCGGCCTGAGGTTCATCGAAAACAGCATTGGAGGGCGCGGACACGTGGGGTGCGTCTGCGAATGCGTTCCCTGCGTCCGTATTCGGACGTTCAATCGCATAGCGGGCTTGTTCGGCGGCGATGGCATCGACTCTCGTTTCCAGCAAGGAAATCGCGCGCTGGAGTACACGGAACCGGCGGTCAGCCCCATCAATGTCTGTGGGCACGGACGCGATTTCAGGCACAACCGGAGCTTCGGGTGCAACCGGAGCTTCGGGCACCATCGGCTCTTCCAATAGGACGGTATTTGGTTGTTCCACTGTTTCTTCATGCACGGCTTCGTCTTCGTGCGCTATTTCGAGCTCCGCCATTTCTACCGGCAGCTCGACGATGATTTTTTCGTCCAGCGCGGAGAGCAGCGCCATCTTGGTGGGAAAGATACGACGCAGTTGCGGGCCCCTCAGGCGAGCTTTTTTGCAAACAGCCGCGAGCGTGAAATTGCCGCCATCTTTGGCCATCAAAGACCGCGCTGCCTTAAGCACGTTATCCCGGCGCGCGTCGTTATCCATGATCCGGAATCATCCAGCCTTTTTAGCGTTCCGCAATTTATGGCGGGGACACTTAAAATCTGGCTAATTCAGCGTTAACAGATGGTTTCCATGGGTGCCGCTGAGGCCTCAAAGGCCGCCTGTTTTCAACACCGCAGACTATAGGCGGGTGGCACTTGGCATCCACCCGTACAAATCACGCAGCGGCGCGCTCCTCGATCCGGATCTGGGCGTCGGCAATGGCGATCACTTCGGCCGGGTGCGGGGCGGTCTCAAGAATCGCGCATTTTCTGTCTTTGCCTTGCATCATTTCGCCGTCCAGGCGTCCAAATGCGGCCACCCACATTCCGTCAGGCAATTGCGTGGTGGATATGGAATAGTTCCGGAATGTCGTCTGCCCGATACTGCGGTTTGTCTGGCTCGGACAGGTCAACCGCGCATGAAATATATCCCTGGTGATGGACGATGTCTGGCGGCTGGCGCAGCCGGCTTGACTCACGCGTTGCGATCGCGGCGGAAAATCGGAAAAGTCAGTTTTGGCGCCGGTGGGCGGGTTAGCCCGGCGGCGGGACGATAAGCCATCGCGCCTGGACAGAGCCCCGGCGATACGGGGGCTCCATCGTGCCAGCCGGTTCATGGTTAAGCTGAGGCTTTTCACGGTGAAACTCCGCGGATATCCAGCATCCAGCCGCAATTTCTGTGCCAGCCGAAACGTCCCGCTTTTGAGCATTGCGGAAAGTTGCGGCCATGTTTTTCGTTCTAATTCCGGCGAAGACGGTGTTTGCCCGCTTCGCGCGGAACATCAAGAACAGGAACTGTACCAAAATCGCATTCGTCAACTATCGCTACAGGACCGGACCGCCAGCCATGCCGAGAGGAAGGCAAGCTTTTGCTCCTTCCGCCATGGCCCATCGGCGGTCGCGCCCAGGCCCTTCAGACGGAGATCGATATCAGCGATCGAGAGACGGAACGCCTTTGAGGCCACTTCCGGGAGCGACTTCTCGTCCATTTCCAGTACCTTGATTTGGCTTTGGCCCAAGGCGAATCGCAGCGCGTCGCGCACGGCGAGACCTTCCGCGACGGGTGGATGCTCTGGCGCGAAGATACTGTACTCCAAGAGGTCGGTGATCCAGCCGGCACGATTGACGAGCAACGCCGCGATAACCGGTTCCCATTTCTCTTCCCGCAACTCACGGACAATGGCGGCCAGCCCGTCCAGGGCCATTCGGCTTTGACGTTTGCGCCCTTCGGCGACGGCCGCCACCGCTGCGGCCGCTACTCGGCCAAGCGGGTCTCGCGCCATCTCGGCAGCGACGTGATAGGGCTCCAGGGAGAGGCGGTCTCCCTCGGCGGCCGTGGCAAGAAACCTGGACAGCACGAGCTGGGGTTTGGCGCCGTCACCAGCAACGCCGACGACCACGCTTCCGCCCCGGCCGGCGCGAAAACCCAGACCGATACGCGTGTTGGCTCTTTTGCGGCGGACTACCATGATTCAGGATTTCAGCTACGCTTTCTCCAGTTCACTTTACAGCGGCTTTTGATTGACCAACATTGCCGGGGCAATATTCCCGCGAACAAGTGGTTTGAAATTCACCAACTACAGCCTTAGACAATCCAGAGCCCGCTATCGGCTCTTACCGATCTTCGCTAGCATAGCCGCAAAAATCGAGGGAGGACGGTTTGGCCACCACACGGCAATTCCTGATGTTGTTCGCGGCCTTGCTGGCGCTGGCGCCCGCGCAGGCCCAGGTTCCGGCTGGCGCGTCCCTGAGCGGAATGGACCAGGGCGGGCCGCAGGCCCTGCGCCCTGATTATGCCCGCACCCGCGCGGTGATCTCGCCGATCATTCATGCCGACCGTCGCGTGACGTTCCGCCTGAACGCGCCGGAAGCCAGCGATGTGCGTCTGACAGGCCATGTGATCGGGCCCAATGCCCACTGGCGGTCCAAGGACAGGTCGCTGCCCATGACCAAGGGCGCCGACGGTTTCTGGAGCTTTACCACCGGACCATTGGCGCCCGACATTTACGACTATGGCTATACCGTGGACGGCGTCGGGGCATCGGACCCCGGCAATCGGCTGAATCTGGTCGAGGTGCCGGGAAACGCGCCCGCCTATTACGATGCTCAGGACGTGCCGCATGGCGATGTCCACATGGTGATCTACCACTCCAAGGCCATCGGATCGGCGCGCTATCTGCGCGTCTATACCCCGCCCGGCTATGACACCGGCAAACAGCGTTATCCGGTGCTGTATCTGATGCATGGCGGCAATTGCTGCGAATATAGCTGGATGGAACAGGCGCGCGCCAACCTGATCCTGGACAATCTGATCGACGCCCACAAAGCGCGCCCGATGATCGTGGTCATGGCGCTGGGCGCGCGCTCCGGTCCCAGCGAGGCGCTGGAGCCGGTGCCGTCGCAAATGGAAGACTTCAAGCCGCCGCCGGGAAAACAGACCAACTACGATCCGGGCAACCTGTTCGAGACCGATCTGTTGACCGGCATCATTCCCTTTGTCGAAAAGCGCTTCCGTACCGTCCCCGACGCCGATCATCGCGCGCTGTCAGGTCTGTCGCAGGGCGGCATCCAGACCGTAACCATTGGCCTGCGCCACAGCGATGTCTTCCACTGGCTGGTGCCGATGAGCGCGGGCGCGGAAAATCAAGGCGACGATCAGTTCGTGGAAATCTCGCGCGACGTTTACGAGCATCCTGAAACGCTGAAGAAGAATCTCAGACTGCTGCATTTCGTCGTGGGCAACCAGGACGTCCTGCATGAGGCGGACAAAAGGCTCGCAGCCTTGCTGACCCAGCATGGCGTCAAGCTGACCTTCCAGGCGGTGCCGGGAATGCACGAATATAAGGTCTGGCGACAGGGTCTGCACGACGTGGCGCCGCTGCTGTTTGCGTCCGTCAACTAGCAAAAACCCCTGTATCGCCTCGATCGATTTCCTTTGAGTAAAATTGAAGTAAAGCTGCGGATGGTAGGTTTGTAACAGTTCCCTTAAGGCCGCTGAAAACCCCGCCCGCTAGGGTGGTCCCGATTTCAAGAGGGATTCCACCAGTGCGCCACGCATTTCTTGCCTTCTGGAAGAACGAATCCGGTGCGACAGCGATCGAATACGGCCTCATCGCGGCTCTGATCGCAGTCGTCATCATCACGGGCGTGACCGCCGTCGGCACCAAACTGTCGACGACCTTCAACAGCCTGTCGACAACCTTGCGCTAAAGGTTTGAGCACAGCGTGCATTTTCTGGGGGGCCGTGCCGTGAACCAGGTGAGGATGGATGCCCATCCCCATGGACAGGCTGCAGAGACAGATGTCGCTATGCAGGTCCACCAGGACTCCCCAGGATGGTGGCCGCTGGCTTGCCTGCGCTCCCTGGGGCGCGCGGCCAGCATCGCGACTGGGGCCCAACAGCTCCTTCCGTGCAAGCAGCATGCGGACTATCGCGGCTTTCGCATCCTGACCACAGAACAAGATGGCGGTTACTGCGCACGCGTCACCCACTGGCGGGGGAACGCACTCGGCATGAGTCCGCGACTTCGGCACGATGTCGACAATGCCCGGTTCGGCAGCCACGAAGAAGCCGCCCAGCATGCCCGGTTCGTAATCGCATCGGGCGCGCTCAATCACCTCGCGCCAGGCGCCGCTGCCGACACGGCGCGCGCCTAGAATCAATCATCTCCAGAACACAAACGGCGCCCCGCGATTGCGAGGCGCCGTTTTGCTTTGCGGTTGTCAGATGGTGACGTTGCCCATCTTCGCGGCTTTTACCAGATGATCGGCGCAACGATAGGCCAGCGCCGAAATGGTCATGGTGGGATGGTTGCGTCCGCCCGTGACAAAGCTGGAGCCATCGACCACGAACAGGTTGGGCACGTCATGGGCGCGATGATACTTGTTCACCACCGATGACTTGGGGTCATTGCCCATGCGGCAAGTGCCGCGGGCATGGGCCCCGCCCCTGCTGTCGTTGACCTGATCCGTCCAGACTTCATGGGCGCCAGCCGCCTTGAGAATTTCGGCGGACTTGTCGATGAAGAATTGCATCGCCTTGAAGTCGTTCTCATGGCTGGTGGAGGTGATGCGCATGGCGGGCAGGCCCCAGGC
>Ga0068871_100002299_pt1 | contig 13008 bp, 12 predicted proteins | sample KBSMisM72_FD_72750 | JGI IMG/M metagenome (GOLD analysis project Ga0068871, IMG submission 72750) | Miscanthus rhizosphere microbial communities from Kellogg Biological Station, Michigan, USA - KBS Miscanthus M7-2 | ecosystem: Host-associated > Plants > Roots > Rhizosphere > Soil ... | reverse complement strand
TGGGCAGCGCGGTGATCGCGGCGACCGACCAGTTCCGGCATCGGGATTTCCGGGGTTCCAGGCGCCCGCCGGCCCATCTGCGCCGTTCCTTCGTGGGATTCTTCGGATCGCTCGAAGAGGTCAACGTCCGCCTGCGAGTGCAAGCCCCGTGGAAGCTTCGCGCCACTCCCGCTCATTTGCTTTAAAGACTGCGCGGTATACTTTCAGTTTCCATGCAAAACGAACCCAACCCATTAGAACCAAACATGGATATCGCCCATCTGGGGCATCTGGAGATGTTTACTCCCAAGCCCGAGGCCAGCCTGCGCTTCTTCATCGACATCATGGGGATGACCGAGAGCGGTCGGGAAGGCGACTCCGTTTACCTGCGCGCCTGGGACGATTACGAACGCCATACCCTGAAGCTCACGGCTGCCAAACAGCCCGGGTTGGGCCACATGGGACTCCGCGCGCGCAGCCAGCACGCGCTCGAGCGGCGCGTCGAAGCTCTGAAGGGCACCGAATTCGCTATCGGTTGGAACGACGGCGATCTGTGCCATGGCCCGGCGTTCGTGTGCCAGGATCCGGACGGGCACAGGATCGAGCTCTACTATGAAACGCAGTGGTATGACGCGCCCGCCAACCTGCGTCCCGCCCTGAAGAATCAGGCTCAGAGGTTCCCCGCACGCGGCTGCAACGTCCGGCGCCTGGATCACTGGAACGGCCTGGCCGTGGACATCAAGGCGAATCGCGAATTCTTCGAGAATTATCTGGGCTTCCGCCTCACCGAGCAGATCGTACTGGACAGCGGCGTCGAGGCGGCGATGTGGATGACGTGCACCAACAAGAGCTACGACTTCGCCTACACCAAGGACGCCACCGGAACCAAGGGCCGTTTCCACCACGTGACTTACGCGGTCAACAGCCGCGAGGAAGTTTTGATCGCCGCCGATATCTTTCTCGAGAACGGAGTCAAGATCGAGACTGGGCCGCACAAGCACGCGATTCAGCAGACCTTCTTCCTGTACGTCTACGAACCAGGCGGCAACCGCGTGGAGATCGCCAATGCCGGCGCTCGTCTGATTCTGGCGCCCGACTGGAAGCCCATCCGGTGGACCGAGGCCGAACGGAAAAAGGGCCAGGCGTGGGGGCTGAAGACCATCGAATCCTTCCACATTTATGGCACTCCGGCGGTCCCCGAGGTTCCCGGCAGTGGACCCGAGCCCAGCTAGACGCCGTGTTAAACTAGACCGTTTGCTCGCTAGTTCTTAAGAGAAAGAGGTTACGTAAGGAATCATGGGTCAGAGCCTGGAAGATTTGTTACAGAAAGCCGGGAACCCGGTGCAAATGCTCCGCAATTCGCGGATCGGGGCGTATGTGTACCCGGTGGTCCCGTCCGAATACTCGAATTGGCGTGATGAACAGCGGGCCTGGCGCGATTCCTGCGTACTCTTTGATCAGTCGCATCATATGGCCGAGATGTACATCAAGGGCCCCGATGCCATTAAGCTAATCTCGCATCTCACGATCAACAGCTTCGCCAACTTCCCCGTCAACCGCGCGAAACAAATGGTTCCGTGCAGCTACGATGGCTTCGTCATCGGTGACGGGATCCTGTTCCATCTGGAAGAGAACCACGTGGTGTTTGTGGGTCGCGCGCCTACCGTCAACTGGATCCAATTCCACGCTGAAACCGGCGGATACAAAGTCGATTTCGTCCGCGACGACCGGTCGCCCTCCCGGACCGGCGGCAAAGCGGTGGTTCGCAAAGTTTACCGCTATCAGATTCAGGGCCCGAATGCCGAGAAAGTCATCGAAAAACTGAACGGCGGACCGTTCCCGAAGATCAAGTTCTTTCACATGGACGTGATCAAGATCAAAGGCCGCACCGTGCGCGCCCTCCGGCATGGTATGGCCGGAGCCCCGGGCCTGGAAATCTGGGGACCGTACGAGGAAGGCGAGGAAATTCGCGCCGCAATCGTCGAAGCCGGCAAGGACTTCGACCTGTACGAGGTCGGTTCGCGCGCCTACGCGACCAATACGCTGGAGTCTGGCTGGATTCCGTCTCCGCTGCCCGCGGTCTACACCGGGGACAAGATGAAGGCCTACCGGCAGTGGCTGCCGGCGGCGGGTTACGAAGGCACCGGATCCATCGGCGGCAGCTTCGTATCCAACAACATCGAAGATTACTACATGACGCCCTACGAACTGGGCTACGGACCATTCGTCAAATTCGACCACGACTTCATCGGCCGGGAAGCGCTGGAGAAGATCGCCACGAAGCCGCAACGCAAGAAAGTGACCTTCGCGTGGAATTCCGACGACGTCATGAAAGTGTTTAAGTCCCTGTTTGAGAAGGGTCAGGATCCCTTCAAGTACATCGATCTTCCCCTGTCGAATTACACCTCGGCTTCGTACGACAAGATTCTGGCAAACGGGAAAGCAGCAGGGTTCTCGATGTTCTCGGGCTACAGCTACAACGAGCGATCGATGCTGTCGCTCGGTGTGGTGGATCCGGACATCGAGATCGGCAACGAAGTGACGCTGGTGTGGGGCGAAGAAGGTGGCGGCACAAAGAAAACCACCGTGGAGCGCCACCGGCAGATCGACATCAAAGCGATTGTCAGCCCCGTGCCCTACGGAGAAGTCGCGCGGAAAACCTACGCGGCGGGCTGGCGAACCGGCCAAGTATAGCGAGCACGCCGCAATGGCTGTGACAGGTCCTGTTCTGGTGGCCGGCGGCGCCGGTTACATTGGAAGCCACACTTGCAAGCTGCTGGCGAAGGCCAGGCGCGAGCCTGTTGTCCTGGACGATTTCAGCACGGGGCATCGGTGGGCGGCCAAGTGGGGACCAGTGTATGACGGCGAGATCGAAGACGGCGCGCTGGTCCAGGAAATCGTCCGGAAGCATGCCATCACCGACGCGATCCACTTCGCCGGCAAGATCGTAGTTGGCGAATCCTACACGGATCCCGGCAAGTATTTCCGCGAGAACGTGGGGAAGACGATTCGCTTCCTGGATGCTCTGGTGGGCGCCCGCGTCGAGCGCATGGTGTTTTCCTCAACCGCCGCCGTGTACGGGAATCCGGACGTGGTGCCGATTCGCGAGACCGAGTCGTTGAAACCAGTGAATCCTTACGGCGAGACCAAGCTATTCGTCGAAAGGATGCTGCACTGGTACGGTTTAGCGCACGGATTGAAGTCGGTGGCGCTGCGCTACTTCAATGCGGCGGGCGCCGATCCGGACGGGGATCTGGGCGAGATGCACGATCCCGAGACGCACTTGATCCCCCTGGCGTTCGAAGCGGCACTGGGAAAGCGGGTGCTGGATCTGTACGGCAGCGACTATCCCACACCGGACGGAACTTGTGTCCGCGATTACATTCACGTTTGGGATCTGGCGCGCGCTCACATCCTGAGTCTCGACTACTTGCGCGACGGCGGCGCATCCACGGCTCTGAATCTCGGCACCGGCATGGGGCAATCGGTGCTCGACGTAGTGCGTGCAGTTGCTTCAGCCAGTGGTCGCGATGTCCCGCATGTGCTTCGTCCGCGCCGCGGAGGCGATCCGCCGGAACTGGTGGCGGATCCGGCTCTCGCCAAGAGCGTGCTCGGTTGGTCTGCCGAGTTCCGCGACATCCAGCGCATCGTCGAAACGGGCTGGGCTTGGCATCAGCGCCACGCGTAGCGCGCGGCGACGGGTGTGATATAGTAGCTCGACTCGCTTCCCACGTAGGAGATTTCGATGAAACAGCCCGCACTCGGAATTGTGTCTACCGTCCTGATTATGGCGGTCTCTCTGGGTGTCATTTCCCTGTTCGATTTCCAGACGTTCGGGAGCTGGGTTATCTTCGTGATGGCATCCATGATTCCGATGGAAATCGTGATCGGTGTCGCGTGGGGCGCCAATCCGGGCTTCGTCAACTCTCAGCCCCAGCCTTTGAAGGGGCTTCTGCTGGTGCTGGTGAATATCGTGGTCGGTGTGATCGTGGGTGGTATCTGCCACTCGATCGTGGGCGGCAGCATTGCGCCGCCGATTCCGATCCTGGTCTTGTTCGGCATCGTTTCGGTAGTGGTGACATTCTGGTTCGCGATCATGTTTGGCGGGTGGCCTTTTAACAGCCTGATCAAGAGTCCCGTGGCCGCCGGCTTGACGATGCTGGCGGCGGTCTACATCATTAACTACCTGCTATTCCGCTTGTTGTTTGATTTCAGCTTCATGGCGGGCGCGCCGTGGTATCGAGCGAATCTTGATCCCCACGGGATGTTTAATGGAGTCAATGCGCAGGTGTTCTACGTAACGGCACTCACCTTTCTGTTTGTGCTGCTGCATTTCGATTTGTGGCCGTTTTCGTTGTCGCCTTCGGTGATGAAGCAGCCTGTGCTCGGCATCGTTTGGACGCTGTTGTCGCTGGGGCTGGGCGCGCTGGCGTACTACATCGGTGTGACTGGGTTGGGCATGGACCCGATGGTTTTCCTGATCTCCGGGCCGATCCCATTTATTTTTGGAACCATCGTGGTGCTGAATATGCTGCACAATTCGCTATTCGCCAAGTTCACGCAGCCGTTGAAGGGTGTCCTGAACTGCGTGGCTGCCCTGGTCATCGGAGTGTTCCTTGCCAAGATGTATGGCGCGCTCGCGCCGGTCGTTACAGGGGTCTTGAAGCCGGGTCCGCCCACCAATGATTTCGAGGTATGGCTGGCCACGGCCCTGCTCGGCATCACGTTTCCATTGCTGATCTTCTTCGCGGAATTCTTCAAGATGTGGCCGCTGCAGAAGACCACGTAATGTGCCAAACTTTTTAACGAGGAATCATACATGCTACGCGCGATTGACGAGAACACCATTACCGACGCCGCCATCGAGCAGATGGCCTCGACCCCTGATCCGCGGCTCAAGCGGATCATGGCGTCACTGGTGAAGAACCTGCACAATTGGGCTCGCGAGGCGGATCTCACCCCCGAGGAATGGCTGGAGGGGATCAGGTTCCTCACGGCGGTTGGCCAGAAGTGTACGGCGTTCCGGCAGGAGTTCATTCTGCTCTCCGACACGCTGGGATTTAGCTCGCTCATCAATGCGCTGCACGACAAACGCGCGACCGAGGCAGGGACCAAGAGCAGCCTGGTGGGCCCGTTCTACCGCGCCGACTCCCCTCCCATGAAACTGGGCGATACCATCGTGACCAAGCCCAGTAACGGGATGGAAGTCATCCTCTATGGACGAGTGACGGATCGCATGGGGAAGGGCATCCCGAATGCCTCGGTCGAAGTTTGGCAGCCGGATGAAACCGGCAACTACGATCTGCAAAAGCACGATCCTTCCGAAATGGATTTGCGGGGCCACTTCCGTACTGATAGTGAGGGACGTTACTACCTCCGCACGGTCGCGCCGCTGGGCTACATGATCCCGATGGATGGCCCAGTGGGCGACATGATTCGCGCGCAGAAGCGCCACGGGTACCGGCCGGCGCACATTCATTTCATTGTCGGCGCGCCGGGCTATCGCGAAGTCGTGACGGCGCTGTACCTGGAAGGCGACGCTCACGTCGATTCGGATACAGTATTCGGCGTGACGGAATCGCTGGTGACCAAGGTCAATCAGAAGGATCCGAATTCCCCGATCCCGAATCTGCCCAGCATCAAGTTCGACTTCCACCTCGCGGCTGCTACGGCTAAAGATATGACGGGACGCGTCGGCGCGGATCCTTCCCAGATCACGAAGGCAGGAGCGTAGTACCATAGCGTTTCGTGAAGTTCGAGGCTCTCTACTATCAGGACCGCCTGAAGGTCGTCAATCCCGAAGGCGACGTCGCCATTACGACGCTCTGGTCCAAAGTAGAATCCGCGCATCAAATCCTCGAAGAGGCGGGTGTGGACATATCGCCCGAGTCTTCGCGGATAGGACCCATTGCCAATTTGTACGGAAATGGCCTGCCGCAGATGCTGCGGAACCTGCTGTGGAATCCGCAAATCCGGCACATTGTGATCCTCGGCAAGAATCTCTCCGGCTCGCGCGAGTGGCTGTTGAACTTCTTCGAGCATGGCTTGGAAGAAGTGGAATTCCTGGGGGCCAAGGCGTTTCGCATCCGCAATACGACGCGCACGATTGATGGCTGCGTGCAGCCACAGAATTTCACGCACTCCCCCGAATTCACCGTCCTGGGCGATGTGGGCGACGCGGCGACCAAGGCGGGGCTCAAATCATTTTTCGACGCATTGCCTCCGGCGCACAAGGCGACCTGGCGCGCGTCGAGCCGCCCCCGATTCCTGAGCCAACTGTCACGCGATTTCCCACCGAGCCGCGTAGCCAGACCATCGTGCGCGATACGCCGATGGAGGCGTGGTCGGAGCTGATCTTTCGGCTGTTCCGCTTCGGTCATCGCAATATGGTCGCGAAGAAGAGCGGTCCCGAGGGACGTGTCGAACTGCAGAACATCAAAGTCATCGTTGAAAATCCTCAAGAGGAACCCGACGAGATCCTCCAACAATTCGGATTCAGTCTCGAGAAGTTTCAAGGCTATCAGCAGCGCATTCTCGATCCTGAAAAGCCACCGGATCTCGGGTATACCTACGGCAATCGTCTGCGCGGATACTTTCACCGTCCTGACGGAACGCTAGTCGATTCCCTGGAAATTGCCGGCCAGAGGCTCAAAGAGAAACCTGAATCGCGGCATGCCTACATCGCGCTGTGGGACAACACCCGTGACCTGCCTGAGGGCACCGACACACCCTGCTTCGTGTCGGCGTTCTTCCGGAAGTTCGAGGGCAAACTCACTCTGACTGCCACGTTCCGCTCGCACAACGCGATGGAGGCCTGGCCCGAGAATGTCTACGGTCTGATCGCGATTCAACGCTTTGTGGCAGAGAGAGCGGGAATGGAGCCCGGCCCGATCACGGTATTCAGCCACTCCATCAGCATCGACGTATCTTCTTTAGAAAAAGCACGTAAGATCGCCACAAGTAAGGAGTCCGACGAGGTGCATGATCCCGCGACCGGCAAGCTGGGGCCGCGCATGGACCCGAACGGGGCATTTACTACCACGTTCGATGCAGCTACCTGGGAGCTGGTCGTCGAACACTCTTATGACGGGATGAAACTCGGTGAGTATCGCGGCAAGAGCGCGGAGGAAATTGAACGGCAACTGGCGCGCGATGTGGCGCTGTCGGAGATGGCTCATGCGCTCTACCTGGGCCGGGAGATCGCCCGCAAGGAATTCGAGATGAAGGCCGCCCGGGCGAGAGCCAAGTCGGAATGATTATCTTTTTCGATATCGGCTCGACGCTGATCGACGGGCCGCCCTTCGGTCCCGCCAGGCGGCTCTCGGAAACGCTGGGGCTCGGCCCCCAGGCGATTCCTGAACTGGAGCGAATCCTGTTCCGCTCACCCGCAAGTGACCCGGAACAACTCGCTCATACGATTGTGAACCGCCTGCGTGTCGATCATGACCGGGCGCTCGATGCGTGCACCCTTCTCTGGAACGCCCAGCTTGAAGAGGCCTACGTCCTCCCGGGCGCGCGCGAGGCGATCGACAAGCTCAAGTCGGCGGGGATTCCGCGGGCCTATCTCTCCAATATCTGGCCCCCATTTTACGAGCACTTCCAGCAGGAGTTCGCGGAAGAGGCCGGCAGCCAGCCCCAGTTTTTATCCTTCAAAACCGGGCTGATGAAACCGGATCCGGCGTTCTTCCAACTGGCTCTGCGCGCGGTGGAAGTCCGTGCTGAAAACGCTGTCATGGTGGGCGATACTTACAAGAACGATATCCGGCCGGCCATCGAGCTGGGGATGCGCACGGTGTGGGTTCTGCATCGTCCCGAAAAAGAGAAAGCGGATTTGATCGCGGTGCTGAACGGCGATGCGCCGCCGCCCGATCTTACCCTCCAATCGATTGGGGAACTCGATTTATGCAAATTGTGAAGTACGATCTATTAACCGAAGCCGATTTGCTGAGCCGCCTCAAACGGACTCGCTTACGAGGGTTTGATCGCGCCGAGGTCTATCGCGACGCGACGCTTGAAATCGTCGAAACCGATACGGAGACGCTCACCCCGGCGCAACGTTACGTCCTGCAAGAAGGCGTCCGAGCGATCCTGGATGTGGCGGACGCGTTTGCTCCCCTGGGTATCGACATTTTCGCCCTGCGCGGCGCCCTGCTGTTCTGGCCCGAGGGAAGCGATCCTGATCGTGAAGCGCCGATTCCGTTTCTTCCGCCGGTGATCGAGGAATCGATGGAGCGCGACGGTAGTAAGGTTCTGCTGATCAATGACGGCATCCATCGCGTGTACGCCGCCCGCAAGCGGGGACGCAAGATCAATGTGGTGATCGCGCGTAACGTGCCGGCAGAGTATCCCTATTACGCGTATGCGCTGCCTGACGGCTGGACCCAAGTGGAAGAGTTGAAGGAACTACAGGAAGGCTATCAGAAGAAGGAATATCGCAATCCGGAAAATTACAAGGCGCTGTTCCGCGACTTCAACGAGATCTTCGAAGGAGTGCAGAAACAGCGCCCGCGTACCAATCCGGCGAACCTAAAGGCGTGAAGCCTATTGCTGCTTGCCGCCGTCTTCGGCGGAGCCGCTGAAAACTCTCCGGCCGCCCGGCAGGGTAACGTTGCGGGCGTTGCCGACGTAGGCGCCTTCGGCGTTCACGGGGTCCTTGGCGCGAATGCCCTCGACGGTGACGACATCACCCTCTTTGAGGGCGTCCTTGGTCCATCCATTCCGTCTCAGCGAGTTCGGTGGACCACCTTCGAACTGCCACTTGGTGACCTTACCGCTGGCATCCTTCACGTTCAGGTAGACCCAGATGTGAGGATTCATCCAATCGAGCTTCGTGACGGTACCCGTCACCGTGACCGTTTTGGTGGAATCAAACTCGGCCGCAATCGAATGGTGCGCCAGCATGGGCACAGCCGCGGCAACCAAAAGACCCGCCGCTATTAGAACTCCCGCGTGAGCTTTCATGAGATTAATGCCTCCTAAAGACTTCCGAACTAGAGTACTCTTAGTGACTTCCCGGTGTCAACGGGCTCACTTCCCAGCTCTCTTAGGCGGAAATGCCTTCGCCAGATAGTCGACGATCTGTTCCCGCTCCTTCTGCGTAACGTCTGGATCTTCCTGGAGCATTTCCAGCACCTTATCCTGCCACTCGGCCTTGGTGCCGCGTTTGGCAACCACTCGCTCCAAGGTATGGCAAGCAGTGCAAACGGCTTCCACTAACTCTTTCCCCGGCCCCTCTGGCAGTGACGGGCCAGGCGACTGTCCGCCAGAACCTGCCGCGGCTATCACCAGGAAGCCAATCCCAATCGATTTCAAGCCCACAGTTTCGTGATCAGGTTTCCGCCCGTGACTGTAGGACGCTCGGCGCGGCCGTTGTGCATATAAGTGGTCTTAAGGTGGTCCAGACCGAGCAAATAAAGGATGGATGCGTGGATATCCCAGATGTGGTGCGGCTCGTCCACGGCGCGCAGGCCGATTTCGTCTGTGGACCCGATGGTCTGGCCGCCTTTGACGCCGCCGCCCGCCATCCACATGGTGAAGCCCCACGGATTGTGGTCGCGGCCGTACTTTTCCGGAGTCTGCCCGGCCGAGACCTGTGCGAATGGGGTGCGGCCGAATTCGCCGCCCCAGACCACCAGCGTGTCCTTTAGCATGCCGCGAGCCTTCAAGTCGGCTAGCAGCCCCGCCACCGGCTTGTCGGAAGCCTTGCACCATTTGTTGTGATTGCTGTTGACGTCCTGGTGCGCGTCCCAGCCCGAACCCGAACCGCTGTAAACTTCCACGAAGCGCACACCACGTTCGACGAGGCGGCGAGCCATGAGACAGTTCGCGCCGTAAACGGCGGTCTCTTTCTCATCCATGCCGTACAGCTTCTTGGTGGCCTCGCTCTCTGAGCTCAGGTCGACGGCTTCGGGTGCGGAGGATTGCATCTGGTAGGCCAGTTCGTAAGAACGCGTGCGGGCGTCTAGCTCCGTATCGTCCTGCTTATTGCGCCCGTACATCTCGTTCAACTTCTGGAGAAGGTCGATCTTGCTGCGCTGCTGCTCGTCGGTGGTTCCTGCGGGCGGCTTCAAGTTGAGGATCGGCGTATCGCCCTGGCGGAACAGCGAGCCTTGATAGGTCGCCGGCAGGAAGCCCGACCCGTAGTTCTGCACCGAGCCCAGGATCTCTTTATCGTCCTGCATCACGACGAAGGTCGGTAGATTCTTCTGTGCGGTGCCCAGGCCATAAGTCAGCCACGCTCCCAGCGAAGGACGTCCCGCCAGAATCGAGCCGGTATTCATCTGGCACACGCCGCCGACGTGATTAACGGCGTCGGACTGGCAGGATCGGATGACCGCCAGATCGTCCACGTGCTGCGCGATGTGAGGGAGCCAGTCGGAAACCCACAGGCCGCTCTGCCCATATTGCTTGAACGGCCGCCGCGAGGGGAACAGCCCGTCACTCGGTTTCGCGCCCTGCGCCGTGAGCAGTGTCTCGGGATGAAAGGACGGAGGCACGGGCTGTAGCGCCATCTTTTCGAGCAGTGGCTTGGGATCGAACAGATCCACCTGGCTGGGCCCGCCTTCCATGAAGCAGAAGATCACGTTCTTGGCGCGCGGCGTGATGTGGGGCTTCTTGGGAGCTAGCGGATCGACTCCGGCGGCGTAGCCATCCTCGGCCAACATCGCGGCCAGTGCGATTCCGGCCAGCCCACTGCCGGCCTGCGTGAAGAACTCGCGCCGGTTGGAGACGTTCCAGTGATGCCTGAGCTTATTGAGGATGGGATCGGCCATGGCGTCGTCTCCTTCTTAGTTGATGTACAGGAACTCGTTGGAATCGAGCAGCATTTGCGACAGGTCAACCAGGGCGGCGGCCCGCGCCGGATCCGCGCCCGCAGGCATGTTCGCCGGCATCGGCGGTTTCGTTTTCGCGTCCGCGATGCGGCTGGACATGATCGGAATCTGCCGAGCCAAATTCCGCCGCGAGTTTTTGCTCATCGGCGGAGGGCGCACGTCCATACGTGAGCTTGAAGGCCCGATCGATCTGAGCGTCGGGAGTCAGCCCACTGTCGTTCAGAACGCGTCCCGCCAGCGATTGCGCCCATTGCAGAATCAGATCATTATTCAGTAAATCGAGCGATTGCGACGGCGTCACGGTGTTCTTGCGGAAGTCGCAGCTCTCGAAGGTGTTGGCTGCGTCGAACTCCTGCAGCATCGGATATCGCAGATTGCGGCGCACGAAGATGTACACGCTGCGCCGGTTGTTCTCGGCAGGGTCCTTCTCGCTCCTCCACCCGCCCGTGGCTGCACTGGCCGATAGAGAGGACAACGTTCCGGCGGGTACCGGCGGGAAAACACCCGGGCCACCCATTTTCGAATTCAGCAGGCCGCTAGTGAACAGCATGGAATCGCGAACCGCTTCGGCTTCCATGCGGCGGCGCGACCAGCGCGACAGCAGCTTGTTGTCAGGATCTTCCTCGGCGGCCTTGGGCTGCAGATCGGAGGACTGTTGATACGTGTTCGAGAGCAGGATTTGGCGCTGGAGTTTCTTGACGCTCCAGCCGTCCTGAACGAACGTCGCACTCAGGTAGTCCAGAAGTTCTGGATGTGTCGGCCGCGAACCCATGCGGCCGAAATCGCCAGGTGTAGACACGATGCCCTTGCCGAAGTTGTAATGCCAGATACGATTCACCATCACGCGGGAAACCAGCGGATTCTTGGGATCGGTAAGCCAGGCGGCCAGAGCCGTGCGCCGCCCGGTGGAGTCGGGAAGCGGCGTAACCTTGGCATCAGTCGGATCGAGGATCGAAAGGAACCCGGGCTGAACCTCGTCGCCCTTCATGTCGAAGTTACCGCCTCTCAACACATAAGTCGGCGGTGCCTTGGGCCCGATATCGATCATGAACTGCCCTTCCAGCAACTTGGGAGGGCGGAGCGAATCGAATGCCGCGAGCTGCTTTTTCAGATCGGCGTAGCGTGTGGCCGCCTCACCCTTCAGCGTCCGAAGTGTCCGGGCGTCTGGTTCCTCGTCTATCGTCACACGCGGTGCGGCGGTGTGATACATCATGGCCTGGAAGGGATCGCGCCGGGAAGCATCCATCCGGATGGCTTCCTTGACCTGCTCTTCGAACGTATTCGCACCGGTCTCGATCTTCGCGGCCCGCACCGGCTCCAGGATCTTGTTCATCTCAGAGCGGATGTCTTTGGTCTTTTCTTCCCACAGGGCTTTCTGCTCGTCATACTGCTTGCGCTGGGCGGGATCTTTCAGGGGAAGCGGGCCATCGCCGAAGCTGGTGTTGGCAAAGAACGCCTGCAGGCGATAGTAGTCCTTCTGGAGGATCGGATCGAACTTGTGATTGTGGCAGCGCGCGCACCCGAAGGTCAGGCCGAGGAACGCCTCGCCGGTGGCGGTGGTCATGTCGTCCAGCGTTTCCTGGCGGCGGGTGAACAGGCCCGCTGCGTTGGTCTCATCGGTCCAGTGGCGATTGAACCCCATCGCAATCAGCGCATCGGGATCGCCAGGGTACAATTCGTCGCCCGCGATCTGCTCCTTGATGAATCGATCATAGGGTTTGTCGTTGTTGAAGGCGTCAATCACGTAGTCGCGATAGCGCCAGATGTTGGGACGGGTTTCATCGGCTTTGAAGCCATTGCTGTCGGCGTAGCGCGCGACGTCCAGCCAGTGGCGCGCCCAGCGCTCGCCGTAGGCCGGTGAAGCCAGCAGACGGTCCACCACTTTCTCCCAGGCGTTGGGCGACTTGTCGCTCAAGAACTGCTGGATCTCTTCCTGCGTCGGAGGCAGCCCGGTCATATCGATGGTCGCGCGCCGCAGCAGAGTGAGCCGGTCGGCGGGCGGGTTGGGCTGGATGCCGGCCTCCTCGAGCTTCGCCAGCACAAACGAGTCGATAGGAGTCTTCACCCACTGCCGGTTCTTGACCGCGGGAACCGGTGACTTCTTCACCGCTTGAAACGCCCAGAAGCTGCGCTGAGCGGGAGTAAAGGCATCGGATTCGGCAGTGTAGACGATTCCTGCCGTAAGGGCTAACCCAAC
>Ga0068871_100002297_pt1 | contig 13012 bp, 4 predicted proteins | sample KBSMisM72_FD_72750 | JGI IMG/M metagenome (GOLD analysis project Ga0068871, IMG submission 72750) | Miscanthus rhizosphere microbial communities from Kellogg Biological Station, Michigan, USA - KBS Miscanthus M7-2 | ecosystem: Host-associated > Plants > Roots > Rhizosphere > Soil ... | reverse complement strand
AACACGCGCGCGCTCTGGAAGTTTGATGGGCAAACGAGTGCCGACGCCTCGGGCAATGCCAATCACGGTACGTTGCAAAGCGGCGCCAGCTATTCCACTGATGTACCTACTGCCAGCAACAATCCCCCCACTATTGCGCTCAATGACCCACAGCCCAACACCGCATTCAACGCCGGTGCTACCGTTGTTATGGACGCCACTGCCAGCGATAGTGACGGCATCGTTTCCAGAGTGGATTTCTATCAGGGCACAACGTTGCTCGGCACGGATACGAGTAGTCCGTACACATTTACCTGGCCCAACGTCGCTGGTGGTGTTTATTCTCTAACGGCAAAAGCCACGGACGACGGTGGCGCTGTCGCCAGTTCAAATGTAATCACCGTTAATGTTTTAGACTCTGCCACTCTTCACTCGCTTTCACTGAACGGCTCCAGCAGTTACATGAGCGTGCCGAACAGTGCCACGATTAATATCAGTGGTCCAATCACGGTGGAGGCTTGGATCAAGCTCAGTTCCATCAACGGCAACTACCAGGACATCGTGTGCCGCGAAGCATGGGGGCAAGCAGGCAGTGGTGGCGGCTACGAATTTGCGATCACCAACACCGGCAAAGTAAGACTGGACCTCTACCAGAGTCCCAACCAGTACACAACGGCCATCGGCAGCACTACGGTGACGACCAATGTGTGGCATCACGTGGCGGGAGTATTCGATGGCAATCAGATGCGTGTTTATCTGGATGGCGTTCTGGACGGCAGTTTGTCGACCACGAGTGGGCCCGCCTCGGGCACGAGTGCCCTCAACATTGGGAAGAGTACCTACACGACCTATTACTTTGGCGGACTGATCGACGAAGTGCGGCTTTCAGCGGCCGCGCTTTACAGCAGCAACTTCACTCCTGGACTGGGACCAGCTTCGAACACGCGCGCGCTCTGGAAGTTTGATGGGCAGACGAGCGCCGACGCCTCAGGCAATGCCAATCACGGTACGTTGCAAGGCGGCGCTACCTACTCGAGTAGTGTACCGGGAGCAGGTGCTTCGCAGCGTCCCGTGGCAATGGCTGGTGGGCCTTACGCCGCGCAGATGGCCCAATCGGTTAACTTCACCAGTAGCGGCTCATATGACCCGGACGGCACGATCACCAGTTATCACTGGAACTTTGGTGACGGCACTTCCGCCAACACCGCAAACACCGCTCATACTTATCAAACCTCGGGTCTGTTTACCGCAACTTTAACCGTGACGGATAACACCGGCCTGAGTGCGGCTACGACTGCCGCGGTAACAATCAATGGCCAGGCTGAGGCAAGGCTTGACGTGCGAAATCAAACTGGTGGTGGCGGAGAGAACCCTCTTTCGCAGAATTTTAACTGGAACCTTCCTTTGTTGAGTCTGTCCGGCCGGGCCGGAATGAGTCTTGACCTGGCACTGTCGTACAACTCGCTGATCTGGACCAGGAACGCCGGCGCCAATTATATTTCGTTTGATGATGATCGAGGTTTTCCCGCTCCCGGGTTCAGACTCGGATTCCCTACTATTCAGTCACTCTATTACAACTCGGAGCTTGGCAAGTATGCGTTTCTATTGATCGGTCCTGATGGCAGTCGCACCGAGTTGCGCCAGGTGGGCACATCAACACTCTACGAGTCGTCCGACTCAGCGCATCTCTTGCTGGACGCCAGTACCATGGTGCTTCGTACCAACGACGGCACCCAATTGAACTATTCGTCCACCGGTAATGAATATAACTGCACGCAAATTAAAGATCGCAACGGCAACTATATAGCGATCAACTACACGGCATTCGGCCGCATCGACACGATCGGCGACACACTCGCGCGCACCATTAAGTTCAATTACAACGCCAATGGTCTGCTCACTTCGATTACTCAGGCATGGAATCAGACGCCTGCGAGTCAGTTGACTCACAACTGGGCGGTGTTCAACTACGCAGATACCGTCATACAAACCAACTTCCCAGGGTTGACTGTATATGGGCCAGCCAACAACTCAACGATAAAAGCGCTTTCTTCAGTAACGCTGGCAGACGGTTCGCGTTTCGACTTCAGCTATACCAGTTGGGGACAAATTTGGAAGATAGCTAACGTCGCGGCTGACAACCACCTCCTGAACCAGCGCTCGTACAACCTGCCCGGCTCGCCATTGCTTGCAACTGGACCACAGGACGATTGTCCCCGCTTTACTCAAAGACGTGACTGGGCCCAGTACTGGAATGGCGATACGGACGGAACGCCGGTATCGAGTGAAGAAGTTGTCACCAGCTTCGCTGGTCCAGTAAGTGACACCTGGACCATGCCTGAGGGAACAACCGCGACCGGCAAGCGAGTTGAGGTCACGTCGCCTGACGGCACGGTGGATAAAATCTACTTCATCGGAACCACGGGTAACCCGTCAGCATGGCGCCGCGGCTTGCCGGCACTCGTAGTGACTTACAGCGGCGGTGTGTGGCAACGCAAGGTTTCGACGAACTGGACTCAGGACAACACTTCGGTGTCGTACCCTTTGAATCCTCGCGTCACTGAGACGAATGTATATGACCCGGACGGTAACCGCGCACGTACTCGAATCGAGTATCAACATTACAATTTCGCCAACGGCACCAGTTGCGATCTGCCCCAGGATGTTTTCCAGTATGCGGCCGACGCGGTGACAGTACTACGCAGCACGCGCACTGTATACAACGTCGATCCGACTTACGCCAATCGCCGCATTCTCGGACTCATAAGCGATAAGTCTCTCTACGAAGGTGACGTGACGGGTAATGCCTCACTCATGTCAAAACTCGCTTTCTTCTACGACGAGAATGGATCGATTCAGGGTACTGACGCGCCGGTGCAACACGATAATTCAAACTACAACGCGAGCTTTGTTGCTGGTCGCGGCAATCTCTCCAGCGTGAAACGTTATGACGTCACTAACACGAGTCTGTTCACCGCGACCAGCGCCAGATATGACACTTCGGGCTCGGTGGTGTCGTCGACGGACGCCGCGGGTCATAGCGTCACCATTGGTTACACGGACGCTTTCTCGGACGGCATCACGCGAAATACGCTAGCCTATCCGACTGTGATGACGGACCCTGGCGGCTACTCCTCGACTTCGAAATACAGCTTTGACTTTGGGGCGGTTACGCGCCGCCAGACGCCCCAGCCCAATACCACTCAGAACCTCCCCGGGCCTGAAAAATCCTGGAACTACGACTCGATTGGTCGTTTACAAAAAATTGAGAATCTGGCGAACAACGCCTATACCCGTTTTGAATACGCACCCAGCCAGATTCGAATTGACACCTATGCGACCGTCCAGGAGGGCCTCGGCGAAGCTCACTCCTTCCGGATTACCGACGGCGCCGGCCGCGTGATTGCCACCGCAATCGATCATAACGCGAACACTTTCAGCGGTCAGAAAATGGTCTACGACATCATGGGTCGAGTGATTAAGACCTCCAACCCAACAGAGACAACTGCCGGCGGTCCGCCTTCCCAATGGGCCACTACTGGTGACGATGCCGGAACCGGATGGATCTATACTGAGCAGACGTACGACTGGAAAGGTCGTCCGCTCGTCACTACCAATCCCAGCCTGACCAGCAATCCGGCCGAAACAACTACAAGACAGATCAGCTACAGCGGTTGTGGCTGCGCGGGGGGTGAAGTTGCAACTATCACGGAAGAGGGTGCCAGCGACGCGAGTGGCGCCCTTTTGAAGCGGCAGAAAAAAGTCTATGCAGACGTACTTGGCCGCACCGTTAAGACTGAGATCTTGAACTGGGATGGCGCCGGTCCGAACGGCACTGGCGGCACAGTCTATTCAGCCGTAACTTTTAGCTACAACGCGCGTGACCAGATAACGCTTACGCGCCACTTCGCCGGCCCAACCTCGAGCACCACGTTTCAGGATACTACCTGGTCCTACGATGGGTATGGACGCCCGAAATCACAGCACCTCCCGCAGCAACAAGCAGATCCGAACAACAGTGTCTCGACCGATCATACTACCTGGAATTACAACAGCGACGACACGGTCCAAAGCATTATTGATCCGCGCGGCGTAATTACGAGCTTCACCTACAATGCGCGAAGTCTACCTACTGCGATCGCATTTGATGCCGGCGCTGTTCCTGCCGGCGCCAATATTGTCCCGACTGGCAGCATTGCTCTTGCTTATGACGCGGTCGGTAATCGCACTTCGATGTCTGACGGTTCGGGAACCGTGCTCTATCATTACGACCAACTCTCGCGCATGGATTGGGAGGAGCGAACTTTTGCGGGATTGCCTGGCGCTGGTAGCTTTCGTCTCAATTATGAATATAATCTCGGCGGCATCCTCAAATCAGTAACAGATCAGCATTCCGGGACTAGTTTTACTGAGACGCTGGATAAGGTGGGGCGAGTAACGTCTGTGGACTCGATTGGAGCCAGCGGCGCGCAGACCCAGTTTCTTTCTCAGGCGCAGTACCGCGCGTGGGGCGCGCTCAAGTCGCGCACACAGGGCGGTAATTCATTGAGCCTCACCTACAACTCACGCCTTTTAATCAAGAGTTATTCGTTTGCGGGCGGCCAGCAATCTTATGACTATCACAATGATGGCGCGCTCAAATTTGCCGACAATCAGACCGGCTCGGCGGAGATAGAAGATCGCGCCTACGCCTATGATGCTGCAGGGCGTTTGCAGCAGGCGTACTCGGGGGTTGAAGCGAGAAACTTTGTCAATCACACGAGCGGCGGTACGCCCGATGGCCCCTATAAGCATGTCTATTCGTATGATGTCTGGGGCAACCTGCTCGCGGACACGGGGCGGCTTTGGAGCCGTCCGATAGATACTCAAGACAGCTACAATACCAGCAATCGCAATGCGACCTGGAGTTACGATGCCAACGGCGACCTGCTCTCCCGCAACGAGTCAGCCATCGCCATGCTTCCCTTTGATCCCGTGCGGTACAAGTACGACGCTGCCGGACGTCAAGTGAGTAGCACGCAAACCCGCACCTACCGCATCGAAGAGGGAGTTGTCGCTTACTCGTTTGTTAACGGCCAAACCTTCGACGGCGACGGACAGCTCACTCATTACTCGCTGGGACGCAATTCAACCCTTAACAATGTTCAGAGCAGCGTCACGACTGAGGCGTATCAACTGCGCTCTACCGTACTCGGAGGTCGGGCAATTTCCGAATACAAGGGTGACGGTACGTGGGCCAGAACACATGTTTATGCCGGCGGCGAGCGACTGGGACAACAGACCGTCCTGGAAAGTGGAGGCCCCTGGAGTATTTGGGAAACCTACGATCCGATCACCGGCGACGGTGTTAAAACACTATCGAATGGCAGCATCGCGGAATCGACTGTGTTGGATTCTGGCGGAGCGAACCTGGGCCATTCGGATCCATTCCCGCCCGATGGCAGTGGTGACGCGGACGGACTCCTCGATGATATTGGGGTGTTCCGAAGAGCAGTTCCGGCGCCGATGCCAATAGAAGGCGGCGGCGCTACGTGTAATTTAGACGGGCTCGACATTCCGTGCTCGCGCATTCGCAGCGACGCCTCGGTGCAATGTGTAAACAACGATTGCGGAACGCGAACTGTGACTGTAACAGCACGGTCGCGAGGGGAGGTCGTTGAAAGATCGACGTTCTTAGCACCGTCTGGCTGGGACGGTTCGCTTGATGGAACTTATGGAGTCAGCTCAGAGTGGGCCAGGACAGTATTTAGTACGCTACAGGGAGGCGGACAGGCGTTTGTCAATGAACTGATGTGGCGCACTGCAGCCGGAGGCTCCTACGCGGACGAGTTCTTCTCGCGAAAGCGAGGAGATGTGAGCCCTCAATATAGTGACTATGCTCACTCCTCCGCATCGAATCCTATACATGAGTTAGCGCGTACCACAGAATTTCCTTGTCCTCCTACCGGGGCTCAATTGGCAAAAAATCCCGCAGTAAATAAAAAATTTCAAGAGGCAAATGAATATGCCAGGTCCACTGGTAGTTACATAGAAGCGGGCGGATGGATACTGATGGACAGGAATGGAAAGCTTTTTCCTGTCATAAAGCCGCGCGAACCTCGAGATACTTCGATCCGTGTTTACGGACTTGGAGAAGCTGAGAAATACATTAAAGAAATTCAGAAAGGTCAATTGATTGTCGTCGCTGACTTCCATACACATGTGAACGAGTTAACAAATCCCGATGAGGTCCCTACTGCTAGTGCTCGTGGCGTACCTGGAATCTGGGTGTTACCTTCAGGCAAAGCCGTGCCATACGGGCCAAAGAGAGGCTTGTCTGGACAACCGCTGCCAAATGGATGTAAGTGACCGAGGCTGATATGAAAATCTGCTTACCGACCATCCGATTTTGCACAGCTCTCTTTGTTGTCATTAATGGAGCGTGTCTCACCACTTCCCCCAACAACCTGCGGGCGCGAATTGACGGTAGCTCGGCAAATGAAATGAAGTATGCTGTTAGTAGGGAACTAATCACTAGGGAACAGGCTGTCACCATCGCAAATGTAGACGCCGCGAGAAAACATCCCGCACTGGAATTTTCCCAAACTACCACATGCGAACGAGCACGGTTGTGGGTCATCATTTATGACGTTGGCCTTGAGTACTACGTTGACAAGATGTCTGGTGCTATCGTACTCGTGCAGCAGTTGCCACTGGACCTCAGCGGAGCTACTCCACGTGGCCCTCAAATCGCCGAACGGCTACTCAGTAAGCAACAAGCAGTTGAAATCGCTAAGAAGCAGTTTGCCGATTTCCTTGTGTCTGAGAATGATGCCGAGGAACAAGTAAATGACTACGATGCGGTGGCTTGCGAACTAAGCAAGGGATGGCGTGTGTTTTTCGAGGACAGAGTACTACCAGGTAAAAATCTAGCAACCGCGCCGAACAGTAATCCGCCAAACTATTTGATTGACAAGAAAACCGGCGGCATTCTGTATACCACGCATCACATAAATGAATAGGGTCAGCTGGGATTTGGATGCCTGAGCTGGAAAGGGATTAATGAGGAAACCAACTCCTATACCAGTGGCACTATTCTTCACACTCCTATGTGTGGTATCCAGCTGCGTCACTCATGAACCACAACTCAAAGATATTACTGGACCACCTACTTACGCCTCAACGATCAAGCAGGCGCCGATAGTTCCTTTCTGTGAACTGATTCGCGATTCAGCACGATATGACAACCGGATAGTGAGCACGCAGGCTATCTTCTTCAGGAACATGGAAAATTCTTACTTATACGATCCATCCTGTGAGGACGACAATGGTTACGTCTGGGCAGAATTTGATCCTTCATACGTTTATACCGACGACGCTTTAAAGAAGAAGTTCGACGAGTTGCTGTGCCCAACACAACCGTGTCCCATGGGTAGAGCGCACGTAACCGTTGTGGGGCGATTCGAAGGGCCAGACCGAGGTCCTTATGGTCACTTGGATGGTTACCAACTTCGGTTTTCACTCATACATTTGCAGCAAGCGGACACTGCTCAAATGTTCAACTACTAGGTTCGTCGCTGCCAATATTTGTCACTCACGGCCATTGACGAGTTAAAAAAATAGTTGGGAAGTTTTGATCAACCTTGGGCATCGTGAAGAGGTAAATGACTTGGACCACGATCATTTTTTTGCTCTCGCTTTACCCACTTGCTAACTAGTTATAGACTCTATCTCTTCCACACAGAACCTTCAGTTTAAACTTAAAATACTTACTCATTAAACGCGCTGCTCTCAAAAAAAATTCGTTGACACGCATCCAACATCGGCCTATTATCCGCCGCTAGCCCAACGAAGCGTTTCTTTCGTACGCGCGAACCTTCTCCGACATCGCGTGTTGTTGACTAAGCCCGGTCATACGAAAGAAAAATTCTCCCTAGTGATTCTCTAAAAAGTACCACGCAAAAACGCGCTCAATCGTGTCAACACGACCGCGTGACATTGCACGTGTGTCTCAACTACTCAGCGCAACCGTTTGCAGTCGGCCACCGACTCACAATCTGTTTCAGGAGATGATTATGAATCCCACTAAACGAACACCTAATGGATACCTGACGATATTTGCCTGCGGCACATTGTTGCTGGTTGTGTTCCTGTTACAGCCGGTGGCTGTGATGGCCCAATGGACCACACCCGATGCCAACCAGAACATCAGCAATACCAACAGCGGCAATGTTGGCGTTAAGACAACGACGCCGGAGTTCCCGTTGCAAGTAAATAACAGCAGCTCCAATGTCCTCGGTACGGTCTATACAGGAACTCTGAGCACAAGTTCCGGAGCAGGTATTCAAGCGCTGACTACAGGAACTCCGTCTGCCGCCGATCAGCGATTGGGCTTTTTTACTTTTGGTGTTCGTAATGGCGGTACCTCTTATAACCCCATAGCCATTCAGGGATTTTCAAGCCAGAGTTGGACTCTGAATAGCGCACTAGGAGGTTACTTAACCTTCTCCACAACCGCGAATGGTTCTACAACGCGAACGGAGCGGATGAGGATCGATCAGAGCGGCTACGTTGGTATCGGCACGACCGGCCCCTGGTATCCCTTGTCTGTTGTGGCGCCCAGCGGCGCCAGGGCGGGAATCGGTCTTGCCGGCGGCGGAGACGCTTACGGCTATATCGATTTCACCTTCTCACCGATCGGAACGATGGCGACGGGAAAGCCAATAGATTTCACCTGGGGAATCAGGAAGGACGCCTTCTTTGGTGGCGACTCCTCAGGAGCAAGCATGATCATGGTGATGAATAAGCAGGGTGGAGGGTGGTATGTTCCTCTGATTTTCAATCCGAACGGCAATGTCATACTTGCCGGCGCTAACAATGCAACTAATGCAAACGTCGGCGTCGGTCTCCTTAACCCCGCCTATAAGCTTGACGTATTAGGTTCAGTAAATAGCAGCGGTGGACTCTGCATCGCCGGCGATTGCAAAACTGCGTGGTCTCAGGTCGGTGGTTCTCAATGGTTAAACGCGACCTCGAACATTTACTTCAACACAGGCAACGTTGGGATTGGAACAAACACTCCGTCTCAGAAACTTGAAGTTAATGGTAGTGCCTTAATCGGAACGATCTATGGTTCCAGTGCAGCCAGCGGTGCGCTCACCCTGCAATCAACCTCCAGTACGACAAAAGGAACGATTAACATCGGCGTTGATCAAACCACTACAACCAACATCGGCCAATCTGGAACGACCGGGAACAAACTGATAGTTGCCACCGATCGTTTAATCGTCAACAACAGTTCAGTCCGTATAAACGGCGCTGCCGATCACGGCGATCTTTCGGTAACCAAGGTGAACATCACCAACGCCGACGCGCTGCAATTTCGTACTACCAATCCAAACATTACTTCGAATGGCAGCATGTTGTTCTCGGTGCAAAACGTGAATAGCGACAATGTGAGATTCAGCGTTCAGAACAGCTCGATCTCTAACGCTTTCGTGATCGATTCGAATACCGCTACACCCGCGAAGCTGCTTGATATCCGTGATCTTGGTACCAGCAGATTTACGGTTAGCGGCGCCGGCAACGTCAGTGCGTCAGGTACGGTTAATGGCGGCGGTGGACTCTGCATTTCCGGAGACTGCAAGACGTCATGGTCTCAGGTAGGCGGTTCACAGTGGATCTCAGGCGCAAGCTCGGCGATTTCTTACAGCGGCGGCAACGTCGGTATTGGCACGCCCACACCGGGGAAGGCGCTCGACGTCGTTGGTGACTTCAACGCTTCGGGAACGATTACGGGCGGCACCATCCAGGCCAAGTACCAGGATGTCGCCGAATGGGTCGAATCTTCACAGGAACTACCCGCCGGAACGGTAGTTGTACTCGACAGTACAAAATCAAATCAAGTGATTGCTTCTTCGCGGTCGTACGACAGCCATGTTGCCGGTGTGATTTCACTGCGACCTGGTCTGACGCTGGGCGTACAAGGCGAGGGCCGCGTGCTGGTCGCGACAACAGGACGAGTGAAAGTGAAAGTGGATGCCAGTAAAGGTCCAATCAACATCGGCGACTTGCTGGTGACGAGCGATAAGGAAGGCTTCGCGATGAAATCAGTTCCGGTCGAGCTTGGTGGTGTACAAATTCATCGTCCGGGAACCTTGATCGGAAAAGCGCTCGAGCCGTTGGCCCAGGGCACCGGCGAGATACTGGTACTGCTGAGTTTGCAGTAACGAAAATTCATAGTGTCCAAGTTGTATGTACTCACGGGAAACGATCTCATGAAAGCACGGTGCACATGCTGACGACCGAAACATCTTTTCGGGTTTGAAGCATACCCATTCACCTGAATCGAGAGGACAATATGTACATCAATGAGCAAAACATCATCCCCAGAATCTCACTCCGACGCCACTTGATCGCTTTCGTGATCGTGCTGGTTGTGGGTTGTTTCGCAACCAGCAATGCGCAATGGACCACCCCTGATGGCAATGGGAATATCAACAATACAAATAGCGGGAATGTCGGCATCGGGACCAGTCCGGGTACGGGTAATTCCCTGGATGTTGCTGGAAATGTTTTAAATCTCGGCTCGGAAACGGGCACCAAGAATCGCGGGAACAATACGACCAAACTATCTCGCCTCGCGATGCCTCCTTACGTAACTGCCAACATGCGTTTTGCTCTGTTGGGAGGCGCCACGACTTCAACTGCAAACATAGTGGCGCTCGGTGGTGAAGTTGGCGGTATGTCAGCAGCGACCCAGATCGATTTCTTCACCGCGGCTACCACGAACGTTGATACCGGCACATTACGAATGACGATCAATGGAAGCGGCAACGTCGGAATTGGCTCGAGTGCGCCGGACACGAAATTCCAGGTATTTCATACCAGCACTAACACTAATCTGGCGAACATTCAGTTAGCGGATCTGGGATTTGTCATTCGGAACACGAGTAATACGAATGGAAATATGAGCTTGATAAGTTTTCAGGATTCCACCGGCTATGGGAATGCACAAATCGGGACCATCCAGAAAGACCAAACTAACCATAGCGGCGACATGGTTTTCTTTACGCGCGAGTCAACGTCGGTGTTTGGCGAACGAATGCGAATCGCTTCGACCGGCAAGATCGGAGTCGGAACTGCGGCGCCCACCGCGCTGTTCCACATCATGACTTCCGACGGCGAGAATTTGCGCTTACACCGTAACGTAAACACAAACGGGTGGGGCGTAGCGGAATACTTTACGCTTAACAACAGCAGTGGAGCAGGTGTCGACTATGGGCAGATCAGCGGCGGGATTACGAGCAATACCGCCGGTGCGGAAACTGGTGTTCTCGCTTTCTACACTCGGAACTCCGGGACCCTCGGCGAAAGACTGCGCATTCACGGTAACGGCAACATAACTATCGGGACCACCAATGCAGTCTCTTATAAGCTGCACGTGGAAGGCGGCTCGATCAACGCCACTGATGGGTTGTGCATCAATGGTGACTGCAGAGCGACGTGGGCATCCGTTACAGGTCCCTGGACCAGCGGCAGTGGCTCGATAAACTACAGCGCCGGCAGTGTCGGCATCGGTACCAACTCGCCTCTCTATACGCTCGACGTCAATGGCGGTGTAAACGGCTTTCGTGCGAAAGCGGCGAGTGCCGCATCGGGAGATACGATTGCGACCTTCGAAAATAACAGCGCGATCAAGATGATCGTACGCGCGGATGGAAAGGTCGGCATCGGCAATTCATCACCTCAAAAAACACTCGATGTTAATGGCGACATCAACGCCGTGGGAACGATTACAGGCGGCACCATCCAGGCCAAATACCAGGACGTCGCTGAGTGGGTTGACTCTTCACAACAGCTGACCGCCGGCACAGTCGTGATTCTCGATCCGGACAAAAACAATCAGGTAGTAGCTTCGACGCAGTCATACGACACTCGTGTCGCCGGTGTGATCTCACCGCAACCGGGAATCACGCTTGGCGAGCGAGGTGAAGGACGTGTGCTGGTGGCGGCATCGGGGCGAGTAAGAGTGAAGGTCGATGCCCGTAATGGTCCGATCAAAATTGGTGACCTGTTGGTGACCAGCGACAAGGAAGGCTTCGCGATGAAGTCTTTATCCGTTGAGTTTGGTGGCGTGCGGATGCATCGCCCGGGAACGTTGATCGGCAAAGCGCTCGAGCCGTTAGCCCAGGGTAGCGGCGAGATTCTAGTGTTGTTGAGTCTGCAATAAGTCAACGGCGACAATGCCCTTCCTTCAAGGAGAACGCATCATGATCAGGCGATTAATTGCTCTCATCTTATTCGTGTCGCTGCTTGCGACTATTGTTGTGCCGTCGGGCACAGCCACAAGTCTCAATCAAAGTGGAAGGGCCAGCATTAACTCCAGTCCACGCACTCTAGTGGTGGGCCTGCAACGCTACGCCACGCTCGGAAGCTGGCTAATCGACAAGCTGGGAGGAGGTGCGCATAAACCAGAGCGGCCCGCGATTGTTGCGCCGCCGGTGAAAGCATTGCTTAATTCACCGCCGGTTTTCCTCGACGCGCCCACCAATCTTACGGTTACGTCAGCGGCTAGTAACGCGATCGATCTTAGTTGGGGAGCACCAGCCGGCACTATAGATCACTATCAGGTGGAGCGGAGCAACAACATCTCTGGTCCATTTTTGTTCCTGGGCAATGCGACGTCGGCCAGTTACCACGACCAGGCGGTGAGCCCTGGGAATGGATATCTCTACCGCGTCCGCGCAATCGGCAGCGGCGGCATTTTCTCCGTGCCTAGCAACATGGCGTTGGGAACAGCAGTTTCATTTGAGTTCAGCTCCCTGACGAACCAGTTAATAAAGGCGCAGCATGTTTACGACGTGCGTACAGCGATAAATGCGGTACGGGCAGTAGCGAATCTACCGGCGGCCTCCTGGACGCGCAGTTCGCTAGGCGGTCTTACTATCGTCGTTAATGACGTGCAGGAGTTGCGCGACAAACTGGACGAGGCGTTGCCAGTGTTGAGCATCAGTGTTACCTCCTATCAGGATCCGACGCTGACAGTGGGCAG
>Ga0068871_100002292_pt1 | contig 13029 bp, 11 predicted proteins | sample KBSMisM72_FD_72750 | JGI IMG/M metagenome (GOLD analysis project Ga0068871, IMG submission 72750) | Miscanthus rhizosphere microbial communities from Kellogg Biological Station, Michigan, USA - KBS Miscanthus M7-2 | ecosystem: Host-associated > Plants > Roots > Rhizosphere > Soil ... | reverse complement strand
GTTCTCTCACTCTGTCGCGCGCGACGCTCAACTCGCTTTTGCGCTCGTCTTTCAGCCGCACCAGCAGGCCGTCCACGCCGGGATAGAGCTCCTGTACGAAGGCAACGTTCACGATCGTCGCACGGTGAACGCGTACGAAGCGGCGGGCATCCAGGTGCGATTCGAGTTCGGAGACTGTGAAGTCGACGACGTGCTCGCGCCCGCCAGAAACCGCGAAGGTCAGCTTGTCCTTCGCGAAAAAGTGGGTGATGCGCGCGACCTCAAGGACCGTTGTGCGCTCGCCGACGCGAGACGCGATGCGTTGGAGGCGCCGGCCAGGCGCCAGTTCGCGTGCCAGCATTTTCGCCAGCGCCCGCACGTCCGAGGCTGACGCAGGAGCCCCACTGAATCGCTCGAGCTTGTCGAGCGCCTTTTCGAGCCGCTCCGCCTCAATCGGCTTCAGCAGATAGTCGATCGAGTTCACGGCGAAAGCCTCGAGCGCGTAACGGTCGTACGCCGTCGTAAAGATGACCGGAACGTTCCGGTCGAGACGTTCGATCAGCTCGAAGCCGTTCATCTCCGGCATTTGGATGTCGAGAAACACCGCGTCGACGTCCGCGCCGCGCAACGCAACGAGCGCTTCTTCGGGATCGGTGCTGCTGCCCGTGACGACGACACGGCCGGTGTCAGCCAACATCCGGCTCAACCGCTGCACCGCGAGTCGCTCGTCGTCGACGACGTAGGCTCGAATCACAGACATGTCGCATCTCTCGGAACGTCGTTGCCGACCGCTGCGGCCGGCGCCGTTTCGGTGAAGGGCAGCGTCAGCGTGATGCAGGTTCGCCCGGGGTGGCTGTTCGTCGTCAGCACCGCGCGACCGCCAAACACCATCGCCAGCCGGGATTGCAGCAAGTGGAGCCCGTGTCCCTCGGGCAGCTGCGAGGCGTCGAACCCCTGTCCGTTGTCCTCGACCGCAAGACGCAATGCTCCGTTGTTCGTCACGGCGCTGACGGTCACTGTGGCGCCGTCGCGCGAGGGCGCCACGGCGTACTTGACAGCGTTTTCCGCAAGCGTCTGGAGCGACATCCGGGGCACGAGTGCGCGTTGGACGTCTGCCGCCGCGTCGATGTGGAACCGCAATCGGTCTCCGAAGCGCACGCGTTCGATTTCCAGATAGCTGCGAACCAGCACGAGTTCTTGGTCGAGCGTGACGAGCGACGCTCCCCGATCGAGTGACGATCGCATCAACGACGCGAGCTGTTCGATAACGCGCTCTGCGGCCGCGGGATTCTCGCGAACGAGCGCGGCGATCGAATTTAGTGTATTGAAAAGGAAATGCGGATCGACGCGCGCTTCGAGTGACGCGAGCCGTGCCTCCGCGGCCAGTCGTTGCGCCTCGGCTTCGTCTCGTTCTTTCGTTCGAAGCGCCAGCGTCGTCTTTTCGAGCCGCGCCCGTACCTCCTCGAGCGCGGCGCCGCTGATTCCGAAAATCACCGTGAGGTACACCGACATCTGAAGCGACCGTGGATACCAGGCCTTGAAGAACTGCGCCGCAGGGACGACGCCAATCAGCAGTCCGATCGTCATGCCAATCAGGCTTCCGGCAATGCCGAATGCGACCAGCGCCACCAGAATGACGACCCAATCCCACGGGAACGCGAACTGCCGGCGTGCCCGTGGGACGACCCACGGCAAAGCCACGACGCAGAACGTCACGCACGATCCGGAGAACATCGAGTTGACGAGCGTCTCGATGACGAGCGTTCTCCAGGGTGTCTCCCAGGTGGCGCCGCCGAACGCGAACGATGCGCCGAACGATCCGGCGAGCGTCCATCCTGCTGCGACAACGAGTCGTCTGCGGAGCTTCACAGCGCGTCAGTCTACTGCGCGCCCGCCGCCGCCGCCCTTGCCGGCACTTCCACTATGCCTGGGACTCGTACTGAAGACGGCGCGAAGCGCCCGCCGACCGCCAGGCCACCCGGCAGCGGCGCGTATAGCTCGATCGCGATTTGCGGCACGGACTTCAGGTCCGCCGCGCTGGTCGGCGGTGGTCCCGTCAGCGTCACCGAGGCAATCGCCAGTACCGGCTTGCCGTCATCGGGTACGTCGGCGAGAGGACCTTTTGCCCGGCGCGTGCTGCCAAATTGCGCCATCAGTGCCTGGTGGGCGTCGCTGTAGTACCACTTGAGGACCGCGTCTTTGTTTTCGAACCACGCGAAGATCACCTGCTTGCCGCTCATCATCTGCCCGACTTCCACGCCAAGAACGCCGGGCGTGGTCTTCAGCGCCCCGACGAGATCCGGTCCACCCTTTTGCTGGGCACCGACCGTTATCGCCGCCGGCAGGGCGACGACGAGGGAAAGGAGCGCGGCCGCGATCACCTCACGAGCTGTGCGTGTCATAAGCTTCAACCTCCAGCGTCAACTGTAGGAGTCGACCGGTCGGAGGCTCGAACGATTCCGACGGAAGGTGGTTCGATGTGGACAGAAGGCTGGCTGGGCAGGACGGGCGGGAGGTTGATACGATCACAAGATGCCGGTTCGCGACGTCATCATCGTAGGCGCAGGGCCATCGGGCCTGGCTGCCGCCATTACTGCCAAACAACACAATCTCGACTACCAGGTGCTCGAGCAGGGCGTGCTCGTCAATTCGATCTTCCGGTTTCCGCCGCAGATGGTGTTCTTCACGACGCCGGAACTGCTCGAGATCGGCGGCGTGCCGTTTACCTCGCCGTACGAGAAGCCGACGCGCGCCGAAGCGCTGACCTACTACCGCAAGATCGTCGACAAGTTCGACCTGTCGATTGCTTATGACGAAGCGGTGGTGTCAATCGCTCGCGAAAGCGGGGATGGGGCCCCTCCGCCAGGAGAGGATGTCTTTGCCATCGAAACGCGGACGTCGAGAGGTGTGCGCCGTGTGCGCCATGCGCGCTTCGTCGTGCTGGCGATTGGCTACTTCGATCGACCGGTGATCCTCGGCATACCTGGCGAAGACCTCCCGCACGTCCACCACTACTACAGCGAGCCGCACCCGTATTACCGCCAGCGCGTGGTGGTCGTGGGCGGCGGCAATTCAGCGGCGGAAGCGTCGCTCGAAATGTTCAGGGCCGGCGCGCACGTGACGATGATTCACCGGCACGCGGAGTTGAAGAGCACGATCAAGTACTGGGTCAGGCCCGACATCGAGAACCGCATCAAAGAGGAATCTATCGCGTCGCGATTCAGCAGCTGTGTGACGGAGATTCGTCCGACCTCCGTGTTGACGAGAGGACCCGCCGGCACCGAAGAGATTCCGGCTGACGCGGTGTTTCTGCTGACCGGCTATCGCGCCGATTCAGATCTGATGGCGAGGGCGGGGATTACCTTCAACGCGCGGAACGCCCCCCATCACAATCCGGAGACATTCGAGACGAACGTGGCCAACCTGTTCGTCGCCGGCGGCGCGATCGCCGGGGAGGACACGGGCACGGTGTTCATCGAGAATGGCCGGTTTCACGGCGCGAAGATTGTCGACTTGATTGCGGAGCGGCTAGTGCGCGACCTGTGATCCGCCGGGCGTCTTCGCCATCAGGATTTTCATCTCCAGCAGCTCGACGAGCGATTCCGCGCGCGACCGCAGACTCCGCTGCTCGAGCAGCGCCTGCTTCTCGAGCGGGTCGAGATCGAGGTACTGGGCGAGCGCGTTGACGAGATCCTCGTCCCCCATGGCCGCGGGAATCTTCGCCTCCCCGGCGATGTCGACGAACGATCGCTCGACGGACGGCGCGAGCAGCGAGTCGAGCTTCGCGCGCTGACGGCGAATTGCGGTCGTGTCTTCGGCCCGGCACGTGGACTCGGGAAGCTGCTCGATGCGGGCTCGGCGATAGCTGAGGCGATCGTCTTCCTCCAGAATGCGGAACCGCTGCACGCCCCGCAGCACGATGTTGTAGCGGCCGTCCTCGAGCTTGTCGGCGTGGGTAATCACGCCACTGCAGCCAATCGGATACACGGCGGGACGTCCTTCGTAGTCGCGCTGCCAGCCGGGACGCAGCAAGACCATCCCGATGAGCCGATCGTTCCGAAGCGCGTCCGCGACCATCTCGCGGTACCGCGCCTCGAAGATGTGCAGCGGCAGAAACACATTCGGGAACAGCACGACGTTCGGAAGCGGAAAAATGGGAAGAAGGTCCGACATTGTTCAGTGAATCGTCTTGGTCTTCTTGTCCATGTAGTCCATGAGCACGTACTGCCCGAGCGTGTACGGCGTGGTGAAGTACGCCTTGCCCTTGCAGATCTCCGCGACGCGCCGCACGAACGCGACGAGGTCGTAGTCGCGCGCCAGCATGAATGTGTTGATCATGATGTTGCTTTTGCGGCATGCGGCCACTTCGGCGCACGTTTCGGCGACGATGAACGGATCGAGGCCGAATGCGTTCTTGTAAATCCGGCCGTCCGGCTGTGTGAGCGCCGACGGCTTGCCGTCCGTAATCATGATGATCTGCCGCATGTCCTTGCGTTGCCGGTCGAGAATTCGACGTGCAAGCCTCAGGCCCTCTCGCGTGTTCGTGTAGTACGGACCCACACGAACCCGCCCGAGCTCGGCCAGGGGAATCTCTTCCGCTGAGTCGTGGAACAGCACGACCTTGAGCGCATCGCCCGGGTACTGGTTCTTGATCAGCTGCGCAAGGGCGAGCGCCACGCGTTTCGCGGGCGTGAAGCGATCCTCACCGTACAGGATCATGCTGTGACTGCAGTCGAGCATCAGGACCGTTGCGCAGGAACTTTGATATTCGCCCTGGACGACCATCAAGTCTTCGTGGGTGACGTTGATCCGAGACGTGGATTCGCCCCGCTCGTGCTGCCGCTCGACGGCGTTGAGCAGCGTGGCCGCTGCGTCGAGGTTCAGCGTGTCGCCGAACTCGTAGGCTTTTGGCGCGCCCGTCGTCTCGACGCCTGTCGCCTGTTCGCGGGTGTCGTGCCTGCCGTAGCTGCTCTTGCCGAGCGAGCCGAGCAGATCACGCAGCGCGCGGTAGCCGAGGAAGTCGAGCGTCTTGTCCGTGACCTCGAACGTCATCGGCGCCTGCTGGTTGTCACCCATACCGCCGCGGCCCTGCCGTCGCTCGCGCTCGGCGTCGAGATCGGGCGGAGTCGTGATGTACCCCTCTTCGCCCATCTTCTCGATGATTTGCTGGATCAGCTGTTCGAGCTTGGTCCGCATCTCCTCTTGATCGCCGTCCGCCGGCTCGCCGAGCAGCTTCTCGATCGTCTCCTCGGGCAGCACGCCGCCGTTGAACAGCGCGTCGAGAATCGCGTCGTGCAGCGCCTGCATCGTCCGTTCGGCGTCGTCGAAGCCGTGCGGGTTCGCGAACCCGCTCGACAACAGCAGGTCCGAGAGCTTCGACACGAGATCTTCGAGATCGATGTCCTCGAGCGGATCGCCGATGTATTTGGAGTAGCGGTATTTCATGTATTTACTAGTTGTAATACTTCTTCTTGGCGCCGGGAATCTGAAAGTTCTCGTCGATCATCGGCTCCTCGCGGCGTTGATTGCGTCGCGGCGCGGCTTCGGCGGCCGAGTAGCCGCGATCGTCGCTGCGGCTGATTTTCTTTTGCGCGCACAGACCCTCGAGCACGAAGTCGATGGCCGACGCGACGAGCGGCGCAGCGGCGCCGCCCTTGAGGCCGGCGTGATTCGCGAGCTCGCGCAGCCCCTGGACGCCGCGCGACTGCGACACCACCTCCTCGGCCGACGACGTGTCGCTCAACGGAAGCGATCCGCCGAGGTCGAACCACTCGACAACCGTGCGGGAGTCCTGGCCCTCGAACATCCCCGTGAACACCGCGCCCACCGCCGAACGAATCAGATCGCGCGCGACCTGCTCCGCGCCCCGCAACTCGCCTTCGTATTCGAGCTCGAACTTGCCGGTGATCGACGGCAGCGCCGCATAGAGATCGGTCACCCGCGGCACGACGATGGACTCCTTGTTGGTCAACGCGCGCCGCTCGGCGTTCGACACGATGAGTTCGAGCGTAGAGATGGGCAGCCGCTGGCTTACGCCCGAGCGTTTGTCGATCTTGCGATCGGCGCGCGCCTGGAACGCCACCTCTTCGACGACTTCGCGCACGAAGTCTGGAATCTCGACTTTCGGTCCGCCTGCGCTCGCGCGCTCCGTCCAGGCCTCCTGTTTTGTGATGGCCATCGCGTTGTGGCGCGTCGCCGGATAATGCGTGCGGATTTCGGAGCCGATGCGATCCTTGAGCGGCGTGATGATTTTGCCGCGCGCCGTGTAGTCTTCAGGGTTCGCCGTGAATACGAGCAAGACGTCGAGCCTCAGCCGAATCGGATAGCCTTTGATCTGGACGTCGCCTTCCTGAAGGATGTTGAACAGGCCGACTTGGATTTTTCCCGCGAGATCGGGCAGCTCGTTGATGGCGAAGATGCCGCGGTTCGCACGAGGCAGCAATCCGTAGTGCATCGTCAGTTCGTCGGAGAGATTGAGGCCTGCCTGCGCGGCTTTGATGGGATCGATGTCGCCGACCATGTCGGCAATCGTCACGTCGGGTGTCGCGAGCTTCTCGACGTACCGCGCTTGACGCGGCAGCCACGCGATGGGCATGTCTTCGCCTTCGCGCGCGATGCGCGCGCGGCAGGCCGAGCAGAGCGGCGCGAGCGGGTCGTCGTGGATTTCGCAGCCCGGCACGACCGGGACGTGCTCGTCGAGCAAGTCGACCAGGCCGCGCAGAATGCGGCTCTTGGCCTGGCCGCGAAGCCCGAGCAGAATGAAATTGTGCTTCGACAGAATGGCGTTGACGAGCTGGGGCACGACCGTTTCGTCGTACCCGATGATGCCGGGGAACAGCGCCTCGCCCGCCTGCAGCTTGCGCACGAGGTTGTCGCGGATTTCCTGCTTGACCGGGCGCGAGTGCAGCCGCGCCTGCCGAAGTTCACCCAACGTATGGATAGTGGCCGCCATACGGCGATTCTATAACGTTCGGATGCACCCTTTCTTTACATCGTCGCGGCCTTTGGTCTTTGCGCATCGCGGCGGCAGCGCGCTCGCGCCGGAGAACACGATGGCCGCGTTCGCCAACGGCCTGTCGTTTGGCGCCAACGGCATCGAACTGGACGTCCACCTGTCGAAAGACGGCGCGGTTGTCGTTCATCACGACACGACCGTCGATCGCACGACAACGGGCACCGGCGCCGTGGCCGCGCTGTCGCAGCGCGAACTTGCCCGTCTCGACGTGCCGGCGCTCGAGGATGTGCTGAGGGGCTTTCCCGAGGCTCGGGTGATCGTCGAAATGAAAGTGAACGCTAGGGAACTCGCGTCCGCGGTCGTGGACGTCGTACGGCGGGCGAACGCGGTGGAACGCGTCTGTCTGGGCGCGTTCGGCCGGCGCGTGCTCAACGCCGCGCGTACGTTGGAACCGGCGCTCGCGACAAGCGCGGCTCGCGAGGAAGTGCGCTGGGCGTTGTACCGGTCGTGGGTGCGCCGGGCGTCGCACGGCGCGCCGTACGCAGGCTTTCAGGTGCCGGAATACGCCGGCACGACGCGCATCGTCTCGAGGCGGTTCGTCGAGACGGCGCATCGCGCCGACCTCGCGGTCCACGTGTGGACCGTCGACGACGAGGCGGACGCGAATCGCCTGTTGAGCTGGGGCGTCGACGCGCTCATTACGGACCGGCCGGATGTCATCACCCGTGTCGTCCGGGCCTTTCGGCCTGCCTAATCCAGTTTGAAATTCACCGTCACCGTCATCACGATCGGCACCGCCACGCCATTGAGCAGTGTCGGCGTGAACTTCCACTGACGCACGGCGGTCAACGCCGCCTCATCGAGCAGTGGAATCGATCGCAGCACCTGCGCACGCGCCACGTTTCCTTTTTCGTCGATCGTCGCTTCGATGATGACGAACCCTTCGACGTGTGTCAGGCGCGCGGCGGCGGGGTAGACGGGCGTGACGTTGACGACGCGCTGCGGCGCGCGGATGCCGGACGACAAGCGGACAGGGGGTTGTGTTGCCGGCGGCGCCGGCGGTGGCGCGATGGGCGGGCCGATCGGCCCAACGCCCCCGCCGTTCGACTCTACGTCCGCAAGGCGAGCGCGCGTGATCGTTCCCTCGCGCCTTGTCTCATCCGAGATTCCAGACGGCGCTATCGTCGGCGCAAGTTCGATCGGTTGTGTCGTCGTGGCCGGAGAGCCTGGCGCGGGAGCCGTAGCCGTGGGTTGAGTTCGAGGCGGTTTTGGCAACTCGATGTCCACGAGACGTACCGGCCGCGGAACATCTGCGACGTACGCCATCGCGCTGCGTGGCGTCGGCCATTCCGTGATGGGCCGCCACATGTCGGCCGTCATCGCTGCGAACACGACGACGGTGTGAACGAAGATCGAGATCACTGCGACGATCGATCGGCGTGTCATGCGGCCAACCTCCGCTGCTAGGTTCGACACCGATTGCAATCAGAGGTTCCAGAGGTTCTAGTGGTTCGGAGATGGCTGAAGGCGAAGAAGACGATCGTCGTGCCGCGTTCGCCGTCTTTTGAAGACGTCAGGTAGAGGAGTTGGTTGTCCGCAAAGCGAGGATGCAGCGCGACGTCGAGCAGTCCTTCCTGCCCGCTCGCGTGCACGGACGGTGTATCCGCGATTGGACGACGCTGAAGCGTTCCATTGTGGATGCGGCGCAGCCGGCCGTCACGTTCTGTGACGAGCATGTCGCCGTTCGGCAGAAAGGCGAGGCTCCACGGATGTGACAATCCCGTGACGACCGTCGCGACTTGAATGGAAGAGGTTCCCTCTCTGCTAAACCTTTTTCTCTCTGGATCAGTCCAATGTGTGATGACTCGCTATCAAAACGGGCGGCGCTGGATGTCTTCACTGCTGCTCGCGACTGTCGCACTCAGCCTGCTGATCGGCGGTCGCACACTGCGCGGCGCGTCGAAGTTGGATCGCCCGAGCGCAGGCCAACTCCGCGTGTCGGATCACGCACGTCCTGACGATTGCGCGATGTTCGAGCTCTTCGATCAGGTCGCACGGGCCGCGGGTGTCCCGCTCGGATTTGAAAACCTACCCGGCTGTGGATTTGGTCAGCGCACGGTTGTGCCAGGCAATCGTGGGACAGCGCTCGTCGCGTCGACGCCGCGCGAGGCCTTCGACCAAATCGCCGCGCTCAACGACAGCTTCCGCTGGCAGGAAATGGACGGCATGGCAATCGTGAGGCCTGTTGCTGCCTGGTATGACGCGGACGACTTGCTGAACCTCCCGGCCCACTCCTTTCAATTGATGAATGTCGGCGCCGACGACGCGTTGTATCGAGTGCTTCAGGCCGCGACGCCACGAGTACGCTACGTGCAGAGCCGAAAGCGCGTGTACGGTCCACTCGACGCTCCAGTCTCGGTCGACTTCGGCGGCGGCACGATGCTCGGCGCCCTGAATGCCGTCGTGCGCGCGAAGGGCGACGCGGAGTGGCGAGTCGGGTATACCAACGGAGCCGCCGCGATTCTCATCGGGAGGCTCAGCAAACTCACCGAGCCTGCCGCGGCGTACGTCGGTCCGATTTGGAAAACGCCGGCGGTCCGCGGCGCCGTCGCGAACTAACGGCGGAGAAGTCGTCGAACCTTCCCGAAGACCTCGTCCATCATCTGCGGCGTGAGCTTGCCTGTATGCGTGTTCTGGCGGCTCGGGTGATAGCAGCCGATCAGCGTGTCGCCGTCGCGCAGTGTGTGTGCGACGCCGTGACCGAACTCCGGCTTCGGCTTCACCGCGACGCCGCGATGTTTCAGCAGATTCAGGTACGCGTCGAATCCGATTTTCCCGAGCGCGACGACAACGCGGACGTTCGAGAGCGCGTTCAGTTCGGCGTCGAAGTGCGGAAGACAGTTCACGATTTCTTCCGGCGTCGGTTTGTTGTCGGGCGGCGCGCATCGCACCGCGGCGAGGATGAAGGCATCGCGCAGCTGCAGCCCGTCGTCTGGACGATGAGAGGTCGTGAGGTTCGCGAAGCCGGCCCGATTGAGCGCCGACATCAGAAAATCGCCCGAGCCGCCGACGCCGTCTCCCGTAAAAACGCGTCCAGTACGGTTCGCTCCATGCGCCGCAGGCGCGAGGCCGACGATCAGCAGTCGCGCGTTGGGATCGCCGAAGCCCGGAACGGGCCGCGCCCAGTACGTCTCGTCGCGGAACGCGCGACGCTTCTCGAGCGCGATCTGCTGACAGTACGTTCGCAGCCGCGGACAGCGATCGCACGAGATGATCTCGTTGTGGACGCTGAGTAACGTTTTTTCGATGGCGGCGGGGCCCCACCGCCGCCGCGAAGTTTCGCTGAGCGGCGGGCGCTTGTCGCCTATCCTGCCTACCAAACGCGACACGCGTTGGCGCGGACCATCGGTGCATCCGCCTTACAGGAGAACGCCTTCGCGAATTCCGGCACGTTCGACACCGCGCCGTTCGTGCGGAACCGGCCCGGCGAATGGGGATTCGTTTGCGCGCGCAGCCGGGTCGCTTCGGGACGCGAGTTCTCGCACCAGATTTGTGCGTATCCGATGAAGAGCCGCTGTTCTGGCGTGAAGCCGTCGATCGTGCGATCGGGCTGCGTCGCGGCTGTTGCGAGATATGCGGCGAGCGCCAAGCGGAGACCACCGTTGTCGGCGGTGTTCTCGCCAAGCGTCAGCTTCCCGTTGACGTGCACGTCGTCGACGGCGGTGAATCCGTTGTATTCGTCGACGAGGCACTGTGCGCGGTTCTCGAAGTTCTTGGCGTCCTGGGCCGTCCACCAGTCGTGCAGGTTGCCTCTCGCGTCGTACTTGCGGCCCTGATCGTCAAACCCATGCGTCAATTCGTGGCCGACCACCGCGCCGGCCGCGCCGAAATTCGTCGGCCGATCACCGCCGCCATAGTAGAAGGGCGGCTGCAAAATGCCGGCAGGGAAGTTGATGTTGTTTTCCGTCGGCTGGTAATACGCGTTCACCGTCGGCGGCGACATCAGCCACTCCGTGCGGTCCACGCGTTTGCCGATCTTGTCGATGGCGCGGCGGAAATCGAACGTGTTCGCGCGCTGCGAGTTCCCGAGTGCGTCTCCCCGGACGATTTGAAGCTTGCTGTAGTCGCGCCACTTGTCCGGATAGCCAATCTTGTGGGCGACGGTGCGCAGCTTGCCGAGCGCCTGCTTGCGTGTGTCGTCGCTCATCCACGTCAGCGTCGAGACGTCCTCGCGCAGGGCGGCTTCAATCGCGGTGACCATGGCGAGCGTGTTGGCTTTGGCCTGGGGGCCGAACGCTTTCGCGACATACGCCTTGCCGAGCGCCTCGCCGAGGTCGCCATCGGTGTATTCGACGCAGCGTTTCCACCGTGGACGCAGTTGCGGAGTGCCGCTCAACGTGGTGCCGTAGAAGCGGAAGTTCTCGTTCACAAATGCGGTCGGCAGCATCGGCGCGTTCGCGCGAAGCAGCTTCCAGCGCAAGTAGTCGCGAATGTCGGCGATGGGCGTCGACGACCACAACTCGTCGAGCGCCTTCAGATACTGCGGCTGCGTCACGTTGATCATGGCGAACGACGGCGCACCGATGGCCTTGAAGTACACGCGCCAGTCGAACCGAGGCGTCAACGCCTGCAGTTGATCCAGCGACATCTTGTGATTCACATTCGCCGGATCGCGCCGGGCGACGACGTCGAGCTGCGGCTTGGCAATGGCCGTCTCGACACGCATGACGGTCGTCGAGCCGACGTTGGGATCTGACGTCGATCCCGAGAGCTCGAGCATCTTCGAGACGTGCTGCACGTATTTTTCCCGCAGCCCCGTGGACGTGGCGTCGTCGCGGAAGTAGTAGTCGCGATCGGGCAGGCCAAGTCCGCCGGCGCCGACGATGGCCATGTTGAGGTCGGCGTTGTCGATGTCGGGCGCCGAGCCGACGCCGAAAAACGCCGGCGTGCCAATCGCATGCAGCATCGCGAGCACCGCCGGCAGGCCGTCGCGGTTGGCGAGCGACGCGATCCGATCCAACTCCGACTGCAGCGGCATGACGCGTTTCGCGTCGATGCCGGGTTCGTCCATGCAGCTGGCGTAGTAGTCGCCGATCTTCCGCGTCTCGGCGGTCGGCTGCGCCGCGGCCGACTCGAGCAGTTGACGAAGCATGTTGTCGTTGCGCTCTTGCAACTCGTCAAAACGCGACCAGATCGATCGATCGGCAGGGATCGGATGGCTCGCCGTCCACCCGCCGCAGGCGAACTGATAAAAATCTCCACAAGGGTCCGTCGTACGGTCGAGCGCGGCAAGGTCGACCGTCGACGTCTCGGCCGGCTTCGGCTGTGCGAGCCCGGGTCTTGCTACAGATAACGCTGAGGCGAGTGGGAGCGCGACAAAAATGAAGGCTGTCAGAATGCGCGGCATAGTTCCCGATCCTCTGTTCGAAGGTTACAATAAGTGATCGGCCTACAGCCCCTGGTTCTGTCAGCCGACAATCCGAAAGGAACCTGAGGTCCGTGCGACATATCTCCCCCAAGGACGCGGCCGAACTCGACGCCATCGAGACTCGCGAGTGGCTCGACTCTCTCGATTATGTGCTGCAGAGCGGCGGCCCCCAAAAAGTCGCGCGTCTGCTCCGCGAGCTGACGCTCTACGCCAAGCAAAACGGCGTCAAGCTGCCGTTCACCGCGAACACACCATACGTCAACACGATTCCCGCCGACGAGCAGTCGCTCATGCCGGGCAGTCCCGACATCGAACGCCGAATCAAGAGCTTCGTCCGATGGAATGCGGCGGCGATGGTCGTGCGCGCGAACAAGGCCGAAGAGGGCATCGGCGGTCATATCTCCACCTACGCCTCAGCGGCCACGTTGTACGAAGTCGGCTTCAACCATTTCTTCCGCGGACACGACGGCGGTCAGCCGGGCGACGTCATCTTCTTCCAGGGCCACGCGGCCCCAGGCATTTACGCGCGCGCGTATCTCGAAGGTCGCATCGACGAAACGCATCTCGAGAATTTCCGGCGCGAACTCAAGCCCGGCGGGGGCTTGTCGTCCTATCCGCATCCCTGGCTGATGCCGGACTTCTGGGATTATCCGAGCGTCTCGATGGG
>Ga0068871_100002291_pt1 | contig 13030 bp, 8 predicted proteins | sample KBSMisM72_FD_72750 | JGI IMG/M metagenome (GOLD analysis project Ga0068871, IMG submission 72750) | Miscanthus rhizosphere microbial communities from Kellogg Biological Station, Michigan, USA - KBS Miscanthus M7-2 | ecosystem: Host-associated > Plants > Roots > Rhizosphere > Soil ... | reverse complement strand
CAACTCCTGGGTAGTAAGTGGCGACGACGCTGCCGGCATCTACTACACCCAACAAACGTACGACTGGAAAAGCCGTCCACTCATTACCACCAATACTGACCTGACCACGAAAACTGCTTCTTACTCAGGCTGCGGCTGTGCCGGTGGCGAAGTCGTCACGCTCACCGACGAAGGCACAATCGATGGCGGCGCCGCTAAACGTCGCCAGCAGCGGATCTACTCCGACGTCTTCGGTCGCACTGTTAAAACCCAGGTTCTGAACTGGGAAGGTGGCAGTGTCTATTCGACTACCGTCAACACTTACAACGTCAGAGATCAGCTAACCAACACGAAGCAATATACTGGACCAGAATCACCAGGCAACCCCTACTGGGAAACAACGGCGACTTATGATGGATACGGTCGACTTCAATCTAAACATATTCCTCAGGAGTCTGCCGGCACAGGCACGACCTGGAGCTACAATCCCGACAGTTCGGTGAGCACGATTACCGACGCACGAGGCGCAGTTTCAACCTTTGGTTATGCTGGCACAAATCGCGGACTGGTAAAAACAATCACGCACACCTTAGCCGGTAAACCAACTGTCAATATAGCCTTCAATTACGACGCAGCGGGCAATCGCACTTTAATGACGGACCAAACAGGCACTTCTAACTATTACTATGACGAGCTCTCTCGATTAACCTCAGAGAGTCGAACTCTGGGCGGTACGACATACACGCTCAGTTATCAGTACTACCTGGGTGGTCAACTAAAGAAAATGACCTATCCGGGAAACATGTCCATTAACTACAGCTATGATAGCGCTAGACGATTAACCGGCGTCACTGGCTCTGACACTCTATATCAGGGCATTAGCCAATATGCTTCCGGATTTTCTTATCGTGCATGGGGCGCAAGGAAGACGATGACTGATGGCGCCAGTCGAACAAGTACCACTACCTATGATTCACGTCTGCGTCCATTGACCTACCAAATTGATGGTGGAGTTGTGAATCAGAGTTATGAATACTACAACGATAGCAGTATGCGATACGTGCACAACATCAGCGACGGCAACTTCGATCGCTTCTACGAATACGACCATGCAGGCAGACTCACTTTCGCGACTACTGGAGGCGCGGCGCGCGGGGATTCAAGCGGGATTCCGTATCACGAGACGTTTGGTTATAACACATGGGGTGATACTACTTCGCGTTTCACGGAAACGTGGTCGCAAGATGATTTCGCTGACGCGGCGAGCTTCACCAGTGGCAGACGCGATGGTTGGGCATATGAAGCGGACGGCAAAATCAAGACAATTGAAACTCGCAACTACAGCTATGATGCCGCCGGCAACAGGGTTTCGATGACAGGACAGATCTGGTCAGGCTCAAACTATTTCCCGACGAGTACAACCAACGCTTACGACGGCGACGGACAAAGAGTGGAAGAAGTATTAAGTTGGCCCTCGCCGTTTACGACGAGATATCTGCGGTCCAGCGTATTGGGCGGCGAGATTGCTCAAGAGATAAACAGCGCGGGACAGACGATCAGTTACGTCTATCAGCCCGACGGCACGCAGCTCAGCACATTGATCGGGTTTCCAAAGTGGCGGCATGAGACGCCTGCCGGAACAGGGTTGTATGAAAACTATCAAAGCGGCTTTGTAAATCGGGTTGAATTCGATCCGGTTAAAGCAAATGTTGGTTTAACTGCGCCGCCACCTCCAGACACTAATGGCGGTGATGGTGACATTGGTAGTAATCACAATGGTGGGCCTAGCGACTCACGGTACTCGGATATGGCGAATCCGGCCGCTGGTTGTTATGACGTGGGTGGAGCATACCTTCCGTGCACGTGGAGTATCTTCGATGTGTTAGACAAATTTGTGTGGACTCAGGCCAGAAATCCTAAAGCTTCGATTCCACCCGACTCGCCAGGAACGTGGGTGCATCCAAAACGAGTCGTTCCCGTCAATATCCCGAATCCATTTGACAAGTATCTCGATGATCCAGTCGACAGGGTCGACACAACATATACTCCTGGCTACTGGAAATACGCTCCTGCTCCATTCGTGCACGTCACCATTGCAAATCCGCAGAACTCCTGGGTTGTCGGGAGGGCACGAGACACTTTGTTGAAACCATCTTGCGTTGACTTTTACACACGAGTTCTCAATTCAGCGAACGTTAATACTAAGAAAAATCCGGTCCTTGAAGGTGGGGATCTGTCCAAAATCTTTGAGGATTTTCTAAACCAAAAAAAGGGCGGCCTCACCCGGAAGCCAATACCTGGAGGAGCTGGTTTCGGTAGTACAAAGGGACTTATAAGACCAGGAAAGAAGGATTCCAATGGAACTATCTATTTGCCTCCCGGTAACGGCGATTGGAACGATGCACGCAAACTGGTCGACGAGATATTTCACTTGGCTGGCAGTAAAGCAAATTACTGGGACTTTGAGCTTGCGGTGGCTGTCCATAACATTCCAGAGTTTGCCGAAAAAAACCCGCTACGACCACAGAGCACCGTTTTCGATCTGGCGTACACGGGAGATATTACTGATCGATATGACGGTGGGTACAGTAGCTACTTCCACAACATTGAACGAATATATTGTGAGGTCAGCAAATGAGGATCGTACTCGTTAACTATAAACTCGCAGGACTAGTACTGCTCATTGCGCTTACGCTCTTTGGCGAAAGTGTTCTGGGAATTGTCCCACTTAGATCCACGTCGGTAGACTCAATAGGTGAGCGCCGATCCTCGAAAGAACACAACTTCTCGACAATCAAGAGTTCACTCTCCCAGAGCTACTCTACTTATAAGGGCGTAGGATGCTTCGCGAGAAGGTCATGCAAAGGCTTCACTCCCATTCCGCATTGGTCCTCTCTGAGGCCTTTTCAAAATGTCGTCCCGACCGCCATCACACCGCAAACGAACTCTTGGTCCGGATTAACGCCACTACAGTCAACGCGTCAGGAGGTAGAAAAGCTTCTCGGATCTGCAAAGAATTCTGTTGGCAAAACATTCATCTACGACACGCAAGCTGAAAAGGTTCACGTGTGGTATGCCGACGGTCCTTGTAAGGCAAGCGAAATTGGGCAATGGAATGTGCCAGTCGGGACCGTCCTTCAAATCAGAGTTTATCCCAAAGCAATCATTTTACTTCGAGATCTTCAACTTGATCTGCGCAAATACAAGCGAATCCCAGATCCGAGCATCCGAAATTGGGCGTTTTATGAGAACCACGATGACGGTGTTATGGTTCAGACACAACTTGAAAACGGATGTGAACAAGTAGAAATCGTTACCTACGAACCAAAGAAAGAGGATAGGCAGCTACGTTGTCCAACCAACGCGCAGCAACGCAAGCAAAACAACTGATTGGTGAAAGCTGATTGGTGAATGCTTGACACTCCCTTGAGCCGCTTGATACTTTCTCGCCTCCTGTGAAAAACATCCTGCTTGTGCTTGCCGTCGTCGTGCTCTACGTGCTTCATCAGGACATCTGGTTCTGGCGAAGCTCTCGCCTGGTTTTTGGTTTCATTCCGATCGGACTCTTTTATCAGGGATGCTTTTCAGTGGCTGCGGCGCTGCTGATGTGGCTGCTGGTGACTTATGCCTGGCCGTCACACCTTGAAGAAGAAGTTGAAGACGCAAATACCAGGGAGGACCGGAGCGCTTGATCCCCGCAATCGTCGTTTTCCTTTATCTCGCGACCGTTCTCTACATTGGCATCTTCGCTTTCCGCCGCGCCAAGGGAAAAGAAGAAGCTGAAGACTACTTTCTCGCCAGCCGCTCGCTTGGTCCATTCGTGTTTCTGTTCTCGCTGTTTGGAACGAACATGACCGCGTTCGCGATTCTCGGTTCGTCAGGACACGCGTTCACAAACGGCATCGTGACTTTCGGTCTCATGGCGTCGTCGTCCGGACTCGTGATTCCGCTGACGATCTTCCTGATCGGCACGCGCGTCTGGGCACTCGGCAAAAGGTACGGTTTTATGACGCCCGTGCAGATGTTCCGAGACCGCTGGGAGTGCAGTCACATCGGGACGGCGATCTTCGTTATCCAGGCTGTGTTGCTGGTTCCTTACATCATCATCGGCATCATGGGCGGCGGTACAACGCTCTACACGATCAGCGACGGTGTTGTCCCGTACTGGTTTGGCGGCGCGATCGTCGCGATGGTCGTCATGAGCTATGTGTTCTTTGGCGGCATGCGCGGCACCGCATGGGTCAATACGTTTCAGACGGTACTCTTCCTTTTGTTCGGAGCGGTTGCGCTGATCGTGATAGGCGTTGGTATGGGCGGGTTTAGTACTGCTGCAAACGCAATACAGAATTCGCCGATGGCGTCGCTGCTCACACGCGAACGTATTTCACCGTACTACTTCTTCAGCTACACGTTCATTCCGCTCTCCGCAATCGCGTTTCCACACATCCTGATCTTCTGTTTGACGGCGCGCAAGATGGCCCAGTTTAAGAAGACAGTTATCTTCTACCCCATTTGCATCCTGGCGATCTGGTTGCCATGCGTTTTCCTCGGCGTGATGGCGAATCGAGTCACCGACGTTCCGGAGATCCGGCAAAAGCAGGAAGCGAGAAGAGTGCTGGCGACGCAGGGTAAGACCATGACGCCCGAGCAGCGTGATGAATTACGCGAGAAGTCGGCGGGCGACGATGTGATCATGCTGCTGCTCAAACATTACGCGCCACTCTGGCTGGCAGGGTTGTTGGGCGCGGGCATCATGGCGGCAGTGATGGCAAGTGACTCGCAGATTCTCGCTCTATCTACCATGTTCACGGAGGACGTCTTCGCCTTCTACGGCGGAAAAACGCGTTTCGGTGAACAAGTGCAAGTGCAAACCGGACGCATTTTCATCGTTCTCATAACGCTCTTCGCATACATCGTCGCTTTGCGCGCGCCGGAAACGATCTTTGAGCTCGCGATTCAGTATGCCTTCTCGGGTTATGCAGCGCTGTCGCCTCTATTGATCGCCGCGTTGTTCTGGAAGGGAAGCACGAAGTGGGGCGCATTGGCTGTGACTGTTTGGACCGCGGCGACGGTCGTTGCGGTTGCGGTTTTGCAGTCAATTGTCCCTGCGCCTGCGCCTGGACCAGCAACAATCCTTTGGGCGCCGGGAGGCATCGAAGTTTTATCACGCACGCCGGGTGGAACTGCTGTCTTTGGATTTATGCCGGTCGTACCGATGGTGATCGGTTCGGCGTTGTTGATGATTGTCGTGTCGCTCGCCACGAGTAAGCCTGCGTCGAGTACGTTGGCAAAGTATTTTGGAGGTCGATGATTATGATGAAAGCGCTACTGGCTTTCGGTGCTATCGCTATGCTCGCGACGTATGTGAATGGTCAAACCGGAAAGCGACGGGCAGTCAAGACGGGAAGTCCGAACGGCATCTTCTCTCCGGCGATCGTTACCGGCGATCTTGTCTACACTTCGGGCCAGATCGGCATCGACCCAAAGACAAGCCAGCTTCCCGAAGGGTTCGAAGCGCAGCTCGACCAGGTTTTTAAGAATCTGACGGCAGTGCTTGAAGCGTCAGGCAGCGACATCGATCACGTGATCAAGGCGACGGTGTTTCTGGCGGACATGAATGACTACAACAAGTTGAATGAGCTTTACCCGAAGAAGTTCAAAGGCGACCCGCCGGCGCGAACATGCGTGCAGGTTGCGCGCTTGCCGCGTGATGCGCGCGTTGAAATCGAGGTCGTTGCTGTTTTGAAGTAAGCTATCCACAGATTACGCAGATTATTTATCTGTGTAATCTGTGGATGGATTTAGCCGAAGCAATAAAGGCGCCCGTCCTGCGAGCCAATCACGATGCGCCCGTTCGCAATCGCGGGTGAGGCTGAGAGTGGCGCACCGGCATTGAATTCCCACTGCTTGGCGCCATCGTTGAGACCCAACACATAAAATCGCCCATCATTAGAACCAATGAATACGCGTCCACCTGCGATCGCGGGTGAAGACTCAACCCGAGCGCGTGTCGCAAACGTCCAAGCGGCTTTACCATCCATCGTCAAACCATGCACGAGCTTGTCGCGCCCGCCAATAACGATGCGCGTGCTCGTAACCGCTGCCGACGAGTAAAACGGAAACTTTCGTTGCGGGTGTTCATAACGCCACGCGATTTTGCGTTCCGCCAGGTTAACCTCGAGGACTTCGTTATCAAACGTGCCGTAGAACGCGGAGCCATCAAGCAAGGCAGGCGAAGCGCCTGTGTACGCTCCTGACGAAACGTTGAATACCTCTTTGCCGGTCGAAATTCGAATCGCGCGAAACAGTTCGTCACAACCGGCGATGAATGCGACGCCGTCCGCGATACCGGGAGTCGAGTGCACCGGGCCGTTCGTTTTAAATTTCCAGGCGACGGAACCGTCGCGCGTGTTGAGGCAATAGAGATACTCGTCGTAGGAACCAATCAAAACGCGATCGCCAAACACGACCGGCGATGATTTGATCTCGCCGTTGGCTTTGAAGGCCCATAGCTTTTTACCGTTGGAAGCGTTTACGGCATTCAGCCACCCACCCAAATCTCCAATGTAGACTACGCCGTTGCCATAGGCTGGTGACGACTCGCCGATCGGATCTCCCGTCTTGAACTTCCAGTAGACTGACCCGTTTTCAAGACTAAGCGCGACGAGTTCGCCCGCTTGCGAACCGACGAAGACCGTACCGCCGACAATTGCTGCCGAGGATTCGATCGAGTCGCCCGCTTCATAAGTCCATTGTAGTTTGAGCGATGCGGGAACGTTTGATTGAGACACACCCGTCAGCGAGGGATTACCGCGAAACTGTGACCAGTTATCGGCAGGCGACTGCTGGGCCGTAACTGAAATCGCAAAGAAAAGGACCAAAACCAAAATCTTTAATACGCGCATTGGTAAATCTCAATCGCTCCGTTTATATCAAGTGGCCTGGGATTGAACGTGCCGGTCCATTGCTCAGCAGCGTCGGCCGCCAGCGCAGGTAATTCACTTTCGTCGACGCCCGCACTGCGCAGCCTCGTGCGCAACCCACCAGCTTCCGCCAACTCTTCAAGTCGTCGCGCCAGATCTTCTCCAGGCCTCATGTAGTCAATTCCTGCTTTTGCATTCCACCGAACGACCGTTGGCAACAACATTGCTATCGCAGCGCCGTGTGCCGTTCCGTAACGAGCGGTCAGTGGATTTGCGCAAGCATGCGTCGCGCCGAGCATCGAATTCTCGATGGCAATACCGGCATAGAAAGCGCCCAACTGCATCGCGCCTCGCGCTGAGATGTTGTCCGGCTGGGTCAGCACGCGTTCGTAGTTTGGTTCGAGCAGCCGCCACGCTTCACGTGAGAAAAGCTCAGAAAGAGGATTGCGTCTCAACGTGACGTACGTTTCGACGGCGTGTGCAATCGCATCGTAACCGGAAGTAGCGGTAATGCTTCTTGGCTGTGAAATTGTTAAAGCAGGATCGAGAACGGCAACGCGAAAAGCTGCCTTCGGATCGCCGCATGCCATCTTCGCGTGGGTTTCCGCATCGGAGATCAATGCGTAGCTCTGTGCTTCACTTCCCGTGCCCGCTGTAGTTGGGATCGCGATCATCGGCAACATGGGCTTCGTGGCCTTGCCGTAACCGCGATAGTCAGCCATGCGTCCGCCGTTGGTCAGTAAAAAGTTAATACCCTTGGCGCAGTCCATCGAACTTCCGCCGCCGAGACCGATGATCGAGTCGGCATTCAAAGGCGACACAAACGCGGTCCCATTTTCAACCATGCGTGTGTCTGGATTGACTTCGAAATCGTGGAAGCGAACGACCTCGACTCCAGCCTTCTCCAAAGGTCTCACTGCTTCATCGACGTGGCCAGAAGCAACCATGCCATGATCAGCGACGAGCAGCGTGCGTTTGAAGTTCAACTCACGCGCCAACTCGCCTAGCCGCTCAATCACACCGGGGCCAAAAACCACCCGTGTTCGAGATTGAAAATCAAACTCCTTCATTAGCCTAAGATAATCAGAAAAGTTTTAGCCACAAAGAGGCACCAAAAGCACAAAACAAAATCCGATTCTCAAATAAAATCTTTTGTGCTTTTTGTGCCTCTTTGTGGCTGATTTAGTTTTTCGCCGTGGCGGGCTTGCCTGCGGCTGCTTCCGACAATGCGAAAAGTTGATTGCGATTGGAAATGAAAAGTGTCCCGTTTGCCGGCACAGCGCTCGAATAAACCGAACTGCCCATATTGATTTCGCTGAGCACTTTCTTCACCTTTCCTTCCTGCATGATTACCACGTCGCCATCTTCGTCACCGAGGTAGATCTTGCCGTCGATCAGTACGGGCGATCCCCAAACCGCGGCGAAGAGATCGTGGTTCCAGTACTCTTGCCCCGTCTTCGCATCGAGACAGTGCAGGAAGCCGCTGAAGTCAGCCTGGTAAACAAGTCCGTCCTTGATTGCCGGCGTCGAAATCGACCGACGAATCTTGTCGAAGTGCCAAACCAAACCGCTCTGCGTGATATCGCCGCGCTTCGTGGCATCTATGCAATACATGTGACCGACGCCTTCACCGTGTTCGGGATCCTGTCCGTTTGAGATATAGACGCGGTCCTGATACACGACCGGAGTGCTGATCAGCTCATTCCGCGTTTTGGGCCAGACTGAATCTTTTGGATTCGTGTCAAACTCCCAAAGCTTCTTGCCCGTTAACGCTTCGTAGCCGCGGATCCAGCCGTCGCCCTGTCCGTGAATCACCTGGACCACACCGCCGATCGTTCCCACCGTCGGAGACGACCACTGGCCATGCAGAATCTTGTCGAAGACCGAGTTGTCTTCCCAAACCAGTTTCCCGGTCTTTTTATTGACGGCGATGATCGCGGGCGCCTTCGGCGACGGAATGTTGACGTGACTCTCATCCTGGCCGTTGGACGTGCTGATAAAGATCAGATCGCCATACATGACCGGAGACGAGTTCGCGAGGTTATGCGGCAGCGAGCCGACTTCCTCAATCATGTCAAACTTCCAAACGATGTCCGCGTTGGTTTCGCCCGTCAGCTTTTCCTCCGTGTACGGACCATCGTTTTCTTTGTCGCGAAAGCCCTGTGTATCGAGACACATCAACTCGGCGCGATTCGAAACGTAGTAAACACGATCGCCGTCGACTAATGGTGACGAAGCGACTCCCTGATATGGCCAGTCGTTCACACGTCCGGCGGCCAGCTTGTCGTGGACCATCTGCCACATGAACTGGCCATCCGATTCACGAAACGCCATCAACACGCCTTTATCGCCGGTGATCTTCGGATCGCGCAGTCCTTCGTTGTTGGTGCCCACGAAAACTATTCCACCAGAGACAACGGCGTTGCCGTAGCTTTGCGAACCGAGTTGCGCTACCCACTTCACATTTTTCTTTGTCTTGACGTCCCAACTGGTTGGCAGTCCCTTCATGTCCGAGACCATGTTTCGATCCGGTGAACCACCCCACATGGGCCAGTCGCCCGAAGCGCCACCGGTAGCTCTAGTCGACGGCGTAAAGCAGTACGCAGCCGCGGCAGTCAGCAGGAGCAATGAGCCGAATACAACAGCCGGGCGTTTAATGAGTGCGTTGGATTTAAGCTTTAGGAATTTCATTTGTTTGCGTACACCTTTATGTTGTCGAAATAAACATCAGAGAGGCCGTTGCCGAATATTCCCGGTGCTCCCTGGCGATTAGGAATCGGGTCGATGCGTTCGACCATCCATGCAGACGGCTCGGGTTCGTTAGCCGGCCATGCTTTGCCGCGAGCACGAGTCTTGCCGTCTGGCAGATTCTCTACTTGTAGTTTGAGACGGTACCAGGTATCGGGCTTCCAGGCATAAGGAACACTCTGTGTGCGTTTAATTTCAGGCTGCCACGGCTCGATATGCAGCATCTGGCTGTTGCCGTAAAGAGTCAGCACATAACGTTGAGCAATCACACCTGCATCACCTTGCTGCCGGCGCTTCTGCGTTGCATAAACATCGCCCTCTACGGTGTAGTTGGACCAGTCGGATGGTCCTATGTACGCGCGTGAGCGGGTCAGCAGCGATGAGCCCTCAGTCAGTTTCGCGAGCACTTTATTGCCGTTCAAATCGCGCACGCCAAACTTCAATGCCATGCTCACCCACGATGGCGGCGCTGCGTTAAGGTCGTACGAATCGAACGTTTCACTCCACGGCAATGGCGGGAAAACACGTACACTTGCTGTTCCGCTTATGTTGCCCACAGTGGCTTTCACTAAACCCGCCTGCGCGACTGACTCGTTGCCGGCAGTAAAGTGACCATTCTCAACTGTTCCTTTTAGCTGTTCGAGTGACCACGTCGCCGACGGTTCTTCACGAATAAAGTTCCCCTGCGCGTCAAAAAGCCGAACGCGGAAATTCACCTTGTCGCCTGGTTTGAGCATCAACTCGGTGGGGACTACCTGAACCCAGGTGGGCGGATTTGAACTGACTGGAGTCCCGACAGCCGATGCGGTGCTATGGGATGACGCGTGAGTTCCTTTCTTACCGATCGCGTAGAGCGTGGATTCAGTCGCAAAGTAAACTCGGCCGTTTGCAACTGCCGCTGATCCGATCACTTTGTCAGGCAGTGCTACAGTTCCTAATTGCTCCTCATCGAGAATCTCACATCCGGTGGCGGACGGTTTGAGAATGAAAAACTTTCCATTCTCAGTACCGACGTACAACTTGCCGTCAGCTAAAACTGGAGATGCCTTCTGAATCGTTCCCAGAGTTTTAATCCAGAGCTGCTTGCCGGTGTTTACATCAAAGGCTGCGATGTTTGCGCTGTTGTCGATCTGGTACATCCGATCGCCGTCGAGCACGGGGGAAGAAAAGCCGCCCTGCCAGCCATACGTAACCCACTTAACCTGTTCTTTCTTGATCGGACCGGTGGCCGTCGCATCCACGGCGACCATCATCCCCATTTCGCTCGAATCGAGATTCTCTTCACTGTGAGTAAGGATTGCCGTGTTGTTGTAAACGACCACTCCGGTGTTCAGGCCGCGCTTGCTGATTTCGTACTTCCAAACAGGCTCGCCTGTCTGTGCCTTGATCGCATGGACCACGCCATCGCTCGCGCCCTGAATGAGCAGTCGCGTTCCGTTCACGTTGACGATGATTGGAGGCGCATAGGTCGTGTCGTAGGGACGGCCACCGGGAGCACTTACCCACGCAGTCTCTCCGGTCTTCTTGTCGAATGCCATGAAACGATGCGCGCCACGTCCATGTTGGCCCCACTGAAAGGTGACGGCGCTCACGATCACGAGATCGCCATCGACGATTGGCGAGACGGTCCGCCCGCCGTGCGTCGTCAGTAATCCGAAGTCTTCGGCGAGTGATCGTTCCCAGAGAACGTTTCCATCGCGGCTCAACCCGATCAGAGTTCCACCCACGCCAAAGACGTAGACGTTTCCAGTTGCGGGGTCACCAGCTGGAGAAGCCCAGCCGACACGGTGTGGTGGCACGTCGCTCAAATAGACGTTGAACCGATGCTCCCACAGAAGCTTACCTGTGTCGGCATTGAAGCACATGATGCGCTCCTGTTCGGTCTCGCCTGAACCGGCGGTGTTCTGCAGGTAGATGCGATCTCCCATGACGATCGGTCCGGAGCGACCACCGTACGGAGCTTTCCACAGAAGGTTCTCACCGGTTGGTGACCACTTCACGGGAAGATTTTTTTCGGTCGAGATGCCGTCGCGAGCTGGACCGCGCGATTCGGCCCAATCACTGGCGGCAATGATCGACAAAGCAAGACAAAGGTTCAAAAAAATGGAGATTAGGGTAGTCATTTTGGAGGCCCGTCACTAATAATGGATAACAGCGTTTCCGAGTCCGCAAAAAACCTGTTCAGGAGTTAAGAAGTATCTGCGCGCTAGCAACCTTAACGATGTACAATACGTACGCTCACGTTGCTGCGTTACACAATTTTTCGAGATTCTATCAGGTTCTGTCTCATCCGTTAATCCGGGCTGATTTGATTAGTGCTTTTGGATCGTCAACGCTTTTTGAATAACGCCGAAGGCGTTGGCTAACTTTAGCCCAGGGTTGGAGCGCCAGCGACAACCCTGGGATCGTTTCAAAAGAAAGCATTGAACCCTGAAAGGGTTCCTCTTGCGGCGAACCCTTTCAGGGTTTGGTCGTCATTCTTATTTGTAATCCCAGGGTTGTCGCCTGCTCCAACCCTGGGCTGAAATTAGCGAACGCCTTCGGCGTTGTTCTTCAGCGCGAGGAGAAATCATGCTGCTGCTACATAAGATCTTCCTCTTTTCGATTATCGCTCTGCTGGTCCCGCAAACCACCCAGACCTCGAAACAGGAACTGAACGATCAACTCTTCGAAGCTGTTCGTAAGGGTGATGCTGCGGGTGTCACTGCGGCGTTGGACAAGGGCGCCGACGTGAATGCGAAGTTCCGTTACGGCGCGACCGCGCTATTCAAAGCTGCCGAGCGTGGGAATGCTGACGTTGCGAAGATTCTGCTCGATCGTGGCGCTGACGTAAAAGTAAAAGACACTTTCTACCAGGCCACGGCGATGTCGTGGGCGCTCGACGGCAAACACGTTGCCGTCGTGAAACTAATCCTGGAGAAGAGCGCTGAAGATGTCGACGATGTGTTAGTGACCGGCACTCAACAGGGCAATGAAGAATTGGTGAAGGTTGCACTCGACCGAGGTGGTGTCACGCCTGAAACCCTGACAGTCGCTCTCGTAACCGCGAATGAAGCAAAGAACGCAGCGATTTCCGAGATGTTGACGAAGGCGGGCGCCAAGCCACCGATACAGGTCGACGCGGCAACGCTCCAGTCGTACGCGGGCAAGTACAAAGGCGATCCTGGTCCGGAGGCTACGGTTACTGTGCAGGACGGTAAGTTGATGGTTGGAGGTTTTACACGCCAGCCACAAAAAATGATGCCGTTGGACAGTACGACGTTTCGACCGATAGCTTTCGGCGGGATAAAGGTAATCTTCAACGTCGAAGCGGGGAAGGTCACCGGCATGGCTCTCAAGCAGGGCGACACCACAACACAAATGAAGCGCATTGAAGTGAG
>Ga0068871_100002288_pt1 | contig 13034 bp, 16 predicted proteins | sample KBSMisM72_FD_72750 | JGI IMG/M metagenome (GOLD analysis project Ga0068871, IMG submission 72750) | Miscanthus rhizosphere microbial communities from Kellogg Biological Station, Michigan, USA - KBS Miscanthus M7-2 | ecosystem: Host-associated > Plants > Roots > Rhizosphere > Soil ... | reverse complement strand
GTCATTTCTGATCTCCGACGTCCAGAACGGATCGTCCGGATTCTGGTAGGGCACGCTCTCCGTTTCGTTCGAACCGCACAGGATGGGAACGGTCGCCGCGAGTGGAGAAGCCGACGGTTCAAACGGATGAACCGTCAACGTCCTGCCGTCTTTCACGGGGACGTATCGCAGCGAGATGTCGCCGTCGGCGCCGCCCGTCAGCGCCTGCATCAGCATCTCGGGGGGCATCTGCTGCAGTTTGTCGAGCTCGGTGGGCTTCACGCCGACGCGCGACAGCAGCAGCTCGGCCGCCGCGTGCGCCTCGTGCGGCTCGAGCGCCGTGATCGCCGTGTCCCACAGCGTGCTCTGGATGATCGCGCGATGGAACAGCCCCTTTGCCGCGGGCATGCCGGTCAGGATTGCCGTCTTTCCCCCGCCGCCCGACTGGCCGAACACGGTCACGTTGCCCGGATTGCCGCCGAAGGCGTCGATGTTGTCCCGCACCCACTCGAGCGCCATGACGATGTCCTGCATCCCCACGTTGCTGGACCGGCGGTATTTCTCGCCGCCGATCTCGGCGAGATCGAGAAATCCGAGCGCGTTGAGACGGTGCGTCACCGTCACCACAACGGCGCCGTGCTTCTGCGCGAGCGCCTGTCCGTCGTAAAACACCGAGTTGCCGGAGCCGGTGCGGAAGCCTCCCCCGTGGAGCCACACCATGACGGGCCTGCGGCCGTTTCGCTCGATCGCCGGCGTCCAGACATTCAGGAACAGGCAGTCTTCGCTGGTTGGTCCGGGGCCGACCAGCGCGTCACCGATCTCGGGCACCATTCGGCGAAGCGGCTGGGGAGCGCGCGGGCCGTACGCGATCGCCGTGCGCACGCCGGTCCACGGCTTGGGCTTCGAGGGTGGCAGGAACCGTGCGGCACCTTCCGTTGATGCGCCGTAGCGCACGCCTTTGAAGACGTGTACGCGGCCGGCGCCGAATCCGCGCACTCTTCCCGCCGTCGTCTCGACGACGGAACCCAGGGCCTGGCCCGCCGCGCGTTGCGCCCTGGACATGAAGACGAGGGCACCGCTGAGGCCGAGGAACGATCGCCGGTTCATCACCATGATTACCTTACCTGCGTTCGGCGGTCCGGATGCCGGCGGGGCCTCCGCTGACCTTGATCGCGGCCCGCGACCGGAGCGCCTTGCCGTCGAAGTCGAACAACTGGATCTCTTTTTCGTTCATGCACTGCACGGCGACGGTCCGCTGATCCCGGCTCCAGGCCACCCCTTCGCACCAATGGCCGATTCGCGCCTCTGTAACCGGAGTGAGCCGGGGCCCGCTCACGCGCATGATCTTCAACAGGCCGTAGTCGCGAAAGAAAGGAGACGCGCTCGCCAGATTCGATCCGTTCATGATCATCACCCCGAGATACCGGCCGTCCGGAGACAACGCGATCCCTTCGGGAATCAGGCCGACGCTCACCGAGTCAATCGCCCTCGGCGGATCCGCCGCGATGTCGACGATGGTGATTGTGTCGGCGCCGCCGGTCGGCCCGTTGCCGATGTTCGCCACGAACGCGAAGTCGCCTTTCGGGGCGATCTGAATGCCGTACGGGCGAAGGTTCACGGACACGTCGCGCTTCGTGTACACCACGTTCGTGCCGTCGATCGCGAGAATCGACAGCTTGTGGTCGCCGTTGCGCGTGACGAAAGCCCTCTTGCCATCGGGCGCGAACACGGGGAGAGAGGGTGTGCAGTTCGGATCGCCGAGATCGACTTTTCCCGCCGGCGTGACGATGCGGCCGTCGATCGCGAATACGGAGACGGTGCCCTCGTTGCGGTTGGCGACGAGGGCCAGGGTGCCCGCCGGGTTAATCGACACGCCGGACGGCCCCTTGCCGGCATGCAGCGTGGCCAGGACCGCCGGGGGCGACGACTTGAGATCGATCACCGTGACCGTGTCGTCCGGAACCGTCTTTTCCGGATCTGAGGGATCGATCCGCGTGGATGCCGTGACCAGCGCGATCGCCTCGTCCGGCGACACAGCGACGCTCTGGGGCGGGCTTGCCCAGCTGCCTGGCGCCTTCACCTCGCCAACGAGTCGCGGGGGCGACGCGCCGAGGTCGATGACGCTGACGGTATCCGGCTGGGCGTTTCGCACGACGGTGTTGACGCCCTGGACGTTCAGTACCTTGTTGTCGTTGGAGGACACGGCAAGCTGCGCCTCCGCCGGGCCCGAAAGAACAATCGCGGCGGAGAGCATCGCGAGGACCGTGGCCGAGAACCGCCGGGCCAACATGGGCCATCACTCTACTACCAGTCGCCGGCCCGAACGTGCCGCGAGCGGTGCAAATAGCGTACGATGGCCGCTGGCGGCGGGATCTCGGAGATGAGCACGGAGGGGTGGCCATGAAGACAAGACGTGCCGTATCGATCGCCCTCCTGGCCGCGTGCGCCCTCGCGCCGCTCGACGCCGCGGACTGGAAAGCCCCGCGGACGCCGTGGGGCGATCCCGATCTGCAGGGCACCTGGACGAGCGAGGCGGAGCTGAGCGTGCCGTTCGAGCGGAACGCGCAGTACGGCGATCGCCAGTGGCTCACCGACGCGGAGTTCGCGCAGCGCCTGAAACAGACCGAGGCCCAGCTCGACACGGACAACGCCGAGTTCTCGGTCGAGAACGCCGACATCGCCAATGCGGGCGCGGTCGGTTCGGCCACGTCGCCGCCGCCTCACTGGCTCGAGCGCCGCGAGACGTCGCGCCGCACGTCGCTCGTCGTCGATCCGCCGGACGGCCGCGTTCCGCCGATGACGCCGGAGGCGCAGCAGCGGCTGGCCTCGGCGCAGCGCCCCGGCCAGGGCAACGGACCGTTCGACGGCCCGGAGGAGATGTCGCTGTGGGTCCGCTGCATCACGCGGGGCCTGCCGAGCGTGACTTTCCCGACGGTGTACAACGCCAACGCGCGCATCGTCCAGGGCCCTGGTTACGTCGCCATCACCTACGAGATGATTCACGACACGCGCGTCATTCCGATCGGCCCGGGCGAACACCTCGCGCCGGCAATCCGGCAGTTCCTGGGCGACTCGCGCGGCCGCTGGGATGGTGACACGCTCGTCGTCGACGTGAGGAACTTTACGGCCCGGACGCCGTATCGGGGATCGAGCGACGACCTGCACCTGGTCGAGCGGTTCCGGCGGATCGACAAGGACACTCTGCGGTACGACGTGACGGTGGACGATTCGCGCACGTGGCAGAAGCCCTGGAGCGCAGCGCTCGACATGCGGCCTCAGCGCGCGGGGCTGTTCGAGTACGCATGCCACGAAGGCAACTACGCGATGCGCAACATCCTGGAAGGTTCGCGCGCGGCGGATAGAAAATAGAAGGACAGCGTAGGAGGAGCGGCATGAAACGGTTGATCGTCGGAGCTCTCGTGTGTGCGGCTGTGGCGGCGGTGTCCGCCCAGATGCCGAAATATGGCGTTACCGTGAAGGTGGCGAAGAACGCGGACCCCGCGAAGTACAAGACCTATACGTGGGCGAAGGGCGGACCCTCCGCCGACAAAGCCATCGACGGGCAGATCGTGGCCGCGGTTGACAAGGAACTCGGCGGGCTCGGCATCTCGAAGGCCGCGTCGGGGAAGGGCGATGTGCTCGTCACGTATTACTCGCTCAGGCGCACCGACGTCGATCTGAAGGCCAAACCGGACGCGGCCGGGGCACAGCCTCAATACCCGGTCGGTTCGTTGCTCGTCGCGATGCTCGATCCGGGCACCCGCGGCCGCCTCGTCGAGCTGCGCACGGACAAGCCCATCGACCTGGAGCCGGGGAAGAGCGAATCGATCATCAATGCCGCCGTGGCCGAACTGTTCGCGAAGTACCCCACACGGCAGAAGTGAAGCGTCGGCCGCCCAGCGACCGGTCTCTCAGATGACGTTGACCTGACCGGTTGCCGTGACCTGGTTGGTGCGATCGTCGGTGATCTGAAGGCTGAGACTCACGCCGAGGTTCGGGTTGCCCGACGGCGTGTTGTAGACAATCGTCAGCGGGATCGACAGCGTCGCGTGACCGTCGATGTGGGTCGTGCCTGCCTGTCCCCGGATGTCGTCGCTCGAGAACGTGAGCGGCGCAAACGTTACGCCCTCCGCGGTCGCCGTGAGGGTCACCGAGTTGACGGTGGCGCCCACGGCGCCCGCATCCTCCACGGCAATCGTCATCGTCGCTGAAAAGGCGAACGATCCGGAGCCGGACTCGCCGGCACACTGCGGATTGCAGCGTGTGGCCGTAATCGGGCTCGGACGCACGGAGACGTTGAAGGTCGTTCCATTCGACGACGCCGACGTCAGGCCGGATGGGGCCGTGGCGCTGTTGTTGTCGGCACAGGCCACCGACATGGCCAGGAAGACCCCTGCCAGAGCAGCACGGAGCGGTTTCGTCACGTTGCCTCCCGGAGATCCGGTCCTGGAGACGAGCGTTGTGCGAAGTCGATGCCAGCGAGATACTGCGAAGTTCTGTACGGATGTCGGACAGGAAGGACCCAACCCGTCCGCGCGCCTAACAGTCTTGATTCGCGACTTACGACCGCTGTCGTCTCCGATCAGCGACTGCGGTGCTGGCTAGACCGCCGGCGGTGAAACAGGAAGGGCCACATCTCAAGGCATCGGCCGCACGGCAACCGCATACTCACTGCTCACAAGGCCGCTCGGATACGCACGTGTCGTGATGTGCGTGAGGGCGATGTCGTGCTCGATGGCGCCAAAGAGCGGGATCCCGGCGCCGATGAGCACGGGAACGCGTGTGATGGTGAGCCGCTGAATGAGCCCGGCCCGAAGAAACCGCTGAACGGTAATGCCGCCATCCACGTAGATATGCCTGATGCCGCGAGCGGCCAGCTGCGACACGATGTCGGCCGGAGTTCCCGACATGCGCTCGACCACCGCACCTGCCGGGGGGCTGACGAGCGGGCTGGTGCTGAGAACGAACACCGGTTTCGCATAAGGCCACCTCTCAAACGCCAAGACGGTCTCGAAAGTCTTGCGCCCGATCACCAGTGCATCCACCGTGGCGATGAATTCATCGTACCCGTGAGGTTCACCACCGCCCGGCGGCAGGAAGTCGAGATCCCCGTTGGCCCGGGCGATGAACCCGTCGACGCTCATGCCGATAAATACGGACGCGTTCATTGCTGTGCCCTCAGCCGTCTTCTTTGTTCATCGAAAGTCGAATATCTGGCTGCCGCGCGGCTGTTCACAGCCTCGGCGCCATCGCGGCCGCCGCTTCCGCGGACGTCACGACGGGAATGATCTCGAATTTGGCAACGTCGTCCCAGTGTGCGATCCACTGATCGAGCAAGCCGCGGTCCTGACACTCCATGAGCTGGAAGCAGCGGAGCAAGTCGTTCGTGACCCAGCTGCCCCGGTATTCGATCCCGTCCGGCATCAGGCGTCCGCGATCCCGGAAGCGCCGGTACACCGGGACGGGATTCCCGTCCCGAAAGGTTTCGATGACCATGTACAACATTTGCCTCAGTTCCCCGAGCCGACCTCGAGCGCCAGCCGATCCAAGTTCTGCTCGTTGGCAGCCTGGAGGAACTGGCGTCTGTTTTCAGCGAACTTCCTGATTTTCAAACACCCCGACCCAGGAAACGAGGGTTCCATCCGAGCTGGGCACAGGGAGATGGAGAGCTCGAAGTGCGGCAGATTGACGTGCCTGATCCGAACGACCGAATTGGGGACGATTTCCAGGAACTCTGACTGGTTTGGATAGCCGGCCCCGTCTGGGCCATGCATCGTGAATTGCCAGGACCCGCCCTGCCGGAACTCGAACGTGTGAAACGTATTCGTGAACCCGCCCACCAGCGGGCGAGACCTACGGGGTCCTCGAAGGCCGCAAAAACGGATTCGACGGTTGCTGGAAGTTCGCGGGAGTGTCGGAACACAGACATGAAAGCTCCGGAAGATGCTAGCTGCGGGTCCGGGCAAAGGCACGGTATTCGTTCGGGGCGTCCATTGTCTTCGCGGCCTTCCAGGCGCGGATGGCGGCGGCCATGGTCGCCCCGGGATTCGCCGCCATGAAATCGCTCAGGAAGTAGATGTAGTATCGGCCGGATGTCGGCCGCCTGTGCGTTGTCTCGGGACGACTGAGGCGGACGTATTCCTTCACGAGATCGCGATACGTGATGCGCGCTCCACGCGTGAGTTGAGCGTCGCGCCAGCGATTGAGTCGATACCGCGTGCCGGAGCGGCGCTTGTACGCAGGATCGATTCGCAGCGCTTCCCGCTCGAGGAACGTCTTGGTCTCGCGATCGTTCGTGTAGAGGACGACGGGCAGATCGAGCCGGAGCCCACGGTCAACGTCTTTGACGCCCGACCGTGACAGATTGCGTTTCGTGGGGCTCGCGACCTTGCCATGGGCGAGGAAGTGCCTGATGGCTTTCTCGAGCTCGTCCTTCCGCAGCTGGTGGGCAGACGGGATACCAAGGCGTTGCGCAAATCTCTTGATTTCGATCGCATACCAGTAGCCGTGGTCGAACTGGCGGAGCGTCATCTCTTTCGAGAGTGTGCTCTTAGTCATTCTCGGCCCGGTACGCGTTGACGATGCGCGGGAAGATGCCGAGCAGGAACGTTGACCACCGCTGCACGTCTGATGGACGGAAGTACCGAAGGGCTACATCCTGCTGCTGACGGTAGGGCGTCGCCACGGGCTGGAAGTCGCTCAGCATGGCCTCCAGCATCGCCGCGCCGTCACGATACTTCGAGAACGCGTCCCGCATCTGTTCGACGTATTCACGAGGCGGCGGCAACTGTGTGCGAATGACTTCGTTCTGCAGCGCTCGCATCTGCTCCAGCTCGGCGTCGCTCAGAAACCGCTGGAGCCGTTCGACGGGCCCGCTCCACGGCTCCGGCTCCGTGCTGATCTGAACGTTGACGAAGAAGCTGGAACCCGCGTGCTGATTCCATCCCGATTTTATCGCACCGGAACCAGATGAGCCGTCTATCTCTGTGCCACCCGAGCTGCGTTCGGCGCGCTGCCTTCAAGCCGCGCTCGCGGAACCACGGCCCGAGGTCCGCCCGCAGGAGTCGATACAGCTCGGCGCTTGTCATCCGGTCAGCTCGGTCATCGTGCCGCGGGCTAAGTGGCGCCGCACCTGGCTACCAGTTCGCGCAAGTCCCGCCAGCCGTACGCGCCATGGAACTCGCCGTTGTCGCCGTAAAGACGTTCCGCACCGAAGGCCTCGTAGAATCCATTCGACGGATTCGTCGCCTCGCCGAACAGCAGCATGGAAGCAATGCCGCGGCTCAAGAACTGTTGCGCCACATTGCAGAGCAACAGCCGTCCAACGCCCTGTCGATGAACGCGCCGAAGCGCGTAGATCTTATTCAACTCGCCGGCAAAGCCAGGCACGCCACCGTCGTGAAGGGTTCCTTTTGCGAACGCCACGAGCTCGCCATCATCATCCTCGACGACGAAACAGGACCAGCTGCCGTCGGTCACCGCAAACGCTTCGCGCCACTGCCGCTCCCGGAGCTCGTAAGATGGGCCACCAGGCCGCCCGCCGCGATGGGTCTCGTTGAATGTCTGGACGTGTAGACGCGCCAGCGCCGGAATGTCATCCGTGGTCGCGTTTCGAATGCGAAATGACATCTGACCGCCTGCGTCTTCAGCGTCTTGTCGCAGTCCAGGCGACTCCGATCGCGCTCCCACAGCCTGGAAAGCCACGAAAGTTAATTGAACCCTCCGCGCTGGTGACCGAGAACAATATTCCGTTAACCTCCGTCGACGAACCGTCGATTGGATTGGCGGCGGCGTACCCAAAACCGCGGGAAGACGTCACGGACGCCGAACACGGTCCCGGAATGCATTGGACGTTCGGAACGATATTGAGGCTGAGACCCGGGAAGGTCTGCGACCCCGAGCAACCGTTGAAGCTGTGTCCAACAGTAATGCTGGTGACCGTGTCGCCAGGCGAAATCGTAAAAGCAATGGGTTGACCCTGGCCCGTTGTCCCCGCCCACTGGCCGGCGTAGCCGGCGGAAGTAGAAGTCGGACCGGCAGGACCACCGCAGGCCCCCATGGCGCACAACGTTGTCAGCGATAGACAGATGACAATTACCTTCATACCCTTACGACCCGTTCCGTGCGGTCAGGTCGCGACCCTCGTCAATCGCGCGTCGCAGCGAGTCCAGATCCGCCGCGAGGGCGGAGAAATTACAGCGGAACCGCCAGTGGCTGCGCCAGGGCCGCCGCGCGCACGCGGCGCTCGGACATCACGCGTGTCCGAACGTAAAGAATGACCAGCGCTTCGACAACCGCCACGACCGACGCTCCAATCAGCCCTGTCCGGAAACTGCCCGTCGCATCCTTCATCACACCCCAGGCATAGGGCGAGAGGAAGGCGCCGATCTGCCAGAGCGTGTTGATGGCGGCGCTCCCTACGGCAAGCTGGCGGACGTGCAGCAAGTCTGCCCACGATGATACGAGGAGCATCCCGGCAGTGAAGAAGGTCGCGGAGAACAGCAGATAGCCCATGACCACCAGAGCCGGGGTCGAGCCAACGCCAAGCAGCAGCAGAGCAGCCGCAAGAACGACCGTCAACGCGAACGCGTCACGGAGGCGGTCGCCGCTCCGGTCCGAATTCCATCCGGCGATGAAGATGCACAAGACGCCAAGGCCGCCGCCCAGGCTGACCAGGAAGCCGGCCTGCCTCGTATCGAGTCCGGCGCCGGCAACCAGCACGGCGGGTGCCGACAGGAGCAGGCCAGTGCCCGCGCCATTGCCCAGCAAGCCGATCAAGCCAAGCAGCAGGACTCTCGGATTGGCAAACGCCGAGAGGATATTGTGACGGGCAGGCGTGCCGATCAAAACGGCATCACGAGCCAGTTCGCGGTGGATCCACTCTTTTTCCCGGGCCGCCAACCATGGAGCCGTGGCTGGCGCGTCCGGCAGGCAGCGCAGCAGGATCAGGCCCAACAGGGCGGCGGGCAGTCCCTGCGCGAGGAACAGCCACTGCCATCCCCGCAGGCCAGACATGCCGTCGAGCCCAAGCAAGCTGCCTGAGATCCCGCCCATGACAATCGATGCCAGCGAGCTCGCCACGTAGATCCGGCTGACGGCCCGTCCGCGGCAGGCCATCGGGAACCAGCCCGCAAAATAGTAGATCACGCTCGGAAAGAACCCGGCCTCGGCCACGCCGAGCAGAAAGCGCATGGTATAGAACTGCAGCGGCGTATGGACGAACATCATGCCCGCCGCGAGCAGGCCCCAGGTGATCATGATCCGCGCAATCCATTGCGGCGCCCTGACGCGCGCGAGCATCAGGCTGGATGGCACTTCGAACAGGGCGTAGCCGAGGAAGAACAGGCCGCCGCCGAGGCCGTAGATCGTTGCGCTGAACTTCAGATCGTCGTTCATCTGAAGGGAAGCGAAGCTGACATTCACGCGGTCGATGTAGGCCACGACGTAGGCGAGGAGAATCAGCGGCAGGATGCGCCACATCGCCTTTGCCATTGCCGATCGGCCGATGGCATCGTCGGTCTGCGGTTCCTGGTTCATCCCGAATTTCTACTGCTTTGACAGATTGACGCTGCCGGAAGGCGCGGTGATGCCCGAACAAGATGCCCGTACCGTCACGGCGGTCAGCCGGCTGGACGTGACCGCGACGGTGAGCAGCGCGAAATTGACGGGAGCGGACCCGCCGGGTCCCGACTCGGTCGCGCACGGCGGTGGTGGCACGGCGTACAACACGGCTCCATAGCCGCTCGGATCGAACATGCCGGCCACCGCTGGACCCGAAAAGCTGTCGCCGTTCTTGAACATCGCCGACCAGGTGCCGCTCAGCGAATTCGGCGCGTAATCGCTAAGCGACAGCTGCATCGTGCCATCGCCTGAAATGGCGTCGCTGATCGAGCCAGACCAGTTGCCGGCCGGCGATACCGGGGACGATGTCGGTGGCGTCGGCGAAGCGGGCGTGTCCTTGCCGCCGCAGCCGGCGACGCACAACATCACAGAGACGACCAGAGCGAGTCGCCGAATCATCCATCCTCTCGTGAGGGATCCGAGCCTGGGCTCTGTCCAACGTTGGTGCTCAACACCGTCTCAACGTCCGCGACGGCCGGCGTTCGAGACTAGCTGTGTGGCGATCCGGTAGCGCGTACCATACAACATTCCCGTGGGAATCCTGCCACAGCGCTAACCATTGATGGCTGTGTGGACATGGCAAGAAACGACTGTCGTCTGTGTCAGCTTCGTTCCACGCGAGTAAAGCCCTGAATGTCCGGGTTGAAGGTGAGCATCATTCGCCCCCACTCCCAGACCGTCTCGAGCGTCCGATCGCCTCGTTGCGGCGACTGCAGCCTGTTGCCGAAGACAGAGCAACCTTCGAGCGCATTCCCTAGGATGACGTGGGCTCCCGAGAGACGTTCGTATTGCGGGATGATTCGCCACGCCCCTGCATCAGTCAGCCGCCCACCTCCGATGAAGTCGACGGCGTAGGAGTATGTGCCGTCCGGCTTCAGGTCGAGCGTCTCAACCCCGCATGTCCAGTCGGCCTTCCACGAGCCTACTAGCGAAGCTTGAGAAGGATTCATGGGCACGCACGCCGATGAATTCAATAAGACGAAGAGAGCCGTCAGGCTTCTTATCAGACCTGTTGTCTTCGACATACCTGCCAACCGGTGGCCCACAGGCGCCGCGCGTCCGCTGAATTCAAGCAGGCCCACCTAGAAAGGAGATTCGGCGCGCCGCGGCGATGTCACCTGAACGAAGCGCAGAAATCAGCGACGCCAGTGCGGCTTCCTGCATTGTCCTGTATCGCTCGTCACGTGCCCTGATGTCTGCATCCGCGAGATAGTGCTCGACATTGGCCATCACCGGCTCAAGCTCGCTGCCACGTCGGCTCCGTCACTCACGTGAATCTCACTGCACGTCGGCTTCGCGCAGCGGCTTTCTGGTCCATGGGAGCGCGCTCAGGATCTCACGTTCTTTCGAATCCCCAATCGCTACGGCAGTAGTGCAGATGCGGATCGGGCACACGCGGCAACCCTGCTCGACCTGCTCCGATTCGTAGCTTGCTCCATGCCTCTGGCCCAGCGGATCGACGGATCCACGCTCGCGCGTACGCGAGAGCGGATTTGTCTTCTTCATTCATCGAGGTATCGGACGGCCTGGCGCCCGGCTGCATTGGAGCCCACGAGCCATCACGGTCTGATTTCTACGGATATGCAGGACCCCGCGTCTTGCGAACATGATATCGATCGCCTCTGCAACTCCAGTGCAAGCGGCCGACGCGCGATCGAACTACTGTGGATGGAACGGGTTAGTTGGGGTTGGGGTGGGTAACGGGGTTCGAACCCGCGACTTCCGGAGCCACAGTCCGGCGCTCTGCCACTGAGCTATACCCACCACAGGAGTGACGGCATGACCGGCCCGAAGACGGGTCACCAAACCATCAGTCTAACAAATTTTGGCGCGTCTTGCGGCCGCGCGGCGTGTTTGGGTTAGGCTGATGGCCTGATGCCGGTGCCCGGCGCCCCTCGACCCGCGCGCATCGCGACGGCCGCGTTTCTGGCCGCGCTCACGATCGCCGTGTCGGCCGCCGCCGCGAAAGATCCGGAGCCGATCGACCTCCCGGGCCTCCTCGCCCGCATCGGCGAGCGCGTCGAGGCCTACTACGCTCGCGCGCAGAGCATTCTCTGCATCGAAACCGTCCGCCTTCAGCCGATGGACTACAACTTCACGTCCGCGGACCACGTGCGCCGGCTGGTTTACGAGCTCCGTGTGTCCTGGGATCCATCCACGGACGGTTCGGTGCCGGAAGCCAACGTCACGCGGCAGCTCATCTCGGTCGACGGGCGCCCGCCGAAGCCGAAGGACGAGCCCGGCTGCCTCGATCCCAAGCCCGTCGCGCTCGATCCGCTGTCGTTCCTGCTGCCGCACCACCAGAGCGAGTACAAGTTCACCTACAAGGGCACCGGCCGCTCCGGCGACCGCGCCGCCGTGCTGATCGACTACGCGCCGGCCGGCTCGCCGCCGCCCGAAATCAAGTGGAACGACACGTGTGTGTCGATCAACCTGCCCACGCGCACGACCGGGCGTCTCTGGATCGACGTCGCCAGCGGCAACGTGCTGCGTATTGACGAAAAGGTGACGGGCCCGTACGACATCGAGGTCCCGAAGTCGCAACAGCGGAAGGGCGCGAACGCCTGGCTCACGCTCGATCGCGCCGACTCGACGATCCGCTACAAGACGGTGGTGTTCACCGATCCCGAGGAGGTGGTGATGCTGCCGGAGTCGATGGAGATGATGTCCGTCATCCGCGGCTCGGGCGCGCCGCGGCTTCGCATCAGGCAGGACTACACGAGCTACCAGCGCTTCGTGACCGGCGGCCGCATCGTCCAGGAATAGCGGCCGCCGTCAGAGCGCGTCGACCGCCGCCTTCGCGCACACGCCGTCCTCCTGGCTGGTGCCGCCCGACACGCCGATCGCGCCCACGATTGCCCCGCCGATCACGAGCGGCACGCCGCCCTCGACCGGCACGGCGCCGTCCAGACCGAGAATTCTCAGGCCGTCCGGCGTCGCCGTCAGGGTGTCCTGGAACGCCTTCGTCGGCCGCTTGAACAGCGCCGCGGACCGCGCCTTGGCCACCGCCACTTTCACGCTGCCGTTCTGCGTATCGTCCATCTTCTCGAAATAGACGAGCTCACCCGCGATATCGACGATGGCCACCGCCATCGTCCAGGCGTGGCGCCGCGCTTCGGCGACAGCCGCGGCGGCCGCACGCCTGGCGGGCTCGAGAAGGATGGACGCGCCATAGGACTGGGACATGCGCAAAGTATGTCAAACCGCGGCCGCTTTGCAGAATCTTCCGTGACCCCACGATTTTGTAAGCGGAGCCAGATGACTCGATGGTCATCCGCCATCCGCCGCGGACCTCAACCGTGACTAAGATGCGCGCCTGAAAGCAGTTGCGGGCACTTGGCATGGTCGCGCAGCGATTACAGGATGCGGCACGGTTCGCGCAAACGTTTCCGTACGCTTCTGGAGTATCCAAATGGACCAAGCCTTGGCCCCGT